>JGI24698J34947_10000946_pt1 | contig 14793 bp, 18 predicted proteins | sample TergutMp193P3_FD_34947 | JGI IMG/M metagenome (IMG submission 34947) | reverse complement strand
TTACAATCCTGTCTAATACCAGATTGGGTATTATTGCAACATCGGGAATTTTATTTATTATTTTTCGCAATGTTTCGTCAAACGCATCCGCCAGCATTTTAATATTTTTATCTGCGGCCAGGTTGGGAGGCATTATATTTATTATGGAAAAATTACTTAAATCCATTATGCGTCCTCTAACCCCTCATACGTTACTGTTTTATTTCCGCCGAATTGAGCTACCTCATTCGGTTTTAATACCGTGAATACCGGCTCTGTAATAACTAAGCGTTTTACTCCGCAGTCCATAATCAGCTTGTGAAGTATGTCCGGCAGAATATCCAGCCCCAGCCGTGATTTTTGCCATGCGATATATTGATCAACCGCCCTGTTAACGGCTTCTATTATTGACGTTGCCTCTGTTGCCCTTTCCAGTTCAATCCAGTATTGTAACTCCACATTAAACTCGATGGGGGAAGGCTCTACTACATGAACAAAATCTGTTAATGGCCGGCGCGTTTTTTCGCTCAAGGTTTCTTTTACCTGAGTCAAAACTTCCTCAGACGGCAATTCGCCGTCCTTCAATAAAACTGTTACGTCTACATTTCCCGGCCCCGTACCGCTTTCCCGGTAGTAATTGCCTATTGCCGTATAAAATCCTGCCGCGTCCGTTATGCCCCACGGCGCAAGAAATTCCGCAAATGATTCCATGTCAAGTTCCGGCTGCCATACTTTGGCGTCCACTATTCCAGGGTTTGCCGTCCTTGCCCAAAACTCATACGCGCCGTCAGGCCCCGCTACTGAGAACGATTCGGGCAACATCCGCAATCTCGCCTTATACGCTTCAAGGCTTTCTTCCTCAGCTCCGCCAGTTGAAGGCGTTACATTTTCTACCGAAGCGACAAACGGAACTAAATCGACCATGTTTTTTATTTCGCCGATGCCGATACCGTCACCAATAGTTCCGGGAATGAGGCATTGCGCTTCAACTTCGCCGTATAATTCCCCTGGCGGTATTTCCAGCGGACGCAGTGTTGCGAAAAATATCTTGTTATCCGGGGTTGCACGATAGCCTCTTGCAATAATAGTCTTTACACTGCGTTCAACAGAAAGCGTATAGCGTAACGTTGTAAGCGCGTATGACCCTGACAGCCGTTTGCCGCGCTCTCCGTATAAATACCCGATATATTCAGCAGTGCTTTCATCAGCGAAAAATAATAAATTGCTTTTGCCGGTATAGTCTATGTCATGATTCACTTGTGCCAATATCTGGGCTTGTGCCAACTGAAGCAACCGCTCAGGCGACGCCAATGCCATCCGATACCCATACTCGCCATTCTCCCTGCGGATCGCCTCATACAAATCTTTTAGTTTATCAGCCAGTACCCGCGCGTCATCTTGCGTAAATTGAAAATTTTCAAAACTCATTACAACACCACCTGGATTAAAACTTCCGGCCAGAATTTGCCGCTGATTATATCAGCGTCCCATTTTATTTGTCTGAGTACGGCCCTTGGTTCATATTTTCTTAGGGCCATAAAACATTCCTGTTCTGCTTTTGCCCTTGTCTGTAAAACAGGGCTGTCTAAAAAGTCATGTGAAATACCAAAATCACGGTCAAGCGGCTGAGTGCCTTTTCGGGTAGTTAAAATAGTCCTGACATTTTGCATAACTTCAAGGAAACCTGTTAAACCAAATACTATTTGGCTTGGCAATGAATCTGAATCCAGCGTTACCCATTGTTCCATTTACCTATACTCCTTAAATTGGCATGATATTTCCATCAATAAAATTTCGCCTGTTCCGGGAGCGAAAAAATTTGAGTTTCCATTTAGGGTTTCGATATACCAAAGATTTCCAGACAAAGGAATTCCCCTCAAAATTAACGGGAAATTCTTCCCCCTGCGGATCAAATGCCTTAATAATTCATAATTAACGCTTGGGTCTACTCCCAGCATTCTTGACAGAATTATTCTCATTTCTACTTTATCTTGACCCGGACCTAAAAACTCTGATATTGGAGCGGCATTTATAGTTTCATGCGTAACCCACCGCCCAGACGAGTCTTGAGTGATTTCCGAAAAGGTTAACGCGCCAATGCCTGAGACTTCAAAAATTAGCGGTCCCCATGATCCTATCAACATCACGTCACCGTCCCTGCGCCTGTTACATTTCCGCCAGACGGAGTAGTAAAACTGCCGGGCTGTACTACCGCGTTTGCCGTAAACTCTGCGATTATCCCCTCGCTGTCAGCCTCAAAGTATTTGATCATTTCGGTGTATACGTCGCCGCTCATCGGTATATTGGGATAAGTAGCCGCCAGTTTGGCTACCCGTAATTGGGCCATAGTCGTTTTATTAAGCGCCACAATAACCCCCTACTTTAATGCCTTTGCGCATGAGGCTTTCGCCTTATTCGCGGCCTTGACTATATCGTCCCACACCCCTTTCAAGTGCATATTGATAATCGGGGGAACGGGAGGAACCGGAGCGCCGGGAGGCAATGGGACCGGAGGGATAATAATGGGGTTTCGGGTAACAGCCGCTATAACATCATCAAAAAATATCTGTAGAACGTCTGCGCCTAACAATGTATTTGTTCCCTCTAACCCGATAGGCGCGTCTGAAAACATATCAGTATCGGCAGATGTATGTTTTGAACTGCCGACAACTATTGTCTCTTGGTTTCCCTCTATCAGCAAATCATCATCAATGCCTATTTCAGTATTTCTATTTTCATGTACCTGAATTTCAAGGTTATTAAATTTCTCCGTTCCTGTTTGGTCAACAACCAAATCAAACGTTCCCTTATCAGCGTCAAATCTAATAACATTTTTTCCGTCATCGCTTACCAATAAAAAGATATTCGGCGCTCCGCCTTGGGGCATTTTATTCCCTGTGTAAACTTTTCCTATAACATACCCCTCTTCCTGTCCGTTCGGCTGCCGGACTATTACAACATGGTCGCCTTCTTTGGGTGTCCAAAAACAATTCCAGCCGCCGATTGCCGGAAATAAAACCTGCAATTTTCCGCTGACAAGGCCGCCCAAATCGTCCGCTGCTACACGGGCTGACGCGCTGTTGACATCGCGCTCCGATGTCTGGCCTTGGTGCAGTATACCTTTGTCCGCCATATCAATACCCCACCAAAACCCTGTGCGCTTTTACTTTGGTTGTATAACCGCCGCCGACACTATGCGTTGCTTCATCAATGCTGTATTTGCCGCTGTATACCCCAAACCCGGTTAGTTCTATATTTACACCTCCAACCATTTTTACGTTGCCTTTCATTTTCAAGGTGCATATCCACTCAAATTTATTTCTCTCACGCGCTATGGCTTTCGCCTGCCTCATGGCGTTATCTGATTTGTCTGACCGTATGCTCTCAAAATCATCAGCAGTAGCATTGAACGCCATAAAACCGGTATCGAATGTTCCGCCCGAATCCTCTGAGGCGGTGTCTTTGCCCTCACGGAAATTATCGCCGCGTAAATCACCAGGCCGCGCATTTATTAACGCCGCCTGTCCTGTTGCCGGGGGTTCCGGAGGCTCAAATGTCGCTGTTATCAGTTGTCCGCTTTTAGGGTCTTTGTAACTGGATACCACTTTACAAACCGTGTCGCCTGTATTCTGCGAAAACGAATAATCAATAAGCCGGTTGCCAATTTCTTTTTTATCAAATGAATCTATGGCGTCCTTCGCTTCATAAACCGATTCCTCAAATAAAACAATCTGGTCGCTTGTAACTTTGAGAGCTACTCCGTATTGGGTACATAACTCTTGTAAAAAACTCATATCAGATTTTTGAATTTGGTCTACACGGTCAAGCTGTATGTCGCTTTCGACTTCATACATCAGTTCCAGTTTTGCGCCGTCCGCTATGTCTTGCGCGATCTTCTGTAGGGTTGTATCTTCCCATGCCCGTGTCTTTTCTTCACGGCGCATACCTGTCGAAATCGGTGTTGAAAGCGCCTTAATTGTTACTTTGTCTGGAGGGCCTGAAAAATCGACGGTATCAATCTCGAATGTGCCGCACTCTAACTCATCGTAATCCCCTTCGTTATTCCAGTTTTCGATACATATTTTTACCTTCAAGGCTGTGCCGGATACGGCGTTATTTATTATTTCATTCCTGCCGGTATCAGTATTATTAGGCGCGGGGGATGAGGGGCGTATATCTGCTGTAATGTCGCTAAAATTATCAGGCATTATTTTATTACCCCCGCTTTAATATCTTCAACTAATTTAACCTTGCCGCTCTCGCCGCGGTATTGCGGATTTTGCGCGGCAAACTGCGACCATGTGCCAGAAGCGGTAACGCGCTGTAAAACCCTTCCTTGCTCTGCTGTCAAATCTGATTCGTCTATAAGCCTTTGCAGGTTTGCCTCACTCGTGCCGGCTTGTAACGCTTTGGCTATCTCCGTATAATCAGAATTACCGCTGCCGGCAGAACCGTCGCCTTCCTTGCCTAGTTTTGGATACCATTCGTTATGCCAATTACCTTCCCTGTCGTGGCAATTAAGAGTTAACTCATCGGCTTCATTGCTTGCCTTGTCTACATACTCAAGGCTGATTACTGTCTCAGATAGTGCGTCTGTAATATCTTTCCCGTCATATTCGACTTTGATAAATGCGCGTCTTGAGTCTGCCATATTAAACCCTCTTCCACGGCGGAAGGTTCGCCGATGACTGCGCCCTGACCTGCGGTCTGTCCGGTACATTTATCATTGTCGAGTTTTCAAACTGTACTATATGGCGCAATGCCGGATTCGCATCCAGCAAAATATGAGTAAACCCTTCATCCCCGAAAAGTTTCCAGCTTATGTAATCCCAAACGTCCCCTTGGGCTGCCCTATACTGCTTCATGCGTAACTCACTCTGCGCTTGTTACGCAAAAACTCGTCCATTAGCGTTTCAAATTTTTCTTTAAGTTCATCCGCCGCCTGTCCGCCAGCCGCAGATATTTGATTTATAGTTTCCTTATCCGGTGTTCCCCCTGTAAATGTATTATTTTGAGTGAATTCGACGTTAATTATATTTTCCCCCCCGGATATTCTCTGAGCCGCCGCCTGCATTATCGGGGGTGTTTCCGTCCTGCTTACGCCTGATGTTCCTGTCGCCGTTTTAGCCATGCGCTCCATATAGCCGCCCAGTTCTCCGGCCTGTTTCCAAATGTCAAAACCTTGAGGCGATTTATTTAACGGCACAACCGCTTCCGGTCCCTTTTCGCAAATTTCCGCTATATGCCGGGTAGTAAATATACCGCCTTCCGCATGGCCGAATAATCCGCCGACAAAGTTTTTAACGCCATTTACAGCACCGCCAAAGAAATTGCCAACGCTGCCAATAACATCACCGACAACTTTAAACTTATCCGTAAAGAAACTTACAAACGATTGTATTTTTTCTTTTATGGAATTAAATATCCCAGTAAATACATCTACTAGGCCAAAAAACAGATTTTTAACAGCGCCGATAGGATCAGTAAATACGTTCTTAAAGAAATCGGTAAATAAACCGATTATACTTTTTATATTTTCTATTGCGCCAGTTATAATGTCCTTAATCTTTATAAATATATCTTTTACGCCATCGGGCATTTTATCCCAAACTGCGCCGGTAATGTTTTTAATTTTTCCCCATGTGTTATCTACAAAATTGCGAAATTTCTCATTGTGATCATAAAGAGCTTTTAATCCTCCAGCCCAGGGATTTACCATGCCAATCGCGATAGTTTTCCAGTTGTTTTTCAAAAACCCGCCAGCTTTCGTTGCCCCATTTTTGATGTTTTCCCATCCGTTACTTGCCGCGCCTTTTATTCCTTCCCATGCTTTACCAGCTACATTCTTGACACCATTCCAAACACCGCCAAAGAAATTGCCAACGCTGCCGAAAATATTTTTTATAAAATCAACTGCCTTTCCTACAAACCCACAGATAGCGTCCCAAACTTTTCCGGCTACCTCTTTTACTTTGTCCCAATTCTTGACTAGTAAATAAATAATCGCGATCACGGCTCCTATTGCAAGTACAACTAACGTAATAGGGGAAGTCAGGAAAGCCATAGCCGCTCCGAATGCTGTTGTTGCCACTGTTGCTACAGTAGTCACGCCTGTTAATACGCCTGTCGCGATTGCATGGGCTCCCATTCTTGCAACTGCGACTATCCCTCCGGCGTTGGTAATCGCCTGAGCCACATTGTATGCGATAATTGCGGCCGTAAGCGTACCTACGGCAATCCCCACAAGCGTCAATACTTCCTTATGCTCTTTTATCCATGCGGTAATTTTTTCCCAATTTTTAACTATCAAAACAACCCCGGCTATTGCCGCCGCAATTCCGGCAATGATACCAATAATCGGCAAAGCCGCAGACGCTAAAGCCCCAAAGCCTCCTGTAGCTAATCCGCTTAATATCGGTCCAATCGCCGCCATTGTTATCTTAATAAATTTTCCTAAAGACCAAACAACTTTTAATCCGCTTATGAACGTTGGGGCAATAGCAAGCCCCGCGAGTATTTTCAAAAGGTTCTTAAAACCGCCGACAAAATCAATAACCTTTGTCACGGTATTTTTTATCCATGCCCCGAACTCTTTTATTTTCGCGATTATCTCCGGGAGCCGCTTAACCATATCACCTAACCACTTACCGAATCTTTCTCCTAATTCAGATATTGAAGGAACGCTCGATAATACAGTCTCTTGTAAAGTTTTTAATGCCTCAGTAACCGGCCCCATAGAACCGGCTATGAACGAAAACTTTACATTCTCAAACGCCCCCATAAGCCCTTTCTTTGTGTTCTGGAATTGCCGGGATAATTCCGCCTGGTCTTTGGAAAATGTAAATGTTGCGGTTTTCGATTCTTCCCTGAGATTGGCTAACGCGGTGCTCCCTTCTTTTAAGGCAACCATCATTTCAGGCCCTGCGGTTTTGCCAAACAATTGCACGGCAACACGGGTACGCTCCGCGTCATTCGGCAACTGCTGCATATAATCAGACAAGCGCATCATGGCTTCTTCCGGCGCCAGCTTTGACAGCTTCTCTGCGGATAATCCAACTTCTTCCAACTGCCTCGCTGCGGCTGCGTTTCCAGCCGCTCCCTGACGGACAGTCAAATTGAATTTCTGCAAGGCTGAATCAAATGTTTCTGCTGAGACACCGCTTTGACCAAGCGCGTATTGCAATTCTTGATACGCTTCAACTCCAATACCGGTAGCAGCCGCCGCCGTTAATACTTTATCCCCTGCGTCAGCAAATGAATTGGCCATGCTCATAACGCCGGCAGCCGCCGCCGTTACGCCGCCGACAACGCCTAGCGCAAGCCTTGAGGCGTTTTGAGTAAAGTTTTTGAAATCGGCTCCGAGTTGTTTTCCGGCTTTCTGGACATCCTCCATATTTTTTTTAACTTGACGAAGAGCCGCAGTCGCGCCTTTGTCGTCTCCGGTGATTTCGAGAGCTAAATCCCATATTGTACTTTTACCAGCCATTTATTTACCCGCTCCCGGTTTCGGTTTGCTCATTTCTTTCAGCGCGTTTTCAAGTTTTGCGTTATATGCTAATAACTTCGATAACGGCATATTTTCTAAATCCGTTATCGAAGTATGAGCTACCATCGCAAGCCCTAAACAAATCCCCATGATATAGTCAGAGGGATCGTCAAATTCAAATACGTTTATTTCGCTGTCGGCGGCTCTGTTTTCGGCTTCGTTGTTGCCGTTTCTTTTGCCGCCTCTGTAAAACCCGGCTCGTCATCACCTTCTGTAAACTGATCGTAAAACTTCTGGGGATTATCGTGCCTGATATAAACAGACACGGTTTGCCAGATTTTTTCATAGTCATAAAAAGGCAATTTCTCGATAAACCTGAAAGGAACGTCGGAGATTGCCGCCGCAAGGCGTGCGCAATACTCTGAGGATGTGGGCCGATTCAGTCCAGAGATATTGCCGCCCTGGAATGTTTCGCGCTCCACTTGGTTTATAATTGCCCCCGTGACTTTTCCAAAGTCCAACTCAACAATGGGGATTTCGCGGCCTTCCCACTTCAAATCAGTTTTTGACAGCTTTACTTTTACTGTTCCTAAAAACATTCAAACCCTCCTAACCTACACCAGCAGGTTCTGTCTGGTTTCCGCCAGCATATCATTGCCATTGACGGTATAAATGAATTTGAACGGATCCCATTCAAGAATATCTTCCCCGTCCAGCCAATGATGCGCGTAATAGAGCTGCATGGTAATTTCCCCATCGCCTGTCGCCTTCTGTTCCACTTTCCCGGGGTTTGCGGCGCTTAACGGGCCTTTCAACACCCAGCGGTTGGGGACTTTTTCCTGCGCGTGGTTATCGGGATTTTGCACGACAATTTCATTACGCAAGTCTATAGTTTTGGTAGAGCCCAATTCCATAAACTTTGTAAGTTCCCCGTAAATAACCGGACAGCTAATTGTTACCGTCATTGCGCTCATACTGCCCGGAACCGGCACGTTGATTTCACCAGCAAGCCCCGCGCCTTTGAAGGCTTCGGTTGCCAATTCAAATGACGGCAATGTAACAGTAACAGTACCGTCAAGAGCCTTGTTATCTGAATACACCTTGAAAACATTATTTAATATTGCAATACCAGCTCTCATCTCATCCCTCCTTAAAATAAACCTTCAAGGTAACTCGGGTCATAACTGAAGTTAAACTCCAGTTCCTTTGCGGCATTGGACGGAGTAAGGAACACACGGAAAAATAATTTTCCGCTCATGATTCCCTGATTGTTATTATCCGCCCTCTGGAACTCCACACGGCCTCCGATAATTGCCTGCCTTGATTGCAGAGTATTAAGATACTCGTTGCCGGTAAGCAGGATGGTATCGATCAACAATCTGCGGATGGGCTTGTCAACATTTTGCCACATGGTCCGGTTAACAACGTTCTGCACAAAGCTGAACATACGCCTTACGCTGCGCTCAAAATCTTTGATGTCCGTATTGCCGGGGAACGCGGTTGTTTCAACACCCCATGCACGCCAGCCGTCCATGTTAATGAATGTACCAATGCCATTTTCATTCAAATAATTTGCCTGAGTAACAGACAACATCGGTATTACGTTACCGTCCTCATCGCACATATCCGTCATTGACAGCGATTTATTTGACGCCTGTTCATACGGCAAGCCGCCGTTACGGTTGTCAATTTCGCCGTACATACCTGCCAGCCGCACAGACGCATAAAAAACCTGATCGCCAATTTTCACACACGGCCAGTCCGCAAAGGCAAATGGGCTTATGTAGCTGTTGTCATTTTTCCATTTAGGCAGGTTTCGGTAATTCGCATACTGTCCGGTTGTCGGCAGATCAAGAAGCGCCATGCAACTGAATTCACCTTCAAGGTGTTCAGCCTTGCCCAAAAGCAGGGCCGCAATTTCCGGTATGTGGCTCCATCCCGGGGCAAGCAGGAAGCCTGGAATTTTGCGTTTGTCCATGAATACTTCATTTACAAGTTCAATACCTGTCCGCTTGTTTGTGTTCGGGTCAACGCCTCCGGCAATGTCGGCTTTTGTTACATTGTCAACTGTTGCCTGTTTGTATGTAATGCTTAACGATGTTGTCCCGGTTGGAATAGTTCCATCTTCGGCAATTGTTATGAGAAGTTTATCGCCGTCATACCGCAGGCTGTAATCGTTATCCCTTACATAATTGGGGCTGCTTACAACCGCATTGTGAACCTTGACCGTGCTTATCATAGCCATAGGATCGTCTATTGTCGCAATGCCATTGATCACCGGTAAATCCGTTACTGCGACATCTTGCGCGTCTTTTGTCGGGTCCCAAACATTGATTAAAACCAACGGAGAAACCAAGTGAAGGCGCATTTGCGAATACAGCATCATGGACAATGGGAACTTTTTCCAATGTTTCGGCTCCACATATCCCATGTCAGCAACGCCCTCAGCAAAATTGAAAATGAGTGACGGATTGTTAACCGCAATAGCCGGGTTTTCCAGCCTGTGAACCGGAGCTACACCAATCGCTACCGGCATTGATGAATCTACCTGTGCCGGCACTTGTAACGGTGTCGGCGATTCAGTGATCCGTATTCCGTGAAAATAAGCCATTATTTTCCCTCCTGATATTAACCTTCGCCAGATTCATTTGAATCTGAATTCTGTGCGATAGGTTTTTCGTCATTGTTTTTATTCCCAAAGAGATCGCCCTCTTCGGGAACCTCGACGGCTGGAGGGCTTCCCTGCCAAACCGTTTCAATCATCGCCGTGTAATACGGCGGCTCTTGCTTGTCTTTACTGTTCGATGTAAACCATTTAACGGGCGTATTTAGCTGATACCCTTCAAGGATTGTATTAGCTAATAAATCCTGTAATACGCGCCATAGCATTGCCGCTGGTATGCGCCAGCCCTGGCAATCCGTGTCCTTGCTGTATCCGCCAAAAAAAATCTGTATGTTTATTTCAGAACCATTTGATGTTTCGGAAAAATCGCTGATAGTACCCGAGTTACATATTACCTGCACTATCGGATAATCTTTCGACTTATCGCGCTTCTCCGATTCTGTTTTTGATAACGGCAAATACTGAGCATGAACATGAGGCGTGTGATATTCCTCATTATCGCCGTCATCAAATTGCTGCGCTTCATACCAAAACGACGGAGCTAATAAAGTCTCAATGCGTTTGCAGAGAGCATCCACAAGGCCAGGCGGCGAACGGTTAATTATTTCCATTTAACAAAAACTCCAATTCGTGTTCTACACGTTGTTCAAATGTTTCAAAGATTTTCTCCCAAACCATTTGATGTACGTTTTCATTTTCCTTGAATAACCCGGTAACGGAGGGACCTGTTTTCTGTATTATTGGCATTCGTTCATCGGTCTCTCTCTGAAAAATCCCAATGTGTCCACTCGGCATCTTTGCTACAAATGCGCCTTTATCCCATTTCTGCTTTCGCCCCTTGAGTATCTCTACTACCGGAGCCGTTCTATATTGTGGTTTTTTAGGCGTAAATGAAAAATCAGATAACGGACGCGCGGTGTCGCTTATTTTAACGCCGATTGACATATCCAACGGACTGCCGTGCGCGTATGGTTTTACCTTTTTGCCAATATCAGTGGGAGAAAGAGTAGTGTCAGCGGCAATGCCTCTTTTGATGAATGTTACCCCGCAATCTGCGGCACGTTTCGCGGCACGGTTTATAGCTTTTCTGAGTGTTGTTCTGTTAGCTATTTTTTCAAGCCTTTGGACGATTCTGTCATAATCAGACCTGCGCCAGTTAAACTCTATATTAGGCATAACAGAGCCATGTACTTTGCCACTGCCGCTAAAAGCCTTTTTTGTCGATGAATAACTACTCATAATTGATTCCTGCCAATCCGAATATTAAACACGCCCTTTTCACTGACCGCGTGCCTGACATACCAATCTTTGCCGTCTTTTGAAAGCACTTCGCCGGGTTGCGGAAGGCGGTGCATATCTTTTTCTTTTATGAAAATAAATTGTTCACCTTCCGATAAACCCATAGCATACAAATCTGACTTTCCATTAAGCGCATCATTATCAAGAATTATTGGAACAGATCGACCGTCAATTAAAACGCTTTCCGCAAACTCATCGGTCTTGAAAAAAACGTTATCTATGTCGGCGTTGATCTGTTCCTCAAAAGTCATTTCGCTTGCGCCTCCGCAATCAACCCTTGAATTTCTTCATCGGTTGTTGCCTCGGTGATCTGATCCATAAGCCCTAACCCTGCGGCCTCCGCAATCAGTTCTTCTCTGGTTTTTGGTTTTTCAGCCGGTTTGCTGGGTTTCTTCGGAGCGGGTTTGGACGGCTTTGTTTCCGTGCCGTCCTCATCCAATTCCAGTTTGCGGATAAACCTGTCTTTCAAAAGACGTTCAATGTCTTTTTCGCTGAGACCCTTATCGCCAGTAGGGATAACCTGTGTACCGGAGTATTCCTTACCGCCGACTTTGACCTTACAGTTGCCGTAGGCAACATACTTAATCGTTTTCATCCTTCCTCCTATAGAGCCTGTAAAACATACCAGGATTCGACATCATACGGCATCGGAACAGCCCGAGACGTAACAAGCACCTCTTCTTTCGGCGGCCGTCTTTGTTTGAAAAATTCCTGCACATAACGTCCGCTGACAGTTACCCAGTTATCATCTTCATCCATGTAGGTATAAGCGCCGTACCCGAGTTTGTTTTTACGCGCATCCGGGGAAACAAACAAAACCATTCCGACAGGAAGCTGCCGCTGGCGGTTGTTCTTCGGTCCGTATTCAGCGTCTTGAGTGTAAAGCGTTACACGCGGATCGGAGAGCATACCTACCGGCTGCGCTGCCCCGTATTTAGACACCAGCTCCGGTTTGAAATGCCCAAACTCAAAATTCCGAATGTCTAACAGCCTTTGAATTTCAGGATCGGAATACATAACCTCCCAAACTTCAGGGGACATAATGACTTCATCGACGGTTTTACCGAGATGTCTCAGTATTGCCACCCTCTGCCTCATAGACGTAATAATGCTGACCCCTTTGCCCCAACGATCATCACCTGTCAAAACTTCCCTGTGAGGCAACACGTAATCAATTTCACGGTTTACCCCGTTGCCTTCGATAGCAATGCGTCCCTTTGTAATAAAATCGGAACACATAACCTCGATCCGGTTGTCTATAGAATCCAAGCAGAACTTCAAATCCTTTGTATGAAGCTCCGCTGCGCGTTGCGCTTCTGTTTTCGGAGAAAAAATATTTTCTCCGGCAGTGCGCTTTTTAATATCCTCTGCGCCAATTACGCGGCGTTCCTGCATTTTCGGAGTTTTGATTTCGTCCGTATCGAACGTTGTCCTTTTTGTCGGTTCCACATACAAATCATCTCCAACAAACCGCGCCATGGGAGCGCCTTCTTTCACTTTGTCCCACTCTACATTCTCAGTGGGAAAATATTCGTCAGAGCCGCCCATGAAGTGATCACGGAAAAACGTTGACGCAGGCCTTACCGTTAAAACAGGCGGCAACTGTGTCCTGGGATCATTTCTGTTAATTAAATCAGCCATTTTTCTACACCCTCCTTAAAATGCTTCCGGCGCGGGATTCATAGGAGCTATGAATATCCTCGACCCGATACGTGCGTTGTGAACAGCCAATGGGGTTAATTCCTCTCCCATGACTTCCTCGATTTTGATCTGGTTAAACTCGCCGCCGAAAGCAGCCGGCCCAACATTTGAATCAGGATCATCAGCATTGACATCCGCCAAAAGCACGCACTGGATATTCTCCGCGTCAGCTTCATAGGTTTCCCCGTCCTCGCTCGACAACAGAGTTCCGCGCTTTACGATTCCTGTTCCGGTTACTGTTACCGGAACAACCTTTGCCGTTACAAGTGTCCCAGAAATAAGATCGTCAACTGTCGATGTGTTGACATTCGGCTTGTATAAGTTTTCCATACTTCCTCCCTTACCTATTATTCAGCGCGTCAAAAACGCTGTCGGCAAACTCAGTTTTCTTGTTATGATGTTGGGGCATACGGAGTTCATTCACTCTGCTTGCTTCCACATCCCGGCCAAGCGCCTGAACAAACTGTGTCGCCTTCATGTTTGGATTTTTTGACATAGCCCGGAAAACATTCCGGCTCATTGCCTCGACCGATGAGCCGCTCCGCTTTGCGGCTGCTATCATATTTTCCACACCCGGCGCGGCAGCCGCCATTTCGTCCAGAGCCATCATACGGTTTCTTTCCGCCAGCACTCCCATACGATATGCGGCTTGAGCCGTTGTGTTAGCCGGAATAGCGACAGGCGAAGCGGACACAGGCGGTTCAATAAATTGCGTGTCGCATTCAGGGCAAGTCAGCAAATACCCCTCGGTTCCTGCTTCGTCCGTGCCTGTTTCTGCGGTGTCGGTGTCATACTCGACTGCGGCCCCGCAATTCGGGCATACTGCCTCCGCCAGTTCCGCAACAATCTTTGCAGCGACAGGTTTCTTGTTATTTGCAATAACAGGTTTCTTGCTACTCGCGGCGACAGTTTTCTTGCCTGGCTGATCCTGTCCGGCAGTACCGCTTCCCAAAGGTACGGCTTCCGTTGTCTGTGTGCCGGGATCGCCGTCTGCGTTCGCGTCCGTATCCCAAACAAACTCATCGCCGCAATGCGGACAATTTACGTTATAAATTGCCGCCCTCACATTGCCCGGCATCCGCCTTGCCAATGTTGCCGCAGGTTCATCGCCGCCGCCCTGCGGTTCCGCCTGTTGCGTGTCGCCTGCGCCTGCAAATGTTTCCCCTGTTTCGGGATTCAAGTTTACAGCCCCGCCACAGCTCGGGCATACCATTTCAACAAAAGTAATTTCCGACTTTGGTTGTACTTTGGCAGCCGTTTTTTTGTTATTCTTCTTCTTTCCGAATAACGCCATAGAAATACCCCCTATGTTAGAGTTTTTTATTCCGGCAGTTTTCTCGGCTGCCTTGTCATAACCCGTTAGGTCAATTTTATGACCGCGATAGTTATACACCCCAGGTTTAATCATTGCGGCGACTTCTATCGGCTTTTTGTTTTCAGGCGTATAGTCATCAGCCAGCCCGAATTCAATCGCCTCCGCCGCAGTAAGCCATGTTCCTTTTCCGGTTTCGCCGTCCATAAGCGCGATAACTTCTTCACGGCTCTTGCCTGATTTTTTTGAATATGCCGTTATCATCGGCTCACGGATTTTATCCAGTTCATCAGCCAGCTCTCTTGCTTCATTCGCGTTAAGCCCGGAAAAACAAATCAACTGGTACGGATTGTGCACCATGAGCATGGACGTTTCGTCCATGTAAACCGTATC
>JGI24698J34947_10000945_pt1 | contig 14795 bp, 19 predicted proteins | sample TergutMp193P3_FD_34947 | JGI IMG/M metagenome (IMG submission 34947) | reverse complement strand
GACAGAAATCTAGAAGAGAGCGCAGTCCATAAACTTGATGCCGAATTCCCGGCCTTGAGGAAAGAAACCGCGGAAAGCGACATTCTGGAGAGAATAGGAAGCGAGCTGGCTTCGATAGCAAGACTTTTCTTGACATCTCTTGAAATAATAGTCAATTTGCCGGAACGTCTGACGTCCGACTCGCTTCATGTTCTGACCGAGAGCGAAAAGCAAAGTGTCGACCGAATATGCAATGATATAAAGACCAGCTTGAGTTTTGTCAAGCAATCCGTCAAAGAGTGGGACCGGGTTAAAAGCAATCCGAATTTGCATTTCGTAGCGTCCGCCGTGAATCGTTTTGTCAGAGTTGTGAACAAGTACAACGAAGCCATCAATGAGTTTGTCAGAGACGAGCCTTGGTTTGACAAATGGCAAGGGACTGAGCCGACGATATACAAGAGAACTCAGCTAATATACAAGGAATACATGGAATTGGTTGTTGCTTACTTCGCAAGAACCGATGCCGAGCATGAGAAAACAAAGAATGAAACAGATGTCAGCAAAAGAATTATCAAGGCTCCCGAAGTGGTGAATCTGCTCAAGCCGGAAGCCTTGAAGCCTCCTGGCTGAACCGCATGACGACGGCTGTTCTTTATATTAAAGCATGTCGGTATCTCCATTTCCCGGCGAAGATGATTCAGGCTTGCCTGGCAAAGACTTTTTTAGAATTTTGGCTTTGCTGGGCAAGCTTCTCTCATTGGCGATTTTCATCAATATTTCGTGCCGGTAGGAGCCGGCCTCTCTGCACGACCTGGTTTTTCTATGGACGAACTTGCATTCGTACTCGCTCAGATTCGTTCTCACAGAGGCATTCTTGCGCCATCCGGCGACTTCCTTTCCCAAGGCTTCTTCCTTGCACTGGTATTCGTCCATCTCGTAGCTTATGGACAAATAGGCTTTCCGCTCTCCAGGCTCCAGGCTTTCCGCTTGCCCGTTCAGCACTGCCAGAAACATAGCCGCGTGGCCAGGGAAGGGCTTTTTGCCGTCTATGCTTTCAATGGTTTCAGTCAAGCAAGCTCCTTATCAATTCGTCTATTTCTTTTTGAGTCAGCAGCGATTTGCGGAAAAGCCCGTCGTCGTAAGGCAATTCCACCAAGTCCAATGCTTCTTTTATCCGGTCGTACTCCTTAATCCATATTTTCTTCAGGCATGCCATATCGCCTTTGGATTCAATGCATGAAATAATCTTTTTGAACTTGGGCAATGCCTCCAGCAGCTCCGTGTTCTCCATCACTTCGAGAGGCGACCCTTCAAAGCATCGGCTCGTGTCTTCCAGCCTGAAAACAGGCTTCTCGGAGCTGAATTCCAGGAGAAACGATTCTTTGAGAGTGATGGCTGCTTCCATTTCAATGTCCGTCATGAGGTTATTTTGGTAAATAACATAACAAAGCCGGGAGAATGCCATGAAATCAAGCAAATCGCTGATTCATCTTGGAGATGGATTGTACGAGGAAGTCACTGTGAAAAACAGCAAGAAAGACCGCGTGATGTATGAAACAAGCCGGGACAGGTTCGGCGAAACCCGCAGCGGCGTGATATTGAAGGAAGGCGAGCAAATTCTCAACTCTTGACTGGCACTGGCTAGCGAGATTTGGCTGTTTCCTTGTTGTGCATAGCCAGAAACACGTCGTAGTCGAAGGAATCCGTGCTGTCGTTTATCTGAATTCCGGAGTTTTTAATTACCGTGTAGATGCTTTCAATCAAGACGGCCAATTCAGTTCTTGGCAACAAAGAAATCTCTGCGAAAGGTGACGGCGAGAGCCGTCATGCCTCCGCATTTGGGATTGGAGCATACTGCTTCAATCTTGTTGGAAACTCCCCATCCGGTCAGCGTTTTGTCCACGTATTCCTGCATTTCGTCATAGTCGGCCGCGTTCAGGCCGTTTATGAATTCCATTCCGGCTCCGTTGTCAATCCCGCTTCTTTTCTGCCCGTCAAACTCTTCAAGCAAGGCAGCCATCGTGGCTATTTCGAACGTGGCCGCTTTCTCGGCATTGTTGCTGAAATCCGAGGATTCCACGAAAGCAGCTATTTCATCGTGCAATCCCACGGTTTCCATCTTGAAGACGGCAGTCTTGCCGCTGGCTAGCTCCAGAGAGTTTCCGGTCATCTTCAAGTCCTCGCGCGGGCGCGTTATTTTGAAGTCGCTCAATTCCGTCTTTCTCTTGCCAGCCGTCCCGCATTTGCCGCACACCCAGTCCAGCATGTAGGCGGAATTGCTGAAGCTGTGGAATCTGAGCCAGAATATCAGCCATTTGCGTTCGGGAAACAAAAGATTTTCCGGAGAGACTCCGTGAATATGCTTTCTCAGAGTGCTGTCTATGACTTCCTTGGCGTTTTGCTCGTTTATGAAAGCCAGCACCTTTCTGTCGAATATTTTCAAGGCAGTGCCTCTGAGCTTGTAGAATCTGGTTCCTGACGGATTGTCCCGGATGTCAGTCCATCCTCCCATGGCGTCATCCCTTTTTCTTTCAAACTCCTCGTCATGCCCTGAGTCGAAAGAATCCGAGGAATCAGTGTCGGCTATCTCAATGTTTCGCTCATTCATGGAAATAACATAAAGTATAGCGATATCTCCAGCCTGATTCGCATATATAACATCATGCCATTGCAATCGCCTTTCGAGACACTGGACGCGGAATTCAACACCGAGCCTACCGAGCTTCCGGAAACATCCCGCGGCGGAGCCATGACCGTTCCCGAAGAAACGGACGAAGCCGAGACTGTGAAATCCGAGGACGGAGGCCTGGACAACAAAGACTACATGGTGGCCGAGATGAAAGCCCTCATCATGGGAGCCGGAAACGTGATTCAGCGGCTGGACGCCGACATAAAGATAGGCAGCTCGCCGAGGCATTACGAAGTGTACGCCAAACTGATGGATTCCTTGTCAAACTCCGTGTCCAGGCTGGCTGACATAGAGGCAAGCGATTCCAAGCTCAAGCAAGCCAAATCCTCGCTGATGCTCAAAGAAACAATGAAAGGCGTCGACGGGAAGGCCGTCCAGAACAATTTCTTTTTCGAAGGCACGTCATCCGACATGCTCAAATGGCTGAAAGAAGCTCGCAAAAGCGAGCAGATTGAAGCATCGGCCGCGGAAAACCCATGAGCTTCAAGCCAAACGAAATCTACAAGGCAAACCCGAATGCCTCCGAATGGATGGCAGCCACAATAGCCTGCGGCAGGAAAGCATCCGGCATGGAGCTGGGAAAGCATTATTTCGCGTTTTACGCCAACGCCTCAGCCGACGACAAATACCCTTTGATTTTCCCCTACGCCGCCGACAAGCAGCTGATAGCAGCCGTGGCTCTCCATGCAGTTCCCAAATCTTATTGGAAGGCAGTCCAGAACGCCATAGCCTTGTGGAAGGCCGGGTTCGGCAAGAAAGGCGTCAGCCTGGCGAAACTGGCCAAAGACATGGGAGCATCCGCGGGAGTTTTCACAAGACGGTATTTCCCGAATTTGCTCAAGGGATTCTATCTCATAGAAGACATAGACAAGGCGTATGGCCTGTGGCTGTCTTTGAGCGGCCAATGACTTATATTGAGATAGTGGACTTGATTGATTTGATGGCAAAGATAAGAAGCGAAGCATTGAGGAAAATCAATGAGAAGGCTGGCTTTTTCATGCGTTCAGGGATAGCTTATTCCGTGGCGGACGCCGGCGATTGCTCCATTGTTTCATGCATGGGAAGGAAATGGAGAATCAAGCGCGATTCCTGCTTTGAAGCAAACATGGAAAAAACGATGCTGAAAATAGAAGCCATGGCCGGCAAGCTGAAAAGCATGAAAGAGATTCACAAAGAGAACGCCGAAATCTTGCTGTCGGTGATGACTGAGGTTTGCGGCGACAAATCCATAGCCTACGACTTGACCCGCTCCGAGAACGGGTTCGTTCTGAGCTGCAAGCCCGTCAAGCTGAGCGTCAGCTTCGGCAAGTCCGCCAACGAGGGAACCCTGATTTGCGTAAGGTCGGCCAAACGGACCAAAACCACTTCCTTGGCTGCGACAGCCTTGGAATTCTTCGTCAAGGCGGCGGAGGAAGCATGCCGCTGAGAAGCTTCGCGTTCAAATCCTTCGAATTGAGATTCACGGAGGAATTGAAAACGGAATACGTCAGCAAGGAAGCCGACATCTCCTGGGTTTTGGCCGACAGGAATTTCCTGCTGAAGAATTTTCATCAGTTCAGAGAGGATGCGTCCATGACCGCCGAAGGATATGATTATTGCGTCGGAGAGCTTGCCAGGCGAATCCGGGAATGGAGCTCGTGGAATTTTTACGCTTCCGCTTTGACCGTCGTGCTGAAAAAGCAGCTTTCCTGTAAATTATAGCATGAAAGCTCTTTACGATTTGGACCAGACCATTGTGAGAATCGTTCCGAAATGGGTCAGGCTGGCTTTTGACAAAGAACCCGGCTTGGCCAGGAAGATTGCCGCCAAAGTCCCGGACTACGAAGACTCCTGGGCCGACGTGGACAAAAAGATAACCGACTATCGCATGGATTTGTTTTTCGATTTCAACGCTTACGAGAATCATCTGTTTTGCGCTTGCATGGACGAATGCAAGGACTTCTACCAGGAATTCACCGGCATCGACATTCCGAGATTCGGCATAGAAGGAGTGGAGGAAATCGTCGTGATTTCCCAGTCGGACGAGGAATCCCGGGCATCCAGAAGCAAAAAAGAATTGCTTGAGGAATGGAAGAGGCGGGGCAAGATAGCGGACTGGCTGTTCACGTCCAGCAAGCTGCACAACAAAGCGACCGTGGTGGCCAACGTCTTCAAGGACTACGACTTCATGGCGGAAGACCATCCCAGATACCCGATTCAAGTGTGCAAGACTTTGAGCGGCATAAAGATTCATCTGGTGGAATATCCCTACAACAAGGAGACGATGCGATTCTTGAGGATTGCTTTCCCCGAAAGACTAATCGGGCATGGATGAGGCCGCTGCTCAGGCACTGTCTATGTCGGTGAAAATGCTCAGGCTCATGGTTGTTTTTTTGTATTGGTGGAATTCGGATATGAATCCTATCATAGCTCTTTTAATCACGGTCGTGTAATAGCTGAACGGGAATTTGAACTCGGTGTTGAAATGGGTCAGTTTTTCCCAGAAAGCCGAGGTTCCCATCGCTATCAGTTCGCTTCTGTAATAATTGGTGTAGCCGGCGAACCATGCTCTGAAGCATTCGCTCGCCATTGTTTTCCCGATTTCGCCCAGCTCTTTCTCTATGGCAATCAATTCGCCGTCGGTTTTCATCTGATGCTTCAGGCTGGAATGGCATTTCAAGTGGTTTTCCAGGCACTTCTTCTTGAATTCGATGTAGTTGTCCATGCACTGAACCAGTTCGTCAAGCGTTTCGTCAGTTCTTCTTTCCTTCTTGAATCCTTTCAGAGGCCTGTCCTCGTAAGGAACAAGCTTTTCCTTCAGCAAGCTTTCGCGCGAAGCCATGCTGGAGTTTATCTGGTCCTGGCATCTCGGAGTCATGCCTCTCTTCGGCTTGGGACGGTCGTAGGCTCTGAACTGATATTCCTTCAGCAAAGCCAAAAAACGCTCTTGGTTGACAAACATAGCCATATTGTTCGATTCTCGCTATATTGAAAATAACAAATTGCGCTGAAAATATTTTCGCGAACGCTCAATCTTCAGACTGACGCGAAATCAAGGAAAATCCAAGCTGCTTGGATATTTTGAAAGTCTTGTCGAATATGGAGGATGGATTTCCGGCCAGCTTGTGGGATATGACTATCACGTTCTTGTCCCCGCTGTCGCATTTTTCTCTCAGATAGCCGACAATCTTGAGTATGCTCTCGACGTCAAGGCTGTTGTCCAGAATCTCGTCAAGCACTATGAGATTGCAGTCCCATCCGCTCACGGCTCTGGATATTTCGAGCATTGCCATTTGAATGGCCATGTTGAGCCTTGCCTTCTCGCCCTCGCTGCATCCTTTGTAAGGATATTCGGAGCGGCATTCTTTGACAATCTCCTCCATCTTCTCGTCGAACTCGACCGTCATGGGCAACCCGAATCGCTGGCAATTGACGGCCACCATGCTGTTGAACATGGGCAGTATGGCCGAGACGATGACTTTCCTCACGCCGTCGTCGCCAAGCACTTTCTGGACGTCCTTGTTGACGGCCTTGCTCTTTCCGGCAGACTCGCTGCCGGCTCTGGCCTGGGTCAGGGAATCCTCGGCTTCCTTCATTCTTTTCTTGGCCGACTCGCTGTCGGGATATTCTCTTTTCTTTTCCGTCTCTATGGCCTTGCGCATGGCTGCGACGCTCTTTTTCTCGCTTTCCATGGAATTGGCAATCTCAAGCATTCTTTTGTCCAATTCTTTCAGAAGATTGGTTCCTTCCTTGTAGATTTCTTTTCTTGCTTCTATGGCTTCCAGTTTCGCTTCCGCGGCATCCATTGCCTTTTTCCCGGACTCCATTTCTTTCCTGGCTCTCTCCACGCATTCCGGGCCTATTTTCTGGCCGCAAGCCTCGCAAACGCCTTCCCCTCGCTTCACAAACTCCTTCAGCTCATTCAGTCTTTCTTTGAGATTCATGGATTTGGCTTTCAGCCCGGATTCTTCCTTCATGGCAGCCTCTATGCCAAGCTCGTCTGTTTTCTTGGCTATTCTTTCGCGCTTGGCTTTTGCTTTCTCCAATTCCTCGGAATATGACTGGATTGAGCCGATGCTTTCTTTCATCTGCTTTTCCATGCCGATGACGCGATTCTTCTTGTCGGCTTCGTAAGACTTGACTCTTTCGCAGTGCTCATCCAGAGCGAGCTTGGCTTTCTGCCATTCGTTCTCTGCCACGTCCAGAGCTTTCTCGGCCACGGCAACCTTGGTGTTTATCCGGGTGGCTTCTTCCTTGGCTTTTTTGAGCATCTGGCCAAGAACCTCCAAATTGAACAATTGGTCTTTCGCCTTCCTCTTGCTCTCCTTGGAGCTGTCCAGGAACGGAGAGTTGTTGACCGTGGATATGCACAGCACTCGGCGGAACATGTCGAAGTCGATTCCGATTATTCTGTTCAAGGCTTCCTGCGTGAGGCTTGAGCTGCTGGCTTTGTCCATCGCGGCTCCGTTCTTTTCTATTCGGAAAACATCGGGCTTTCTGCCTCTGACGACTTTGTATTCGCTGCCGTTGGCTTCGAATTCGCACGAGGCGGACATGCCGCTTTGGTTTGTTCTGTTCACCAAGTCATCCAGCTTTATGTCTCGGTACGGCTGGCCGTAGAGAGAATAAGCCAGGGCTTCAAGCAGCACGGACTTTCCGTAGCCGGAGGGAGCGGAAATGGAAGTCAGTCCTTTGGAGAAGGAATATCCTTGCTCTTGCTCTCCATAGCTCAGAAAGTTTTTGAAGCGGACCGATTTTATTTTAAGCATTGCCTTAACATAACAATTCGCTTGAAAATCTCAGGCGGCGAGATTTGATTCCGATTGAAGGATTCTTTGAAAATGGCGAAATTTTATAATAAAACTTATGGAAAGCATGGTTTCCGGTTACAAAATATACAATGCCGAGCAAAAAAGAAGAACTGTGAGAAACGGCTTGCCAAGCCTGTATCCTGATTTGCCTGATAAGCAATACGATATCATTTACGCAGACCCTCCTTGGGATTATGGCGGAAAATTGCAGTTTGACAAAAGCTCGAAGAAAGACGTCAACGCAAATTGGCGAAAAGACCTTTTTATCAGTGCCGCGAATTTCAAATATCCAACATTGAAAACAGAAGAATTGAAAAGAATACCTGTTGGCGAAATATCCAAGAAAGACAGCCTGTTATTCATGTGGGTTACGAATCCTCATTTGGCACAAGGCATAGAATTAGGTGCAGCTTGGGGATTTGAATACAAAACGGTTGCTTTTGTATGGGATAAAATGAATCACAATCCGGGGCAATACACAATGTCTTATTGCGAATTGTGCCTTGTTTTCAAAAAAGGGCGCATTCCCGCGCCTAGAGGCTCCAGAAACGAAAAGCAACTGATAAAAGCGCCAAGAGGAGCGCACAGCGAAAAACCCATGGAAGTTTTGCAATCTATAGAACGAATGTTTCCAACACAAGACAGAATAGAACTATTTGCCAGACGCAAGCCTGAAAATTGGGATGTTTGGGGACTGGACGTTTCGGTTGCGATGAATAACTGAAATTTTTCTATCAGAAGCAATCTCGGCCATCTGCTTTTTATATTCATTGAATATGACATTCGCCAAAGAGCCATCCAGCATCAAGAAAATCATTGAAGGCAATGCCGTCAATTCCGTGCTGAAAAATATGCGGAAAAGCCCGGTCAAATCAACATCCAAGACATCCAAGGCTTTCGTGGGCGAGGTGGTCGACAACAAAGGCCCCGACTTGCTCGGCAAATGCCGAATAAGGGTGGCTGCCGTGTACCCGCCCGAAATTCCCGACGACATGCTTCCGTGGGCTGTTCCCCTCCGGAGCTTCGCCGGCTCCAAAATGGGAAATTTCGTGGTCCCGACAGTCGGCTCCAAAGTGATAGTCGAATTCGAGAACGACGACATCTATTCCCCGAAATACTCGTTCAAGGCGGCTGACGCCAACCACATGAGCATAGCCGGAATCGGAGACGACTATCCCGACACCATGGTCTTGTTTGAGACTGACAACGGAGAATACTTCAAAATCAACAGAAAGACGAACATGAGCATCTACAGGCACTCGACTGGAGTCATGATAGGAATAGACCATAGCGGCAACGTGATGCTCAGCACTGCTCCCGGAGACGTGGGAACCGTGGAGATGAGCATAGAAGGCAATCTCGACATACACAGCAAAGCCAACATCAATCTGACAGCCGATTCCCACGTGAACATAGCCGGAAGCACGGTGTGCGTGAACGCCAAGCACCAAATGAACGTTCACGGCCCCGGACTGGTCGTTGAGAAGAATTTGAGCGTCCAGGGCGAGCTTTCGGGAATCCATCAGCACATAGGGAATCTCGGTGTGCCTACGTCTCCTCCCATCAAGCCGGTTGTGATAAAGAGCGAATAAACTGGCAATTCGTGAATTTTAATTATATTGTGGCATATAGGAGCTTGCTATGGAAAACAAAGAGATACCTTTTGTCAGAATGACGAAATTGATTCAAGAAAGGGTTCTTAAACAGCTGCCATAATTCTATGCAAAATTGAACAAATTTATACAAAGTTATCAAACAATTCATGTTTTCAATATATTTTTCGCTTAAAACTATAAATTCAAACCCATCTCCCTAAATAAGCATAGGCGAGCGGCTACCTTCAAGAGCCGCCGCCAACCTTGGCTAAAGGTTGTTACGCTTGAGGGAGGTTGGCGATGCACAAAGGCTATAAAATAGAGTTGAAACCCAATAACAAACAGTTGACATTGTTCGAGATGTCATCAGGAACGGCTAGATTTGCGTATAATTGGATGTTGTGCAAAATCAAAGAAAAGTATGAGCAATGGAAAGCATTGGGTAATCCCGACATTCCAAAGCCTAAAATTGGCTCGGCTATCGATTGGCACAAAGAATTTGTATTGCTGAAGAAAGAGGAAGGATTCGGTTGGATATACAACGTAAGCAAATGCTGCGGACAAGAGGCATTGCGGGATTTGGAAATTGCTTTTAAGAAATTCCTTAAAGGATTGGGTGGCTATCCGAATGCTAAGAAGAAAGGAATGGATGACCATTTTAGGCTTGACGGCAGCGTGTTCATAGACAAAACCCATGTACAACTGCCGAATATAGGCAAAGTCAGACTTAAAGAGAAAGACGTATTTAACACCAAAACAAAACTATCGCAAATTACCGTATCACGACAATCGAATAGATGGTTCGCATCGTTCTTTATAGACGACGGTCTAGCCATGCCGTCCAAACCGGAGATTGACTCTATTACTGAGAATGACGTTATGGGTATAGATTTAGGTTGTAAGGATTTAGCCATAACGTCAGATGGTGAAGTGTTTGCTAATCCCAAGGCGTATAGGAAAAGCATGAAGAAACTAAAAAGAGAGCAACGTAGGATGTCACGTAGATACGAATCTAGCAAAAAGATAAACAAGAGGGATAAGAATAACAAATTGGTTATGAGCAACGGCTATAAAAAGTCTAAACTCAAAGTAGCCAAAGCCCATAAGCAAATTTCAGACTTGCGTAAAAACACGATACACAAATTCACGTCATCGGTGGTGAAAGCCAAACCATCTACGATTGTGATAGAAACATTGAGACCAAAGAACATGAGCAAAAACCATAGATTAGCCAAAAGCATAATGGATAGTGCTTTCGGTGAAGTGGTTAGGCAACTGACGTATAAATGCGAATGGAACGGGATTCATTTAGTAAAAGCTAATGAATACTATGCTAGTTCTCAATATTGCTCACGTTGCGGTAGTAGGAATCCATTAGTCAAGGATTTGAAGATACGTGAGTGGGCTTGTCCCGCTTGCCAAGCCAAGCATCAACGCGATGTAAACGCTGCTTTGAATCTTAGATTCTACGGATTATGGACAATTAACAATACCCTAAGTTCTAGGGGAATACACGCCTGCGGAGATGAGAGGTCGCAGTTCCTTCGGGAACGGTGCTCGTCGGTGAAGCAGGAAGCCAACGTCGAAGCAGCCTGATTCTTATAATGGAATCGGGCTGCTTTGTATAAGTTTGGCAGAACGGCTTGCCCTAAATAAGCACGGAGAAGAGAATGCCAGCACTCGCAATATCGAAGTCACTGCTTGAAGCTGTCAGAGGCAGCCAGGACCGAACTTCTTTGGAAGCATTGTTCAAGAAGCGCAAAATATCATCTAAAAAGCAAAGAATAGACATTATGCTGAAAGCCATGGAAATTTCGGCAGTGAATTACGCATGCAGCAATCCAAGCATCGGCGAAAAATACGAAATCATCGTAGGCTCGTTTCTCACAGGCTTTTGGCGAAGAGACTTTTATTCTTGGCGAAACAAAAAGACGAATGATGAATCCGAGCAGGAAATATCCTTTGAAGGCTGACAAATTGCGAATTTCTATTATATTTCATTGAAACGAGGAGAATTTTATGGATTTGGAAAAAGCACTTGCTGAGATGCGAGAGAACATAACGAAAGAGTTCGAAAGGCTCAAAGCCGAGGAAAGCGCGGTTCGCAAGCTGGACATTGAATATCCGGCTTTGAAAAAAGAGCAACTTTATAAGGAGGACGATTCAGCTTATGTTCTTTTGAAGAAAATAGGCTTGGAATTCATGGCCATAGGAGACTCGTTGCGAAAGATTTTCGACATAATCTCCCCGTTGAGCGAAAGAATGCTTTTGAGGCCGATGGCTGAATCAAAAGAAATCACTCCTATTCAAATGCGAAGCGTCAAAGAAGAATGCGAATTCATTCAAAACAGATTGACTTTATTGAATTCTTTGATAAAGCAGCTAGATTATATGGAAAAAGAAAAATTAGCTTATAACATAGAACAAATCAATAATTTAATTGAATCAACGAAAGCGGACAACGTGGCCGTGAATCTTTACGTCAAGGGTGAATCTTGGTTCTTTAAGACGCAACCGGAAGGAACTGTTTTCAGAGAAACTCAAGCGTCGTATATCAAATGGGCGAAAGCCATGCTCGAGTTTTTCAAGCGAACCGATTCTTTGCGCGAATCATATCCTGAAATAAAGCAAGCACCGAAAGTAGCGGACTTGCTGAATTCTCAGTCGTCGAATCCAAGCCCGTAAATCATAGCCAGCGTGACGTTTTTGAGGTCTCCGACTTTCTTGCCGCCTTCTTTGGCATAGTCCGCCACGAAGTCTTTGCCGTCCTTTCCTCCTTCCATCACTTCTTTGGCCCACGCCTTTCTTGTCTCCAAGTCTTTGTCGTCGACAAGGAACTTCACTGTCTGCCTGTCGCTCCTGTCCAGTCTGAGATAAGCCGTCTTGAAGTCGTCGTCTGTTTTGAGCATGTAGGCCAGTTTGCCGATTTTGTCAATCAGCTTCTTCCTGTCTTCCACGCTTTTCTTCCATTTGGACGTGTCGAAGGCATCAAGCCTTTTTATGTATTCGTCGTCGTACCATTCCTTCGGAACCGGCTCCCAATCATCGGAATCATTTTCAATATCGTCTTCCTCGGTTTCATCCATCCTCCATTTGCTGTTCTTGCCTGTAGGCTCGTTTCTCCAAGTCTTGCCTTCGGATATGCGATGCAAATTGTCGGTTTTGAAGAATTGAGCCATTTTTTCAGCGGCGTCCTTGGCATCGCTTGCGACGGAACGGGCTGCCGTGATATTGACTTTGTTTGCATTCAAGCAGTCATAGATGAATTTAGCAGCCCAATCCAAAGAGTCGGCTATTTCTCGCAAGCCGTGGCCCCGTATATCGGTTAAAAAGCCGTTTTTGGCAGTCGCTTCTAAAATGACAGATTGATTCATGCCTTTGGAATTCTCTTCCAAAGCTGATTCATTGGTTCTAAGGGATAGTCTCATGTAGTTATTTACGTTAAGTCATCACCGTGCCGTCGTCCCAGTAAACGCATCCGCCCGTTCCCAAGTTCGCGTTGTGCGGTATGGCGTACGAGAAAGACGAGTTGGCGTTCATGACGACGAGCATATTCTTTCCGGGCCTGCTCGCCAGCAGCTTGGCTTCGGCGGCCTTCCACACTCCCCAGTCCACGTGAACCCACCCCGGCAAGTCAGCCAGGGTTCTTCTGCTTCCGGTGACGCCTTTTGCGGCGTCTTTGGGCAGCGAGGTGTGGTTTCTGTTCTCTATGTGCCTTATATTGCCCAATTGGGCGAAATTGGCGATGCAGAACTCGTACAATATGTTGTTGTTTCCTTTCGCGCTCTGGGATTGGGAATGCAAATCGTAGGCGCATCCAAGGAAATGGTTTGATTTCGCGCTCATGTTGGCCGCCTGGTCCAATCCGGCCCACTCGCCGTTCTTTTTCTCCCTGGGACGGAGGCCCGCTCCCTGAAGGCCTCGCTGACCGAAGCTGATTTGCCCGGTTCCCTTGCCTTTGGCCCACGAGTTTATGAAAAAAGTGTCTCCGGTCGCCAGCTTGTAGTTCTCGTAGAGCTTGTCCAGGTAAAACAAGGCTGTCTGGTAGTTGAAGGCTTCCGTTTTTCTCATGACGTCGTGCAAATTCACGGATTTCTCGGAAACAGTGCCTCCGCGCGGCGGCAATCCGAAAACAAACCAGTAATGAATCAAGTCGTACCAGGCGAAGTATTTGGTTCTCCACGGCTCGTCCGGCTGTATTCCGTAATTTTTCCCTTCTTCCATGGGAACGGACTCGAAGTTGTTGGCGTCTATCGGAGCAGGCTCGTTGTCGAAAAAGCCCCCTGTGCTGTCGAAATTGACCGGGGGATTGTTGATTTCGGCAAGCAAGCTTCTGAAAGCGGGAGTGTACACCACGCTTTGAGAGGGGGAATACTTCCCCGCGTCTATGGAATTGGCGGAGCATCCGCACAATCCGCCTGAACAACCGCACCTCAAGACAACCTCATCCGATATTAATGCTCATGGGTTAATATAAAGAAAATCAACCCGGGTCATGAATCATCCATCTTTATTCCTCAGCCGCTGACTGAATTTTATATTTGCATTATATGACTTTGGAAGAATCCTATGCTATTGTTGACGCGGGAACCGCCGAGCTGGAGTCCAGTCGCAAAAGCAAGGATGCTTCCGACGGCATAGGCGGCTGCGACTACGGCGGGAACACTGTGCCCGACAATTTGCTGGAAGACAGCTTCAAGGCCAAAGACAATCACCAATTCCACGTAAACATCCTGAAATCGCTCAAAATGCTGCTGAAAGAGGAATATCGCATAGAAGGCAAGCTGAGCGACATATTCGAGAAAGCTTTGAATTCAAAATACGGAAAGGAATACGCCGCCCTGAACCAGGCTTTGCCTTTGCTGAAAAAAGCGTTCAACATACATTCATGCGACGTGGCTATGGCGGCAAACGAGATTGTTCTCAACGACGACTTCAAAATGAAATGGATTGACGTGTCCAACCTCAAAACCATAAAAATGGAAATGGAAGAAAGATGCTTCCCAAGGCAGGACGACATGACTTAGAAGCCGTCAAAGGTCTAGCTCAAGGCTTGTTGGGAAGCGTATTCGGATGAATGGAAGCGTTCACGGAATGACCGTAACGCTTTATTTCCAAAGCATCACCTACGAGATTGACTTGATACAACGGGCCGACCAATAATTCTTTCAAATGTTTGTTGAACAGTCCCACGGATGAATAATCGCTTTTTTCGCAATTTATGTAACCTTGCCAGCAATCCCTCCCGTTGACAAAGCGACCGCGAATCTCTTTTAATAATTCTTCTCTGGTAAAAGGATAATTCTTGGGAATGCCAGCAAGCCAGTCTATAGTTCGCAAAGGCTTCATTGCTTCAACGAAATCTTCCAAAGTGCGAAATTGTCTAGTGAAATTTCGTATTCTTGCATTTTCAGAACCCACTATCGAATCATACAACGCTCGCACATTGCCGACGTCGTATGCATGAAACAATCTAGTGTCCGGCTTTATCTTGAATGGAATAATCCACGAATTTAAATTGTGTTCTTTCATTGAATCCAATACTAATTGCTTGGCTCTGCCGTCAAGAGTCACTGTTTGCATTCCTTTATTGACCAATTCATCGGCTTTGACTAATGACTTAAAAATGCCGAAATCATTGAGTCTCAACGCATAAGTCAACGCATATCCGAAATGAGTTGAGAAATAAATTTCACCGTATTCTCCTTTAGGATTGACTTTGTCTATTATAGATGGATTCGC
>JGI24698J34947_10000944_pt1 | contig 14802 bp, 15 predicted proteins | sample TergutMp193P3_FD_34947 | JGI IMG/M metagenome (IMG submission 34947) | reverse complement strand
CTTGACGACAAGGTTGTGCGTGAGGTGGTGCTTATACACACGATATATGAGCTGCACATCGCGCTGGGGCACGAGGAAGCCGGCAAAGAATACCGCGTCAAGGCGCGGGACATCATCCGTGCCGCGTGGGGAGATTTTCCCGAAGCGGAATCGGCGCCGGAAAAAGGCGCGGCCGCCGCGGTGGCAACCCCGCCGAAGCGGAAGGATGGATGGCGGTGAGCGTACTCGACACGTTAGACGATGTTGCGAGATCGCTGCAGAAGCCATCCAAACTGGGGATAATTGCCGGCATGGCCGCGGAGATGATCCGGGGCAAAATCCACAGCGGGCAAGGCTTTGCCCCGCTGTCGCCGGCAACCGCCGCGTACCGCGGCGCCGGGCGTCCGTTACAGGATACCGGCAGCCTGCGGGACTCAATCACGTCCAAAGTGATTGATGAGCAAACGGTCAGCGTTGGTACTAACAAGCCATACGCGGCGATACAGAATAACGGCGGGGTTATTCGGGCAAAGAAAAACTGGCTGTGGATACCCGCCGCCGGAACGCGGCAGTTACAGCGGACGTACGGTTACAGCCCCACGGACGTACTACAGGGATTAAAAGCCGAGGGATATTCCATATTCCGCAAGGGCCGGACGATGTGCTACCGCGAAAAAAAAAGATCGCGCGGCGAGAATGGAAAACTTCAGTACAAGGCGCACGTCCTGTACTACCTGAAAAAGTCGGTGGAGATTCCCGCCCGGAGATTTTTCTATTTGAGCGACCGCGAAATGGATTTGCTGATGAAGGAGGCCGGCAGTGCGCTTGAACAGCTTTGAGGCGCTGAACGCTTTTGCAAACCAGCTTGAGCGGCACATCGGCGGCGAGGGGTTTCATACCAAGGTTGTGGTAACGCCGTCCTCGGTGAACGAAAAAGGCGTGGTGATAAAGGTCAGTTTGTTAAAGACCTTTACCCAAGCGACGCCGCCGGCGGCGCAAACGAGCCGGACGCTCCGCGTGCGGGTGACGGTGGCGGGAGCCGCCGAAAGCATGACCGGGCTGAGACAGGCGCTTGAGGCAATCGAGGCCGTCGACAGCTATTTGATATCGCCTAACCTGCGCCTTGAAACGGAAGACGGAAACGGCGTGCCGAACAGCCGTATTACCCAAGCGGTCAGCCAGGAGGATAGTTTTATAGACAGCCCCGATTCAACGGCGGTGCAGGACGTACAGGACGATCGGATCGTCACTATTACCATACCAAGGGAGGCTTAAAATGGGCCAGCATGTAACCAAATACAAGACTGAAAACGGGAAAACCCGCAAGGTCAAGGGGAAAAACGGAGCGGCGGATAAACCCGGCGCGGATAACAAAAACCAGCCGTCGGCAAGCCCGGCAAAATAAGGAGCGTAAAAAAAATGAAAGAACACAAAGTTCTTATCGGCGACGACAGCATGATCTTCACCGGCGATCCCGGCGATACCGAATACGAAGGCGACGGCGATAAAACNATCGCCGCGCTTGCCGGAACGCAGAGCAGCGCGGCGGACATCAAGCGGATAATGTGCNTCATTACCGCTATCGCTGCGGATTCAATTTTTCCCAAGGGGCTTATAGTCGGCGACCTGTTTCCCGCACTCGGTACGGAAGTCCCCGGGGAAGGCGACAAGTTCAAGGTGCTCGTTCTCGCNCATGTAGCGGACGCGTCAAGCTGGAGCCTGTCGATCACCCAGGGGGAAATCGACGTGACGCGGTTGAATGACACGTTCCGCAAGTACCGGCTCGGCAAAAAGGACGCTCAACTTTCCCTGTCTTCGATATTCACGGTCGGCGAGTCGGACCTGCCGGGCGGGGTTATCAACCGTAACATGAAGCTGGTCAGCCAGGACGCCGGCGGCAACTACACCGTCAGCGACGAGGCGAACCGCGCACTGTACATGCTCGGCTACGTCAACAAAGCCGCGCTGCCGGAAGAGACGGACGATTTTGTTTTCTGTCAGATATACCTTTACAACGCCCGGCTCGGCGGGCAGTCGGGCAGCGCCCAGTCCTATGACGCATCCGGCAGGCTCACCGGCATGGACCCGGTGTTCTATTCGCTGGAAGCCCAGACATCGGCGTAAGGAGGGATTATGCGCCTTGAAATTTCCAAAGAGGGGACGTTCATCCCCGAGTTTAACGGCAACAAAAAACTCCCCGCGACCGATCAGATAACGGTGCGGTACAAAATGCCTACCGTCGCCATTAAGAACCGCTGCCGCAAAAATCCCCAGACCAAAGGTATTTCCGATTCAAAAGGGAATATCGAAAGGATGGAGGTTATTGTTGAAAGAGACGATGTTACCACGCTGAACGAGATGCTCCTCTCTATCTCCAACTGCTCCTATGCCGGCGGCGATGGGAAAGATGATTGCGTTATAGCAAGCGTCAAAGACCTTATCAACGCGCCTATTGACTTTGAGCCGTTGCTGAAAGAGATTGTCGCGGAATTTGATCGTCTCCTTGACCGTTCAGGGCTTGCCGAAAAAAACTGAGGGTTGCTTACCGGATATACCGCGCCGGTAAGCATAAAGCCCGCGTGCTTCCGGGGCGGAACCCGCTCTGGAACACGCGCGTAAAGGACGAGCAGGGCCGGGAAGTGTTCATCCCGGTACAGGACGCGGCGGCTTATATCACCGAAGAATTTTGCGCCGCGTTGGACGTGTTTTGCACAAGTGAAAACCTTGAGTGCCTGCCGTTTGCCGGCGGCTGGGCCGAACAGCCCGAATGGATCGTTCACGCGATATCGGTACTGAAGGTTGAGCGGTGGAAGATTGACGAGGAAGAGCGCGAGCTAAAACGGCAGGAGCGAGAGGACACGAGGAAATATGGGAAGCGATAACAAAACCCTTGAACTGCAAATCCGCATCGCCGCGCAGGAAGCAACCCGCACTATAACAGCGCTCAAGGGCGAAATACAGACCCTTGCCGCGGAAGCGCAAAAATTCGCCGGGAAAGACGGAGCCGCCCTCAATAAATCATTCAAAGACGCGGAAGCCGCCGCCAAAGATACGGTTTCGGGCATCGGCGGAATCAAGCGGGTTATTAGCAGCCTGGCCGAGGTCGTGGCCCTCACCAAGGCGCTGTCGGTCGTCAAGGACATGGGGGCATTCGCGCTCCAAACCGCCGACAATTTTCAGACCATGCGCAACCAGTTCGGCGTTTTATTAGGCGACATGGAAGCGGGCGCGGGGCTGTTCAACGAAATCAAAGCCTTCAACGACAAAACGCCCTTCGACCTTTCCACCCTTACCCAAGCGACCAACGTCCTGCTGTCGGCGAAAGTGCCGCTGCAGGACTTGCAGGCCCAGCTTACCAAATTCGGCGACCTGTCGCAGGGCAACTCCCAGCGGCTTACCAGCTACGTCAACGCCTTCAGCCAGGCGTCTGCCAAGGGCAAGGCCGATATGCAGGTGCTTAATACTTATCTGCACCAGGGCGTTCCCATCCTTGACGCGCTTGCTCAAAATTTTGGCGTAACAACAGCGGAGATCGTGAAGATGTCGAGCGAAGGGCAAATCAGCTTTGCCGATTTCTCAAAAGCCCTTGATGACCTCACCTCCGCCGGCGGGCAGTATTTCGGCGGGATGGAGCTGGCATCGAAAAGCCTTGCCGCCATGCAGGAAGGTTTGAAAGAATCGGTAAATTCTCTTGCCGCTTCTTTCGGGGAGATGCTGCTACCTGCGGCTATTGCCATTGTATCGGCGTTAACTGATATTACCAACGCAATCAACGAAAGCCCGATATTAAAGGGAATGCTCATCGGGGCAATAGTCGCCCTTACCGGATATCTGGCTGCCATGGCCGTTAAGGCGGGCATCGCTTCCGCGGCCCAGATGAGTTTGAACTTTGCTATAGGCGCGTTAAATCCGGTTGTGTTAGCGTCAACTATTGCCGTAGCGGGGCTGGCGGCAGGGTATACGACATATGCCGCCAGACAACAACAAGCCAAGAGAGAAGCGGAAAGTATGGCACTGGCGCAACTAAAACAAAAAGATGCGATTGACGCAACGGCTGAAGCAGTAGCGGCATTCGCTGCTGTTCTTAAAAATATGTCGGATGACGATCTGAGTAAAAATATAACGCTCATAAACCGTGAGATTAGCATATTAGAAAAGAGTATCGAAGAATTGGAAGAAGTATATTCCAGAGCTGTGACAGAAGGGAAACAAAATGTGGCAGCTTACTGGGCTGACATAATAAAACTTGAAAGAGAAAATCTTGAGCGCGCAAAGAAAGATTTAGAGTCTGCATGGGGTGTTTTGGGTGAACGCCGAACGGACTGGATAGATTCGATGTACGGCAATACCCAAGAGGCAAAAATTCAACGTATCAACGAGCAGCTTGCCATCGCGAATAGTTACCTGAACGGTGCAAACATAAGCGACCGTAATAAATTGCAGTCAATTATAGCAAACCTCAACGCCGAACTTCAGAAACTTATGGACAAAGGCGATGATATTAACCGCAAGGCTGCGGAATGGAAAAAATCATGGGCCGAAGCCTGGAATCAGTACAAGGCGGAAGAAGCAAACGATCCTTTCTACCAGGTTGAGTTTGAACGCAAAAAAAAGCTGGAAGACGCATGGAATAACTACGTCCGCGACGGTAACAAAGAAGTCATCGATCAGGTGAACGAATATTACGACGCCCAGCGGGAAAAGGTAATCAAACGGCTGGCAGATGAAGAGGATCGGATACGGCGGGAACTGAGTAAATCAAAAATTGACGATCTGCAATACGAGTATGATGAAGCTATCAAAGCTATTAATAAACTTGAGGCACAACGCATCATCGCCGCGGCTGACTCCGAGGAAGAAATCGCGCGTATCCGCGAAAGATATGAAGATATGCGCAAAGCTACAAAACTAGAATTTGAGATTAAGATCGACAAAACCGAACTTGACGAAGCACGGGAGTCCCTGGAGGACTGGCAGCAGGAACTCTCCGACAAAATCGCGTTGGCGCTCATGGACATCGAGGGCTTCAGTTCCCAGGCCGCCGTGATCATCGGCGACATGACGGCACATCTTGCGGCCATGAGCCTTGACGGAATGCTTAACGGGCTGAAAGCGGTGGGCAAAGCCTTCGCCACAGGTGGTGACGCCGCGGAGAACTTCCAGCAGGCGATGGCAGAAATGTCCCAGCAGATACTCGATCAGCTCCCCATGATGTTCCTACAGGCGGGGCTTCAACTGATATCCCAGGGCCAGTGGCAGCTCGGCCTCGGCTTCATCGCCGCCGCCGGATCAACCGCGATCATCTCCGGCTATGTGGACGGAAGGACGCAAGAGGCAACCAAAAACGCCCACGGCAATATTTTTGACGAATACGGCAAAGCGGCGCGGGCCTTTGCCGACGGCGGGACGTTCACCAACCAGATTGTCAGCACACCTACTCTTTTCCGGCACGGCGGCGGTTTGGGCCTCATGGGCGAAGCCGGCCCCGAAGCAATCATGCCCCTGACCCGCATGCCCAACGGCGACCTCGGCGTCCAGACCGCGGGGAACAGTGCGCAGGTAACGGTTAACGTTATTAACAACTCCGGGGCCGAGGTGCGGCAGGAAGAATACGATGACGGCATGGGGGGCAAACAAATCGACGTCATTATCGGCGAGATGGTCAACCGCCACATCGCGGCCGGCAAAGCGGACCGCGCCCTGGGCGCGCGTTTCGGTACGCGGGCGGTGGGGGTATAGATGGCAAATATCACTTGGCCGGCAGAACTGCCGGCAACCCTGTTAATATCCGGTCTTTCCAAGCAGCCCCAGAGCAGCGTTATACGTACTGCAATGGACGCGGGGCCGAAAAAAGCCCGCCGGCGTTACACCGCGCGGACGGTCAAGTTCTCCGGCAAGCAGGTGTTTAACCAAGAGGAATTGGCAACGTTTGAACAGTTTTACCGGTTCACGCTCGCCGACGGCGTGCTGCGCTTTAACTTCACCGATCCGACTACGCTTGATCCGGGCGAGTTCCGCTTCACCGCCGATTACGTTGCTACCGCACTTGACGGCCAGTTCGAGGTCACCATGCAGTTGGAGCGTCTATGAGAATATCTACCGATGCGGTTGCCGCCGTCACCGCCCCCGAAACTGAAAAGGTTTTTTTGCACCTGCTGACTATCGAAACGTCCGGCGGCGCGAAACTGCGGTTCGTGGACAATAACCAGAATATCACCTCACGGGGGAATGAGTTTTATGCCGCCGGGTTTTCAATCATCCTGCCGGAACAGACCGACAACGCGCCGCGCCCCTGCCGCCTGGCCATCGACAATACCGACCTGGCTATTTTTCAAACTATCAAGCAGGCGGTGGGGCAGTCCGTTCACGTTACCGTCTGCGTCATTATGGCGGACACGCCGGACGTGTACGAACGCGGGCCGCTGAAGTACCTGCTGCGTAACGTGCGGGCAACCAAAGAAACGATTGAGGGAGAGGTGTACGACTTTTATCTCATCGACCGCAAGTTTCCCAAGGACACCTACACGCCTGAAGATTTTGAGGGGTTGTTTTTCTGATGATGTACGAATGGGTAAAAAAATATATCGGTATTCCCTTTGTTTCCAACGGCAGGACGCTTGCCGGCTGCGACTGCTACGGACTGGTGCGGATGGTCTTGCGTAACGAATACGGTATTTGTCTGCCGGAACTGTCGGACAATTACGGCGACGCGTTAAACGTCAAAGAGACCGCCCGGCTCTTCGCCGAAAAAAGGCCGGTACTCGCCGCCGAAAAAATAGCCGCACCGAGGGAAAAAGCCGTTGTGGTTATTACCGAGCACGGCGTTCCCGCCCATATCGGCATTGCGGCCGGCGGCGGGTATATCCTGCACACCGGCGCGAAAACCGGCGCCGTCTGCCAGCGGGAAACGCACCCGGGCCTACGGGGCCGCATAGAGGGGTATTACCGTGTCAGTTAACATTATCGCCGAACTTCACCCGCTGCGTTCCGGTCGCGTAAAACTCACCGTCGAAGCAAAGACCGTCGCGGAAATTATCCGCGAGCTTAATACCGGGTTCCCGCTCCGTCAGGCGCGGGTGTCGCGCAACGGCGAAATTGTTACAGATTTTGCAACAATGGCGCATGACGGCGACACGCTGTGGATCAAGTTCGTGCCGTACGGCAGCGCCCAAGATGCCGGAGTAGGAATGAAAGCGGGCGGCTGGGCGCTGGCAGCTATCGGCCTTGTGACTATTATCGCATCATCCGGTTCCCTGGCCCCTCTCGGGGTAGCGCTCATTGGTAGCGGTATCGGGATGATTACCGGCGGCGCGGTGCTGATGAACGTTCAAATCCCCTCCTTCAAAGACCGCGAAAAACCGGAAAACGATCCCTCGATCCGCGGAGGAAAAAACCAGGCCAGGCCCCACGGCAGAATCCCCGTCCTGTTCGGACAGCACCGCATCTACCCGGACGTGGCCGCCAACCCCCACACCTCGATAATCGACGGCAGGCAATACTTTACCCAGCTTTTTTGCGGCGGGTATAAGGATTGCGACATCAACCTTGGCAGCATCAAGTTAGGCGAAACCCCGCTCGTTGATCTGTCCCAGACAGGGAACATTGACGCAATTCTCGCCAATAGGGATTCGCTGGTAAGCATGGAAATATTGCAAGACGGCGAACCGTCGGCGCTGTACCCGTACTGCGTCCACGAAGACATGATCAACGCGGCGCTGAAAAACGAAATTGATGACGGAGACGGCAAGAAAATATCCGGCGAGATTATCCGCACCACGCCGGACAATACCGATACCATTAACGTTGACATTTTTCTTTTTAACGGTATCGGCAAATATAACAATGAGGGCGATATTGGAACGGCGGAAGTGGTGGTCGAGGCTTCTTATAAAATGGCCGGCCGCGACGTCCCTTTTTCGCCTCTTGGTTTTTTTAACGGGGGGAGCAATACGCTTTCCGGAGCGGAGCTCAAGACCAAACGGTATCAGATATTCCAATCCGTCCCCCGGGGGCAATACACCGTCAAAATAGAACGCACAACCCGCGATTCCGCCGACAGCAAAGTCATCGACGAGGTATATGTCGGCTCAATCCGCTCAATAAAATCAACTAAATATGACGAGCAAACCGGGCAATATTTCCCGGTGCGCCCCATCCGCCCGGGACGTCAAAAAGATTTGACGATCATCGCGCTGCGGGTCATGGCTACCGACAAATTCAACGGCGTGGTTGACAGCCTCAACTACATCGCAACCTCGAAACTGCCGGTATATTCCGGTCCCGGTTCCGGCGCGCTGTACTGGCTTGCCGCCGGCGCAACCCGCAACCCCGCGGCTATGCTCCTGCACGCCCTGCGGGGCGACCCTGCCCAGCAGCAGGTCGATACTGACGACATCGACTGGGCGTCGTTTGAAAATTTTTACCGGTGGTGCGAAGAGCGCGGCTACGCCTGTGACGCGTACCTGTCCGAATCCGTCACCATCGCCGAACTGTTACGGATGATCGGCAGTACCGCCCGCGCCGACGTTCTGCGCATCGATTCAAAAATTACCGTGGTGCAGGATATTGAACGCCCATCCCCCATGCAGCTTTTTACGCCCAAGAACACCAAAAGTTATAGTACCGCTATGTTCAGCGCCGATATTCCCGATGCCATCGCACTGCGCTACATTGATGAGGACGCCGGTTACGCGCAGACCGAATTGACGGTCTACCACACGCCGGACGGCAACCCGCCGGCAGCGGGTGGGCCGGAAACAATCCAAAAAAACGATTTATGGGGCATCACCAATTCCGTACAGGCCCGCAGAATTGGAATGTATAATTACGCCTGCCTGAAAAACCGCCCGTTCGTCCACACCATCGAAGTTGATATCGAATATCTGTTATGCAACAAAGGCGACCGCATCCAGTACGCCGGCGACCTCGCGCTGACCGGGGCCGTCCAGGGCCGCATCGTTGAAATGCTGTGGTCTCCGTCGGCGAGCCGCTATGTCGGCATACGCCTCGATGAGCCGGTTGTAAGCGAACCGGGCAAACAGTACGCGGTGCGTATCCGCCGCGCCGATGGGGTTATTCTCCTCAAAGACATCGCTCTCGTTCGTGAGCCGGACGAGGTTTATTTCACCGAACCGCTTATGGAGAATGACGCGCCGTACCGTGGCGATATCTACGCCTTCGGCATACGCGGGCAGGAGGTTATCGACCTCATCATTACCGACATCCAGCCGCAGGCGGATTTGAGCGCCGTCCTTACCTGCGTCGAATACAGCCCCGCTATTTTCGACGTGGATGATCCCAATTTTACTCTGCCCGAGTTTGAAAACAAGATCACCCCCGTTTCCGGCGCGATTGATTCGGGCGTAGTCGGCCCCGCCCGCTGGCGGCTGTTTGTCACCTACCATGACAGCGAACGCGAGCCGCCCCGCCCCGAAGGCGACGGCCAGGGCGGCGGCTGGCATTACGCGCATACCACACCGTCCCTGTGGCAATCATCAAAAACCGCCGAATCGGTTGACGCGGGCGAATGGGGGCCGCCGGTTAGAATTAAAGGCGAGCGCGGCAATACCGATACCGTTGCGATACATCTGACGCTTTCCCCCCAGACAAAGATTCTCAAGCGCGACGTCAACGGAAATATCCTCGCCGATTCCTTGCCCTTTACGGTTTGGGCGGAACTGTTCAAATGGAACTACCGCATCCCTCCCATGGAAGGAACACCCCGGTATCCGGGTGGCGGCGGAAAGCTCGTTGATCCCATGTTAGGTGGATTTTTCCCCGTGGAAGCGGGGCGGGGCATCACGTTCTCGCTCGTGGGCGCGCCCGCGGGGGTGACTATAAACAATGCCGGTATGATTACCGTTGCCGCCAATGCCGCTCTGGGTAACAAGCACCGCATCACGGTACAGGCGGAGTATCGGGGCGAAGTCTATAGCGCCCCGCTGGATATTCAGATTGAAGGGCGCGCGGGCGAAGCCGAATATCGGGGAACCGTCGATACTTTGGCGCAGGGGAATCCGGAGGTGGTGATCCTGAAAGGGAAGGATATGGGTCAGTTCACCGCCGGGCAGGGCGACTATGTGTTTGCCGTCGCCGGCGGGCAGGTGGGCGCATGGGTTTGGAAGATGGGCTATGTCTACCAGTGGACGGGCTTTGTTTGGGAGGAACGCGACCCGGTTAAGTTTACTGATTTGTACATGCTCTGCTTCAAAGACGGTCTTGAAGTGCCGGCGCTCACGCAGGACATGGGCTGGTTCGGGGCTGTTTTTGCCGCCCGCATTGTCGCGCTCAAGGCGTTTATCGAGGAACTGGAGGCGCAGGCAATACAGGTTGGCAATGTAATTTATGGAGGCGCGAGATTTGGTTTTGAAAATGGAATTTTAAAGGATAAGGGAAAACACTTAGACGGCTTCGCACTGGATAAAAACGGCCTGTTGAGGGCATCAAACGTAAACATAAAAGGGCATATTGAAGCGGATACCGGCACTTTTAGCGGGACGCTTCAAGCCGCTACTGGGGATTTTACCGGTCATATAAACGCGACCGGCGGAACGTTTCGCGGCACGCTTGAAGCAAAATATCTTAGTGTTATAGGGGAACATCACTCGGGGATGAATTCCGTAATCGCTAGAGACAACAGGGTAATCGATCTATATGATGAGCAACAGGACTGGCCCCTTGTTGTCAATGTTATAAAAACATTAAGGATCGTGGGGAAAGGTTCTTGCACCGTGAGGGTAAGGGCAAGGGGATATTTCACTATTACGGCATGGGGTGAAAATGGGGCTGTTCTGTATAACACGGGGGCTCAGCAGTATACACTTATAGAAGATATAACTTTTCCAGATATCCCCCTTGATAACGAAGGAATAACTAAAATAGTTCTTTATGGGAGGCTTATGACATCCCCACTCACTTATTTCTATAATAAAGAATTTGAGGTGTGGTGTGAAGGCGATCCGGGGCTGTTTAGGTATATGTCAGGATAATTTTTTTAGTTATCATAAAGGTTATGTCTCACCCCTCCAGAAATATTACCGAAGCGGTCTATGCACCTTACAACTAAATATTTTTTTAACTGCTGGGTGGTTATAAACGTCAAGGAATTTATACCGAGATCATATCGATTACTAATATCGGGAAACTCTGCGGCGTACTCCCCGGATATTAGAAAAGCATTACCGAGGGAAGAAATTGCAAACATATCGTACTCTATACTACTGAAATCTTTGTCGGTTGGATTATCCCATGTTATGACATATTTACGCGGCGGGAGGTCTTCTTCCGTGTGCGTTATATTCGACACTTCAAACGGATACACCCCGTCAGGGTAAGGGTTTTGCTCTGTTTCCACACCCCCATTGTCGCACGAAAATAAAGCAAAAGCCAAAACCAGCAGAACAAAAATATTTTTCCTCATCATTTTCCTCCACATCTATCATTATAGCCCATCAAGCCGCACGGTTCAAGGTCTTTATCCCAATTAGGGTTCCCGCCGTTTTGGGGTGGTATAATCTCCCCATGGCATACCAAAAAACCATCTGGGAAGGCCGCGAGGGCGATGGCCTTGACAACTATATCAAATTCGATGAAACGCCGGACTCGGTCACGTTGATCAATTCGCCCCGTACAATAACCAGGCCGGGGACGGAAATTTCCCCCCAAAACCTGAACCACATCGAGGATGGTATCGAGGCCGCCCATAACCTTATTGCCACTGAGACCCAACAGCGGACGGAAGCGGATCAGTCTTTTCAATCGGCGCTTGAAACCGAGATCCGGGAACGGACGGAAGCGGAGCAAAACCTGCAATCGGCGCTTGAAACTGAAACCCATGCGCGGACGGAAACGGATCAAAATCTGCAGGAGCAAATAAACACGTTGCAGTCCATCAACGATATGCCGGACGGAGCGAGCTTTACCCAACTGTTCGCCACCAAACAAGACAAAATCGCCGCGACAGGATCGGCAAACGTCCTGACCGCGCCGGAAGAACCCGGAGGACAGCCGGGAACCAAACCATTAGCCGACTTTGTCGATTCCTCCGCGCTGGACGCCAAGATCGGCTCACGTAAGGGCGCATGGGTCTTACCCGCGGAAGACATTATCGTTACCGGACAGGTTTCCGGATGGTACAGGATAGCTTCGTTTAATACAAGCGAGATGCCTCTTTGTGGAACCCTCAGTACGATTTTACTGAGGTCGGGTGAAAAAGGTATTGGCACTGCGACAACAGCCTTAATAACCGTGGCGCTCAGTAATAATTATAACGCGGAGGTGAATGTTTTAGCGTGTTCGCACCTGCTTGGTCCTTCCGGTTACAGCGTACCGCGGGTCAGGGTTATTTATAATAATACTTATCCTTTGGCTGGGCAAATTGCGTATCTTGAGGTTTATATCATCCGCACGAACCCCAATCCCTGCGATAAAACATTGACTTGTCTTAGAAACGAATTACAGCTTGAAATGGAAGTTGTCGGCGATTATTGCGAGCCCGCCGAGGACATCACCATCGGTTTTGTACCGGCAGGATACGCGTCCGTTGTAAAGCAGCTTGTGCCCAACGAGGTTGCCGACGCGATTGCCCTCCGCGCCCCCATTGCCAGCCCCACCTTTACCGGATCACCGAAGGTACAGACCAGCGGCAATCAGGGCACCTTCGCAAACAAACTCGCGGTGGTGGCTGAGACTTCCGTTGCGGCTGAAACGTCATTACCTGTTGGATCATATATTCTGGTTGATGTCGGAGAATCTGCGCCTAATATAAACGCACAAGTATATCCTAGAGCGGGGTTTTTAACGCAGTACTCTTATAGTGGCGGGATTGCATTATCGGGTGTTTGGCGATCTTGTGGATCACGGAGTGTAAATTCGTATCCTGTTAATCAAGGAGTAAATTACATTTATGTCACCGTTTGCCGCAGGGTGTCATAAATTGATAGGAGGAAGGTATGATTTCAAACGCAAGAAACCCAAAATGGACAGGAATAGGTCATCAATCAATTTTGATTGAGGTAGAAATTGACGGCGAATGGGTAGGCTTCGTAGCTTCACCGACCGATGTTACGGAGTACGGCCCCATGCTGTTCAATTTTGCGGCCAACGGCGTATTCGGCGAAGTTGCCGCCAGCGACGAAGAACTTATTATCGCGGGCGAACTGCCGCCGCCGCGGGGGTACGAAGTACGCGACGGCGAGCTCGTTAATATCGCCCAGCTTGAATGGGACGCAACCGCCGAACTGAACCGCCGCCTCGCAACGTACAACAGCGAGGAAGCCAAAGCGCGGGCTGAGGTTGATGATGAGTACGCCGCCGAACGCAAAGCAGCGATAACGGTGTTATTGGCTGTTAAAACACAGCCCGGCTGGCCGTCAGAGGTTGAGTGGCCGGACTAAATGAAACTCCTGCACATCTCGCTGATAAATTCCTGTAACCGCACCTGCTACTATTGCCCGATGAAAAAATGGCTGCGCCCGTTAGAAGATGCACAGAAAGAAGGCATGAACTTACTCACCAACGCCGCATTGCTCAAATGGGTGGGCGCATACTTTGAGCCCGCCGAATGGATTATCGAAATCACCGGCGGCGAACCGGGCTTGTACCCCGAAATACGGACGCTTATCCCCGAATTATCCAATCGGGGGTATCACGGGCTTGTCAAGACAAACGGCTCGCTTCCCATACCGGCAAGCAAAAACTTTCAGCGCATAACGGCATGGCATGAAGGGGTCGGGGAAATCCCCGCACACTACGACCAAATCCTCATAATCGAAAATCCCCGCGACGATTGGGAACGGAAAGCCCGTTACTGCGAGGAGAACGGGATACCCTATCAAACGGTGCAGTTTGACCGGAAGTTTGAGGGAAAACAGTTTGATTCTTCTGTCTGCACCCCAACCAAATTCCTCTCTCTTGTACACGTCAACAGTTCCGGCAGGATAACAGAATGCCCCGCAATGAGGCCGGTGAGGGGCCGGGATATTTTCAATATGTGCCCTCCGGTCTCCTTTAATTGTTTTGTGCCTAAATGCCGAAGGTGTAAAATAATGAACGACGACGAGAAATTCCTCCTGCCCTATTTAAGAGAAAAGCTGGAAAAGGACTATACGGCGCAGGTGACAGAACCGGCAAGTACCGCCGAGCTGAACCGCCGCCTCGCAGCGTACAACAACGAGAAAGCCAAAGCGCGGGCGGAGGTTGATGAGAACTACGCCGCCGAACGCAAGGCAGCGATAATGGCGTTATTGGCTGTTAAAACACAGCCTGGCTGGCCGTCAGAGGTTGAGTGGCCGGAGTAAGGAGGTATTCTCCACCACGATTACAGGATAATGCACAAAAAAACACGGTATTACAAGCGTAAAAAAAGCCGTTTTTGCCAAACTAAAAGACATTTTTTGCCAAACTGTGCGCGCGGTTACAAAGGAGTTTTCCCATGAAAAACAGGCTTTTCGGCTTAATTGCCGTCATTTTGGCTCTGTCCCTCGCGGGCTGCGAACAGCCGACCAATACGCCGAATGTTACCCTGAGCGGTATTACGGCGGTCTATAACGGAACGGCGACCATTTACCCGGCTACGCCGCTTGACGACCTCAAGGCGGGGTTGACTGTTACCGCGAACTACAGCGACAGCACCACCCAAACCGTGGCGGCGGCGGATTATGCCCTTAGCGGCACATTAACCGTTCCCTCTAGTACCGTTACGGTAACGTATCAGGGCAAGACCGATACTTTTGACGTTACTGTTACCGCCGACCCAAGCGGCGGCATTACCTACAGCGTTACCCAGGACGGCGGCACGGACAATGTAGCCGACAGTACCGGCAT
>JGI24698J34947_10000943_pt1 | contig 14815 bp, 10 predicted proteins | sample TergutMp193P3_FD_34947 | JGI IMG/M metagenome (IMG submission 34947) | reverse complement strand
TTGGCGGATTTCTCAATCATGGAAAGGGCGGAAAAGATCGGCTTTGTTATGCAAAACCCAAATCAGATGATCTCCTTTCCGATGATCTTTGACGAGATTGCCTTCGGTTTAAAGACACGCGGCGTTGGCGAAACAGAAATAAAGGAAAGGGTGTATGAAGCCCTCAAGGTTTGCGGTTTGTACCCATTCAGAAACTGGCCTGTAAGCGCGCTCAGTTTCGGTCAAAAAAAGCGGCTGACCATCGCCTCAATTTTAATTCTGCGTCCGTCCTTCATGATCCTTGACGAACCCACTGCGGGACAGGACTACAGGCACTACACTGAGTTTATGGAATTCCTGCTCGGCCTTAGCAAAGATTTGGGTATCTCGCTCCTTCTCATTACCCACGACATGCACCTGATGCTTGAATACACCACGAGGGCGGTTGTTCTTTCCGAGGGGTTATGCGTTGCCGACAGGGAGCCTTTTGAGGTTCTCACCGACGACGAAATTATTGAAAAGGCAAGTTTGAGGAGGACCAGCCTGTATGAACTGGCGTTGAACGCCGGCCTTGACGACCCGCGTGGTTTTGTGGACAGGTACATCAAATTTGACAGGAAAAAAAGAGAAGTGAAAAGGGCGGGAAATGACAAATAACAGAATGTTATCCTACATTGAAAAGCCGTCTCCCATACACGCGCTTACAGGCGCGACAAAGCTGATTATTTTTCTCTTTTGGTCTGTCCTCGTAATGGTCAGTTTCAAGACGCCAATTCTTCTTGTACTGGCTGTTTTTGGAATTGTCTTTTTTCTTGTTTCAGGCATACGTTTCAAAGACGTTTCCTTTATCATAAAGATGATGGCCCTCTTCCTTGTTCTGAACCTCGCGGCGATCTATCTTTTCGCGCCCGAACAGGGCGTGATGCTCTACAACTCAAGGCACGTTATCTGGGAGGGCAGGGGGCGGTTTACCCTGACATGGGAACAGCTTTTTTATGAGTTCAATATTTTCCTCAAGTACATTACAATCATCCCTCCGGCTCTGCTGTTGATCGTTACCACGCACCCGAGCGAATTCGCATCTTCACTTAACCGGATAGGCGTCCCATACACGGCGGCATATTCCGTAAGCCTGACTCTGCGCTACATCCCCGACATTCAGCGCGATTTTGAGGCGATCTACCAGGCACAGCAGGCACGCGGCCTTGAACTTTCCAAAAAGGCGTCGTGGGTCAAGCGGCTAAAAAGGACTGTTCCACTTCTGTTGCCGTTGATCTTTTCATCGCTGGATCGTATTGACATAATAAGCCGCGCTATGGAACTACGCGGTTTTGGAAAAAACAGAAAGCGCACATGGTACTCAACAAAGCCTTTTAAAAAAGCCGATATTGTCTCTCTTGCAATAAGCGTCCTTTTTTTCACCGCCGGTATCTGGTACACCTTTCATGAGGGAAACAGATTCTACAGCCCGTGGCGTTAACCTTTCAGATAGCTCACGGGAACAATTAGGATAATCTGACCGCTATCTTTTCCCGGAAAGACTGCCCAATACGCCTCGCACAAGGCTGTTGGTTACCGTTCGTGCGGCTGATTTTGCGGCGGTTTGAACCAGCCCGTCTTTCTTTCCGCCCCTGGGGCCTGTTGAGCCGAATACAAATTCTTTCATTTCCTGCGCAAGTCCTTTTTCGGCGGCGGGTTGTTTTGAAGTTTTAGAGGGCTGTTTTTTAACAGCGGGCTGTTTGGAAGTTTTCGCGGAGCTTGTTTTTTCAGTTTTTTCAATTTGTTCAGTTTGCTTTGTTTTTTCAGTCCGCTGTGTGAGAAGTTCATAAGCGGATTCCCTGTCTACGGCTTTTTCATACCTTCCGTAAAAAATAGATCGCTTGATCAAATTGTCCTGTTCGGCGGATGTGACGGGTCCAAGCCTTGATTCGGGGGCTATTACCGAACATTTTTGCACGACGGACGGACTGCCTTTCTCATCGAGAAATGAGATCAGCGCTTCCCCCGTACCCAAATCCTGAATTGCCTGTTCGGTGTTAAAAGCGGGGTTGGCTCTCATGGTTTGCGCCGCGGTTTTTACGGCTTTTTGATCCCTGGGCGTAAATGCCCTAAGCGCGTGTTGTACCCTGTTGCCAAGCTGTCCCAACACTTTGTCGGGAACATCAAGCGGGTTTTGGGTAACAAAATAAACCCCCACTCCTTTTGAGCGTATCAGGCGGACGACTCTTTCGATCTTCTCCAGAAGGACAGCGGGCGCGTCGGAAAAAAGAAGGTGGGCCTCATCAAAAAAGAACACGAGTTTGGGTTGTGGAAGATCGCCGACTTCCGGCATCTGTTCAAAAAGTTCCGACAACATCCAAAGGAGAGTTATCGCGTATAATTTTGGCATATTGTAGAGCTTGTCCGCCGTAAGGACATTTATAATTCCCTTGCCGGAACTATCCGTGCGGATAAAATCCATTATGTCAAGCATTGGCTCTCCAAAGAAATTTGATGCCCCCTGTTCATCAAGGGTAAGCAGGCCCCGTTGTATGGCTCCGGCGGAGGCAGAGGTTATGTTTCCATACTCGGTTTTAAAATCATTCGCGTGATCGGCGACATACTGCGTCATCGCCCGCAGATCTTTCATATCAAGTAACAGCATATTGTTGTCGTCGGCAATCTTGAATATTATCTGCAAGAGGCCGGATTGCACGTCGTTCAGATTCAAAAGACGGGAGAGGAGCAAAGGCCCCATGTCGGAAATTGTGGCGCGTACGGGATGCCCCTTTTCGCCAAAGACATCCCAAAAGACAGCCGGGTTATTATGCGGTTTCCAGTCAGTTACGCCTATTTTTTCAAGCCTTGAACTGAGCTTCTCGCTGGGCTCGGCTGGCATCGCAATGCCGGAAAGGTCTCCCTTGATATCAGTTACGAATACGGGTACCCCTATTGAGGAAAACGATTCCGCCATTTTTTGAAGCGTTACGGTTTTACCTGTTCCCGTGGCTCCGGTAATGAGGCCGTGGCGGTTTACCATCTGGGGCAATATAACGATACTTTCCAAATCGGTATTCTTTGCTATACAGAGCGGCGTACTCATAGAAAACTCCTGTTAATTCATGCTGATCAATTGTATCACATAAAGTTCTGGCAAACCATGCTTCCATAAACCGTCAATTTAGTGCATAATTAATATCCAGAGGTAGATATTATGACCCATAAAGAAATTCTCCGTCCGCAGGAAATGCCCGAAATTGGTTACTGGATTCCCCTTTCCCTTCAACATGTATTCGCGATGTTCGGAGCGACAATTCTTGTCCCCATTTTAACCGGCTTGGAACCGGCAACCGCGCTCTTTACAGCGGGAACCGGTACATTGATCTACATTCTCTGTACCGGGGCGAAGGTTCCGGCGTTCCTTGGCTCCTCTTTTGCGTTCATTCCGCCGTTGATTGCCATAACGGCAAGCTACGGGGTTTCGTATGCGCTCGGCGGCGCTGTGGCGGCTGGCTTGTTCTACTGCCTTATCGCTATTATAATCCGCTTTGCCGGTACAAATTGGCTGGATAGAGCCCTGCCTCCCGTTGTTATCGGCTCCGTCATTGTGGTAATCGGCCTCAGCCTTGCCCCGACAGCCATGAACATGGCAATGAACGACGGGGACGGAAATTACAGCCTTTTATGCCTGTCAATCGCCGTAGTAACGCTGGTGGTAACTGTCGTATCAAATATTTTCCTGAAAGGGTTTTTCAGCACAATCCCGATTTTAATAGGGCTGGCCTGCGGATATATTTTTACGCTGGTTATGGGCGCTTTCATTCCCGCCTACGCCATCATTGATTTTCAGATAGTCAGGGACGCTCCCTGGTTTGGAGTTCCGACTTTCCAGGTTCCAAGTTTCAGCCTTGTGCCTGTCCTGACCTTTATCATTGTCTCTCTTGCCACGATCTGCGAACATCTTGGAGATACCCTCGTAACAAGCAAAATTGTCGGGCAGGACTTCTACAAAAACCCCGGCCTTCACCGCACTCTTACAGGAGACGGTCTTGCGACAGCATGGGCTGCGTTCTGGGGCGGGCCTCCAAACACCACTTACGGCGAAAATATCGGCGTTATGGCAATTACCAAAGTTTATTCGGTGTGGGTAATCGGGGGAGCGGCTGTAATAGCGGTACTGCTTTCGTTCTTGAAGAAATTCGGCGCTGTGATCCAGACGATTCCGACTCCTGTCCTTGGCGGCATTTCCATGTTGCTATTCGGCATAATCGCCTCAAGCGGTCTGCGTACCATCGTTGAAAGCGGCGTGGATTACAAGGACAAACGAAACCTGACAATTTCATCGGTTATTTTTGTCATCGGCATCGGAGGCGGCAGATTTGCGTTTAACATCACTGATGATCTTCATTTTGAACTTGCCGGAATCGCCCTCGCGACCGTCGTGGGTATAATACTTAATCTGGCTCTTCCCTCAAACAAGGGGAAAACAAAAAGTTAACCGCCGCGAACTTACGCAGGTACGAGTTCGTGGTAACATAGAAATTTGCCTCACTTTGTCCATTCAAAGGTTTTAGCCATTCTATCAAAGAACGCATCATTTTGTCAATTTTTTCCGCTTCACTAAAGCGCCATGCATACGCGTGCCGTATAAGGGTATGTTAATAAAACATTTTATTTTTTTGGTGAAGGATTTTCTCTTCCCCACGGCTTGCGCTTTGTGCGGCGGTTCTCTGACCGGCATAAGCGAGATACAGTACGGGCTTTGCGACCAGTGCCGTTCGGGGACAGCCTGTGTTGCAGGGGAGAAGTGCAATTTATGCGGAAAGCCTCTTATATCGGAGAGGGATGTTTGCCTTCCGTGCCGTAACGGGGAGGAAAAAAGTTACGACCGCCTGTGGACGCTTTTTCCGTATACGGGAAAATTCCGAAAGTTGTTGAAATCGTATAAATTCGCCAAAAACCTCCCGCTGGCGGATTTTTTCGCGGAAAAAATACTGGAACTTTTTAACGCCAACCCCGTTTTGAGGGACGCGCACATTGTTCCCGTTCCGCCGAGACCGGGAAAGATAAAAGACACAGGATGGGATCAAATTGACTGCCTTGTAAAACGCCTTGAAAAAATTTATGGGGGAGGGGCCTTTCTCCGCTGTCTTAAACGCCGTAAATCGAAAGTGCAAAAACAACTGGGACGCATCGAACGGATGGAAAACCTGAAGGGAAGAATCTATTTGTGCGCAAAGGCTCCCAAAACCGTCCTTGTTATAGACGATGTGATTACAACAGGCTCAACAATGGAAGAGTGTTCCGCAGTCCTTAAAGCCGGGGGAGCGGAAAAAGTGTACGGTCTGTGTCTTTTTTATAATTAAGACTATAATAAAGTATGCACTGCGATTTAATTTTGAAAAACGGAACCCTTGTTACTCCGGCGGAAAGTTTCCGGGGCGATGTCGCCGTCAGTAACGGAAAAATAGTTTTGGCGGGAAAACCGGACTCACTTGATACCGCAGACGATGTTTATGACGCGCAGGGGAAATTTATTCTGCCGGGCATTATCGACGCGCATGTGCATTTCCGCGATCCGGGTCTTACCGAAAAAGAGAATTTCCAATCCGGTTCCATCGCGGCGGCTTTCGGGGGGATTACCCTTGTCGCGGATATGCCCAACGTACTGCCCGTTACATCTACGGCGGAGCGTTTTAACGAAAAGGCCCGCATAGCAAAAGAAAAATCATTTATTGACTTCGCCCTCTTTGCCCTGCTGGCGGAAGAAAGCGATATTGACGGTCTTAAAAAAGCGGGGGCTTTGGCCTTCAAGGTTTTTCTGGGGACATCAACAGGAGATATAGCGTCTCCCGGCGACGGCGTGTTATTTGAAAAAATGAGCGAATGCGCCGGGGCGGGAATGAGGGTTGGCTTTCACGCGGAAACAAGCGGAATAAATTCGCACTTTACTTCCATCTGCAAAAAAAGAAACGATACGCCTGTAGGTCAATTACTGGCGGACGCAAGACCGGTAGTATCAGAGGTTCTGGCAATTCAAAAGGCGCTGTGTTACGCGCAATACACGGAAGCGAAAATACACATCCACCATGTTACGTCAAGGGACGGAGCGCGGTTAATAGAGGAAGCAAAGGGTAAGGGCATACAGGTATCGGGCGAAACCTGCCCCCACTATCTTTTGTTGGACGCAAACCGCGGCGTGCACAAGGTATATCCGCCCGTGAGGGGTCTTATTCACCGTGACGGGCTTTGGGACGCGCTCGGCAGGGGGATAATCGACATGATAGCAAGCGATCACGCTCCCCACGTTGCTCATGAAAAAGAACTGCCGGTTTGGGAAGCGCCGGCGGGACTTTGCGGGGTGGAAACCTTCGTCCCCCTCTTTTTAAATGAGGTAAATAAGGGCAGGCTTTCCCTTAACGATTTTGTACGCCTTGCAAGCGAGGCGCCTGCAAAGATATGGGGGCTGTACCCCCAAAAGGGAAATCTGCTTCCCGGCGCGGACGCTGATTTTACAATTGTCGATATGAATCTAAAAAGTAAAATTGAAATCAGCCGCCTTCATTCAAAGAGCAAAACCTGCGCTTATGACGGAATGGAAGTACAGGGGTTTCCTGTGGCGACAATTGTAAGAGGCAGGTTTGTAATGAAGGACGGCTTGCTTACGGGAGACAAGGGTTACGGAATCCTTGTCAGCCCGGCACTCTAACCGAATGAAGTACCTTGTTCAGCGCTTCCAGCGGATCTTCGTACATTTCAAATCTGAAACGCAGTTCATAGTTTTTATCGGAAATGATACGGATGGTTTTGTTTATGCAGTCCCTTAATTCAGTTGAACCCAAATCCGGGAAATACTTCGGCTTGCGCGGAATAAAACTGCATTGACTTCCATTCCTGCGTATCTCGCCGATATTCGGCGGTATCGTAACAAGGAATATCAAAAAGTCCGATTGTCCCCCGCCTACCGTAAGGCTGTAACCTGATTTCAGTGAATGTATGTTTCGTTTGCCGATTGCGGTATTTTGATCCTCAACAAAAAGATTAAGAAGGAGCGGGCCCGAAGGATTTATCACGACCGGAGCCGCGACGGTTTCCGTTTTTACCGGCCTGTCCGTGTAAGGGGTACTGCGCTGTTTATTCTGACCCGCCGCGTAACTTGCAAGATCCTTGCTGTGATCAACAAACGGAGGCATATCTTCTTTTTCCTGCGTTTTGGGTTTCGCGGTCGAAGCGGAAGCCATCACACGGTTGGGGCTTGAGCCCAATCTGCGCGATACGAAAAATATTATCAGGCCCAAAATTAAAAGGACAAGGACGATGATTCCAATGATCAGGGGCAGGGAAGAAGAAAGTATGCTTGACGCTCTTGAACCGGAAGCTGTCGTCTGGCGGTTATCGGCTGGCTGAGTCTCTCTGGCGGAAGGAGGCGTTTGAGGCTGAACCGTGCTTGTACCCGCTGTTCCTTCGGCCTGCGTCTGTGAAGGGGGAGTTGTTCCCGCCGGAAGAGGAGGCACGTTTTCAGAGCTTACGCCGGAAGTACCGGATGGCTGTGCCGAAGATGTTTGCGGATCAGAGGAAGAAGGAGTTTGCTGTTGCGTTTGCGTAGACGGAGTCTGCCCGATCTGCGCAGGCGAGGTTGTAGACGGAGTTTGCTGTTGTGTTTGCGTAGAAGGAGTCTGCCCAGTCTGTGCCTGCGGAGTTGTTGACGGAGTTTGCTGTTGAGTTTGCGCGGGCGGAGTCTGCGTAGTTTGCGCCGGTGATGTTGTAGACGGAGTTTGCTGTTGCGTTTGCGCAGGCGGAGTCTGCCCAGTCTGTGCCGGTGATGTTGTAGACGGAGCCTGCGGAGTCGTCTGGGCAGGCGTTTGTACAGAGGGAGTTGCAGCCGGACGCTGTGTTGTTGCAACGGCGCGTCCCGAAGACGGAAGGTTCGCGAGGGGCTGTCCGGGGGTTACAAGCACAAAATCCAGCGAGGTGTTTCTTGAAGCAAGCCTCTGCCTCGCCGCTGTTATCTGGCTGTTAATGTCGGAACCGCCCGTGCCGACCATGACTATTTTTTTTGGACGCGAGGGCAGGGAAGCGGCGTAATTTTCCGCGTAGCTGATCGCGGCGGCGGGGTTATTCCCGCTTTCCACCGGATACTGGATCAGTATGCGCCCGATTATCGTTTCGAGATCGCCCACGCTTTCCACACGGCGGGCAGCATCCAGCCTTGGAGAGCCGGAATAGACAATCAGGTGAAAAGTATCGCCCACCCGCAGGAATTCCGAAAGGAATGGGCCGGTTACATAATTACTGACCGTCTCATAAGATGAACCCATATCCGATGAAGTGTCCAACAACAGTATCAAATCGATAGGAGAAGAACTTTGCCCGAACGCGCAAAAAAGCGCGCCTAAAATGAGTATTACCGCCAGAACGATTCTTTTCATAATAACCCCTAAATTACGGCTGGTGTTATTTTTTCTACCAAGTAGGAAATCCTCTCTTCGTTTATCACAAATTCGAATTTTTCACCCGGTATCTTATTAAGTATAGCACTTCCAAAGGGAGAAAGATAGGAAATAATTTTATTATTCGGGTTAGATTCCCACGGCCCCAAAATGGTGTATTCCTCCTGTACCCCCGCAGATTCGTTGAAAAGCGTAACTTTTGTCCCAAAGGAAACCCTGGATATGCTGACGGAATTGGGGTCAAAGAGCTGAGCCCTTTCAATATCTTCCTTGAGTTTGGCAATCTGGGAGTTGAGCTGTTCCTGTTTTTCCTTGGCCGCCTTGTATTCGGCGTTTTCACGCAAGTCGCCGAGGGACAGCGCGTATTCAATTTCCTTGGAATTGGCGGGAACTTCCTCATCCATGATATGGGCAAGCTGTCTCTTTTTCTCCTCGAACATCGGCTGAGTAACCATAAGCCCCCTGGTAATTTTCTTTTCCTCTCCGCCGAAAAACTTAAATCCGGGGTATTTGTCAAGGATTTTTGAGCGCAGGTTGAGTTTGTCCTGCGGGTCAAGGTCCTTGACATCGTTAATAAAGGTAAAAATCCTGATGATGGTATCCTCATCGGCCTCCCCGAGAAAGGAGGCAAGGTTTCCTTCCTTGAACAGGATATTATGCACAAGTTTGTTGATTTTGCGGTTTTCCACAGTGTCCTTGTGGTTTTCAATGTCACGGTAGGTAATATCCAGAATGTGAATCAGGGTGATTAACTGTTTTTCTATGCTGATATTGGCGGCCTTAAACCAGTCCGTCCCCCTTGAGTTCTTATAGAGCCAAACCACCGCTTCCCTTGCGTCGCGGAAACGTTCAAAACAGTCGTTACACATGGCGGTAAGTTTGTCATTGTACCCCTCTTTTTCAAGGTTGGTAATAATGGACTGCAAAAGTGCGAAGGGAAAAAGTTTTACGTATACCGAAGGCCAGTTGTCTATATACTGTTTAACATTGTTAAGGAACTCTTCCTTGAACCTGGTATCTTTAAGGCTCCTGAAGAGGGCGGGAACGTCGGCGATACCGGAAAAAATATCGGCAAAACCTACGGTAAGGGCTGATTTAAGGTGGGCATAATTTTTGTTCGCGGCAAGCTCGTTTATTAACAGATACGAGGCTATGGTATACTCCGCGTTCTGCCCGGCAGAGCGTAAAAAGCCCGTAAAGTACGAAAACATCTCGGAAAAATAATCGGAATCGGGATCGGCTTTTTTGTTGTTTACATAGTCGCGGATGGCCGACGCTTTGTCAAAGAAATTCTTCTGGGCGTTAAATTCGTTGTAGAGTTTTTCCGTTACGCTTACGGGTCTGTCCCGGACGGTAAAAGAGTCGATGTTATTCGGGCTTACCCCAAAATCGGGGTTCGACTTTAAAATTTCACGCGCCTTACCGCTCCACGTTGACCATTCGCCGGCTGTCAGCAGGGCAGGGGAAAGCTCGGCCTTGATCCTTTTCATGTCGCAGGAGTTCCCGAAACTTTTTATTATGGTTTTAAGCGTCGATATAATATTTTCATCGCTGTCCTTAACTTTTTCCCTTAATTCCTCTTTTTTCTTTGTCGCTTTTAAAACCCAGATATGATTTTTGGAAAGAGTTTGAAGCGCGTCTACTCCCATTTTCAGGGACATTGTATGCCCCCTTTTCTTGGCGAAGTCTATGCGAATCTCGTCGCTCTTTATGCCCCCCTGTATGTCGGCAATCCGTCCCACGCCCCATGTGCGGTGATAGACAAAATTTCCCTTGTCAAAGGCTATGTGCTTTTCAAAGTCGGAAATTGCCTTGTGGACATCGCGGTAGGCGACCTGCGAAAGGTTGGAAATGCGCAGGTATTCCTCAAGCTGGCTGTGATCGGCGTATTTTTTCCTGAAACATTCGGTTATTTCCCTGCGCCCGTGAACGTCTTTTTCATCGTACTCAAGGACGATTTTAAGGATGTTTATGGCGGTGTCAATGTCAATTTCCTTATATTTCGCGTACAGTTCGTTCAGCAAAATAACGGCCTTGTCATCGCTTATGGATTTGGCTATCTTTTTCTGAATGTGCAGGAAAAAGTCAATGTCCTCGGTATTTATGTTGATAAGTTTTTCCCAGATTTCACGGACATTCGCGAAATGCGCCTTGTTTATATAGCGGTGAAGGGCTTTTTTATAAAAATCTATCGTTTCATCCCTGTTTCCAAGTTTTTCGTTGTGCTCGGCCAGGGCTTTGGCGATGTCCGCTTCCTCAAAATCAACCTTTACAAGCCTCTCCCAAACGCCGTATATTTTTTCCTCTTCGTTGTCATTTTTATAGCAATCCGCCAGGGTACGCAGAGCGTATTTTGATTCTCCGTAATCAAGTATCCTTTCGCACAGGTATTTAACGATGTTCCACTTGTGGTTATCAAGGAAAATGGACACGAGGTTTATCATCGCCGAATCGTCGATAATCTGGCGTGAAAGGGCGACCATCCCCGAAAGGTACAGGGCTATTATGCTGTTCCTCGTGTGGGTAAGGTGCTCGTCGCAGTTCTTTTTAACCTCGTCAATAACCTTCTCATCGCGGGCATTTTTAAGGATTGCGTCAAGTTCCTTGAACTGGTTCGTCGAATAGTTACTGAGACTCGCCCTTGTCCACTTTTCCTCATTCAACATCTCTTGCAGATTTTTCAACAGCGCTTCCGCTCCCTCCGATAAAGTTTGCGCCGCGGTTGTTTCAGTAACACTCATAATCTTTCACTCCTCATTTATCCGGTATACATCTTATGGATGTCCGGATCGGTAACTTTTATTTTTAACACGGTCTCTTCGATTAGCGAAGGGTCCTCGTGGATATTTTCGTAATGATCAATGAGCCAAAAATAACGGTTCAAAAGTCTGGGCTTTAAAAGCTCCCTCTTGCCGGGGTTCGCGCCGCACTCGGCTTCCAGCGTAAAAATCGACTGTTTTAACCTGCCCACTTCCATTTGTTTCAATTCGCGCTTTACCGAAAACACTCCCCACAGATAACCGTAAACCGGTATCCATTCGCAAAGAGCCTCGCCGCTGTAGCCAAGTCCGGCTACTTTATCCCGCAATTGCAGGATAAGGCCCGATTCCAAAGACCGGATATCGATCTTTGAAGGGTCTAAAAAAAACGCCTCCCTGAACAGGGCTTTTGCCGCCTTCGTCTCCGCCAACAGCGCGTTTATATCGGCAACTTCGGCCAGCGTTTCGGCATCTTCCCTTTTAAAACGAATCGCCTGTTCAAGGTATTTGAGGGCTTCGTCATAATTGCCGAGCCCCTTGTAACACCGTCCGACCAACAGCAAAAGGCCGGGATCATGCTGGTTGGCATGGCTTCCCAACAAGCCTTCAAAAAAAAAGAGAGCCGTGGAATACACAAAATAACGCACGGCGTACTGACACTGATCGTAAGTTTTGTCAAACTGCCCCAGAAAAACATAGTACTGTTTTAGAAGGGAAATGATAAAACCTCCCTTTTCGTAAGAGTCCTTTGTATCCTCAATCCTCCTGATCTGTTCAAGCCACCAATGAACGCATTTCAGCGCGTGCTTGATTTCATCATTTTCAAAGTCGATATTCAGGGCCTGCTCCAAAAGCTCGCCGGCTGATACGGCGTCAGAAGCTTTCAGTTTGTCATAGGCTTCTTTTAAAAGCCTGGCCGCCTGCCCGTTATCCATTATTGTCTTTTTCCCCTCTCTTTCATTGTATAACATTTTTTCATGGTTTGACAATAGTATATCCAGCGGGTATGATTTAAAAAATGAACAAAACCATTGTTTCGCCTTCAATATTGGCCGCTGATTTTTCAGCTTTTGGCAAAGCTGTCGAGGAAATTGATTCTTCGGGCGCTCCGTGGCTTCATATTGATGTAATGGACGGCTCTTTTGTGCCGAATTTGACTTTCGGCGCTCCGCTTGTCCGTTCCCTGAGGGGAAAAACCAACGTCTTTTTCGATGTCCATCTGATGATTGTCCAGCCGGGAAGGTATATCAGGGAATTTGCCGAAGCCGGAGCGGACGGCATCACCTTTCACTACGAAGCGGAGGTTCACTGTCAAAAATACCTGACAGAGATACGCGAGCTTGGGCTGAAGTCCGGCATCAGCATAGTGCCGTCAACGCCTGTTTCAGTCCTTGAGGAAGTTTTGCCCTTTGTTGATTTGGCGCTTATCATGACTGTAAACCCCGGTTTCGGCGGTCAGAAGCTCATCCCTGAATGTCTTGAAAAGGTAAAAAAACTCGCGAAAATGAGGGCGGAAAGCGGGCTTGATTTTAAGATTTCCGTAGACGGCGGTATTAACGAAACAACGGCTCAATCTGCCAAAAAAGCCGGAACCGATGTACTGGTTACAGGCACCGCTTTTTTCGAGAGTACGAATAAAAAGGCTCTTGTTGAACGGTTTATGAATTGAGCAAATTTGAACGGGAGGAATCATGAAAAAGAGGGCGCTTATAAGCGTATTTGACAAGGACGGTATTATTGAACTGGCTTCGTTTTTAAGCGGTTCTGATTGGGAGATACTTTCAACCGGAGGCACTTCAAAGTACTTGCAGGAGAACAGTATTCCCGTAACGGATGTTTCTTCGGTGACGGGCTTTCCCGAATGTCTTGACGGGCGGGTAAAGACCCTTCATCCGGCAATTCACGCCGGCATTCTTGCCCGCCGTGATGTGCAAAGCCATGTTGATACCCTGAAATCTCTCTCTATCGAAGCAATCGATCTTGTATGCGTCAATTTATATCCCTTTTTTGAGAAAGTGCAGGCGGGCCTTTCCGTTGAGGAAACAATCGAATTTATCGACATCGGCGGGCCGGGAATGTTACGCTCGGCGGCAAAGAATTTCCGCGATGTAATTGTCCTTACAGACCCGCACGATTATTCCCAAACGATAGAGTACCTGAAAGCGGGAAATATTCCCGCTGATTTTAAAAAGCGTCTTGCGGGAAAGGTTTTCGATCTTACGTCGGCGTATGACGCGGCTATTGCGCACTTCCTGTTAGACGAAGAATACCCCCAGTATCTGCCGTTTTCTCTGAAAAAAGGGCAGTCCCTGCGTTACGGTGAAAACGCCCACCAGTCGGCGGCCCTTTACCTTCACACCGACAGGGTAGGCGTGTTAGGCGGGATGGAACAGCTTCACGGCAAGGAACTGGGGTATAACAACATAAGGGATTTGGATGTAGCGTGGAAAGCAGCGTGCGCCTTCGGTTTAGCCTCAGACGGAACGCTTCCGGCAGGAGAAAACGACGTTAACCGCTTTATCGGGAAGGTTAACAACGATAAAAAAATCTGCTGTACGGCGGTAAAACACAACACTCCCTGCGGGATTGCCCTTGGAGACAGCTTAATTGAGGCTTACGGCAAAGTTTTTGCCTGCGACCCCGTTTCCATTTTCGGCGGTATAATCGCGTGTAACTCGAAAGTGGACGCCCAGACCGCCGTCAAACTCGGCGAGCTGTTTTTGGAAATAGTGGCCGCCCCTGATTTTGAAAGTGAGGCGCTTGAGATTCTTAAAAAGAAAAAAAACCTTCGCATCATAAAACTGAAAAAAGCCCCGGTTGAACCGCATGAGTGCATCGCCGTTGACGGCGGGCTTTTGGTACAGCAAAGCGACAGGAGCCTTCTTGAAAAATGGGAGGTTGTAACAAAAAACGCGCCCGAAGCCCGTGATCTGGCGGACATGATCTTCGGCATGAGGGCGGTAACTTTTGTAAAATCGAACGCCATAATGATTGTAAAAGAGCAATCGGCAACCGGAATTGGCGGAGGACAGGTGAACCGGATATGGCCCGCCGTGCAGTCTCTTGAAAGAAGCGCCTCCGTCATTAAAACCGCCGGTGAAACGGGAAACAATCCGTGGAAGGATACAGAACCGGCGCGTGTTCTAGCATCCGACGCGTTCTTCCCGTTTGCCGATGTCGTAGAAGCGGCGGCAGAGGCGGGGATAAAGGCGGTAATACAGCCCGGCGGTTCCGTCAACGACAAACTTTCTATCGAAGCCTGCGACAGACACGGGATAGCGATGGTGCTTACGGGCACACGACATTTTAAACATTAGGGATTACTCTATTCAAGTCCCATAATAATAATTCCCGCCGATGACAAAACGCAAGCAAGGCGCATGAAAAAATAATTTTTTTATTTGACTTTACGTCCGACAAACAGTAAAATAAACCATATCTAAGGTACCGCCACGGTGCAATCAAGCGCAAGAAGGAGAAACCCAGTATTAACTTTGTACGGGAATTGGTATTTATGAAAAAAGTCTTTTTATTAGCATTAATAATTTTATATACTAATGAAATACATGGGCAATATGTGTCTCATCTAGAAATATTTGAGGGATTTCCACTTGAGGAAAAAGTAGAATATTATTTTAATACATTTAA
>JGI24698J34947_10000942_pt1 | contig 14815 bp, 19 predicted proteins | sample TergutMp193P3_FD_34947 | JGI IMG/M metagenome (IMG submission 34947) | reverse complement strand
CGGGGGTGAGTGGAGCCCGCCGGAAGGCGGGCTTTTTTTGTGGGGGGGGAGACTTGACAAATGTATAAACTTAGTATATATAAATATTGAGGGTTTCATGGAAGCAATGGTTCAAAAATGGGGTAACAGTCTCGGGATACGGATACCAAACCTTATCGTCAGGGAATTGTCGCTGAAGAACGGTTCGATTGTCGACATCAATGACAACGGGGATGAGATAATAATCAAGCCGGTAAGAAGGAGCAGGCTGTCGGAAATGCTCGAAAGAATCAGCGACGAAAATATCCATGGGGAAATCGAGACGACAGGGCCCGTTGGGAACGAAATATGGTGAACGAATATGCACCCGAGCGCGGGGACATCGTGTGGCTGAACTTCAATCCCGGTTCCGGGCATGAGCAAAAGGGGAAGCGTCCGGCAGTAGTCATCTCGCCCAAAGCGTACAATGAGAAAGTGGGGCTGGGGCTTTTTTGCCCGATAACGAGCAAGGCGAAGGACTACCCGTTTGAAGTGAGAATAGAAAACGACAAAGCAAGCGGCGTTGTGCTGGCAGACCAAATCAAGAGCCTTGACTGGAGAACGAGGGAAATAGAGTTCATCACAAAAGAAAGCCCCGGAAAAGTGAAAGAGATTATCGACAAGATTAGCGTATTGCTGTTGGAGTAATGCCGCAAGCATGACAAAAATTTCGCTGAAAGCCGCTTTTTTGTTGTGTGACTTTACACATCAGTAAAATTGCTGTATCATCAATATAAAGAATCTCAAGAATTCTTGAGGAGGGATATGAATCTCGCAAAGGTATCCGCCAATGGCCAGGTGACTGTTCCGGTTGAAATCAGGAGGAAGCTTAACCTGAAGGAGGGTGACAAAATCCTGTTTTTCGAGCGCAGCAACGGCGAAGTTGTCATCGATAACGCTTCGGCAACAGCAATTTTTAACGCACAAAGGGCCTTCGAGGGGGCCGCAAGGGATTTTGGCGTCAATTCTGAGGACGACGTGAAACGGCTTGTTGACGAGGAAAGGTACGGCGAGAGAAGCCATCAATGAGGGTAATGGCCGACACCAATATCCTTTTTTCAGCCTTATTGTTCCCTGAGTCAAAGCCCGCAAAAGCTCTTTTCCACGCCACTGAACGGCAGAATCTAGTTTTATGCGACTACATCATCTCGGAATTAAGGGGCGTTGTTTCACGGAAAAGGCCGGATTTGCTGCCCGCGATTGACGAATTTATGGCAAAACTGCCATATGAGTTAGTTTCCGCACCGCGACAGGCAATCGATCTAATATCAGACCCCAAAGATCATCCCATTATGAACGCAGCGCTCATAGCCGGTGTGGACATAATCATAAGCGGCGAGAAGTAACTTACCCCCCACAAAAAAAGCCCGCCTTCCGGCGGGCTTCACTCACCCCCGTGCAAGGGCGCTGCCCTTGCACGATGAGAGGCTGTTAATTGTTAATGTCATACCCTCTGGGGTACAGCTTGACGATAAGCGTTTCCACTTCCTGGCCGTTGAACAAGGCGGCCATGCCTTTTTTGGTCGTTTCGTCAGCTTCGACAGTAGTGGGGATATTCCTGATGTTGATGCTCAGCTCGTAGTCCTCGTTGACCTCGGTGGTCGCCAGGGCGCCGAACCATAACGGTGCTATATTTGCGTATGCTGCGGATTTTAAGTCTATCAGCTCCTTCACCACCGTCGTGTTTGTGGCCTCATAGTAGAAGTCGCCGACAAGCTTGTAGGTGTTGGCTATCGCGTCGAACTGCTGTCTGGTTATCCTTGCGCCCGTCACTGCCACAGCAGTTTCAGCCGCGGTGCCGCCTGCGGTGCCGCCGGGGACTACCAGCTTGAGCTTCCCGTCGTGGCCCCCAAGCTCCTGCACGGCTTCGGGCCTAAGCACCATCCTCGCCGACCCTTCCTGGAATATCGCTATCGGCAGGTCATAGACCTCAAAGCCACCCAGGTCACCATAGTCTATCGGGTTCCGGATCGTGTCATCCGTGACGGTTCCACCGTTCCTGAGGGAGGCGTAGTAGCCGATCGTGACCTTGCCGAAGTCGTCGTTGTCCGCGACGCTGACTACGGGGGTGGGAATCCTTGGGGTCACGTTCCAGTTGTAAATTCCAGCCTTGGCTGGCGTGAGTTTCCGTGCATACTCCCAGTAGGTGGCGTCGCGGTCCTTGGTGGCATTGCCAACCCCGCTCCAGTTGGTGTAGTACACGGTGAACTCGATCCCGCTCTCGCCAAGCAGCTCAATCCATTTGGTCCTGCTAAGGTCCACCAGGTCGGACTGGATGAAGAAGTCCGAGTATTCCTGCTTGTTCTCGTCCTCGCCCTCAAGGTCGGCAAAGCCTGTTACCTTGATGTCCCTCACGTAGTAGAACGTGGTCTCGGTAAAGGGCACGGAAGCATAAATGCTCAGGTTGCCGCTTCCCCCATGCTTGCCGCCAGGGCCCCTTGAGACGAGAAGGTAGATCACCCCGTTCGCGAGGTCAATCCCGTAGGGTAAATAGGGGTTATTCGTCGCATGAAACGTGGTATTCGTCCCAAAGAGTGAGAGGTAGTCGTAGAACAGGTAGTCCTGGTTGAGGGCAATGCTTCGCTCCCCAGGCTGCATCACCACGCGCGACGGCTGCTTTTGGTCTTTGGTGGGGACATTATTAACAATATTGCCGTTAGTAGTGTCCTTGTCGTAGAGTATCTGGTAATTCGCCCTTAGGTTGCCGCCTATTGCCGGCGCGGCGTTGAACTCGTCCTCGTAGATGGTTATCCCCGTGAAGACGTTATAACTGCCGCTGGCGGGCGTCGTCGTGATAAACCCGGCGCCGGTAAACCCTTGGATGGTCCCGTTGCCAACCACGGCTAAAGAAGTGTAATCAATGGTGCCAATGGGACTGCCGCTGGCTACAGAAAGGCGGGAAGTAGGCTGGGTATTGGGCCTATAATTAGCACCAGTAGCACCACTTTCGGCAACAGCGGACTGACTAGCATAGCTGACCTTGCGGGTGGGGACGGCCAGCGCCTGCACGCCGGGGATCTCGACGGAGTAAGACTTGGTCGAGTCGCCCTTGGCGTAGACGTCGATCCGGACGGGCGCGGCAATTTCCGGGTCGTCCCAGTTGATGTGGTCGAAGCCCAGGATTGCGGGGGTCGTCCCGAACTTGTCGTTGCCCGCGGCGGTGAAGGGCTCGGTCGTGGTTGTCGTGGTTCCGTTGTTGTCCCAGGTGACCGACAGTCTAAGGCCGTTGAGGTTGGGTGGCTCCCCCTCCCTGGAATAGAAGTCGCCGACGGGGCTGAGGAGCTGGATGTTCAAGACTTTTGGCGCTGCCGGCGTGGGCTCGGGCGTCGTCGGCGGCTCGGTGGTCTGCCCGCCGCTGCCGTTGTTGCCGTTGGAGACGGGCGGGTCGACGGGGGTGCCGGTACTGCTGTCACCGCACATTTGAAAGAAAATACAAGAAAATGGGAGGCATATATAGAAGAAAACTGGAAAATTTGGCGGAATTTTGGAGTTTTTTAAGGAAAATCTAGTGACCCACTAACTGACCCAAAAAAAAATCGAAAAACGGCGGTTTTTTAGGTTGACACAACCGGTTTTATCAACAAAAATGGAGAATATAGCGAAAAAAGAGCGAAAAAACATGAAAAAACGGGGAGGGGGCATTTATCCAGGAGGGAAACGTGATGAATCACGAGAAAATGACCGCTCAAGAGTTGGCACTGGTGCTAAACATCCACGAGGAAACCATAAAAAAACTGGCAAAAACAGAGCAAATCCCGTGTTTTCATCAGCAAAACCGGATGTATTTTGACTTTGCTGCCGTGCTGGACCACTTCAAACTGTTGGAAGAGGGCGTCGAGCCATGACCCTGCGCGAGGCGGCGACCGCCGTAAGCGGGCAGGAGGGGTTCCTGTATTACCGCTCGATGCTGACCCCGACAATCATGCGCGCCCTGCGCCTCATCGACCACGAGTACACCACGGTCAGGCGGCCCAAAGGCTACAACCTCACGAAGCGCCCCCACAAAAAGCAGGGCTTCGTCTACTACGTGCGCTACTGGCACGAGGGCAAAATGCTCCCCTCAAAGTGGAGCAGCAACACAAACGACTACGAAAAAGCCTGCGAATTCGCGAAACAGCAGCGAAAAACGCTCATTTCCGGGTACATGGCGCGTCACCGCAGCGATGTTCAGCGCTTTTTCGAGGAATTCTACGACCTCGACAGCCCCGTTTACGAAAGCGAGTGCCGCCGCAACGGCGAACTCACCGAGGAAAAGCGAAAACGCTACCGCTCGGTCATCCTGAACGACTTCATCCCCATCCTCAGGCAGAGGGGAATACGCACTTTCGAGGAAATCGACGTGCCTTTCCTCGACGATTTCCAGGATTTGCTCCTGTCAAAGGGCATAAAGGCCGTCTCCGTCAACAACAAACTGATAGCCGTCGGCAAAATAACGAAGTACCTGACCCGCAAAGGCATCATCAAAAGCGACCCGTACACCAGCCTCTCCCCCGTCCCGGCGCGTCAGGAAGAGAAACGCACGCACGGCTGCTACGAAGTCACCAAAATGAAGGGCGTCTTCAACGACGAGAATCGATGGGCAGATCGGACATCATATCTCTTAAATCTGATCATTCACACAACAGATATGCGGAATTCTGAAATTCGGCGCTTCCGAAAACAAGATATCAGAGAAATCGATGGCTGCCGCTTCATCGAGATAAACGAGAGCAAAACCTCGAACGGCCTCCGCCTCATCCCCCTCCACGACTTCGTCCACGACAAGATAATGGAGTACGCGACAGGCGCAAACAACGAGGCCCTCGTCTTCGAGGGCTTCTCCGCCTGCCACAGGTTCGTCAAAGCGAGCCAGGACCTCGGCAAAATGCTTGGCGTCAGCGCCGACTACATGAAGCAGAACAACATCACCTTCTACTCAGGCCGCCACTTCTGGAAAACCCTGATGAGCGCCAACGGCCTCGGCGAAGACGTGGAAGAAATCTTCATGGGCCACCGCGTCTCCAGCAACGTCTCCAAGCTCTACAACCACCGTGACAAACAGGGCAAGGACCTCATCGTGCAGAAGGCGCGGGAGGTCTTTGAGATACTGGATAGGTGCATATTTGGGAAAGCTTGAAGAAGAGCTCTCGCAGAGGCGCAGGGCTCGCGGAGGACGCGGAGGGGAAGAATAAAGAAGAGCTCTCGCAGAGGCGCAGGGCTCGCGGAGGACGCAGAGAATTTCTGAAAGACAGACGATAATAAAATATATGGGAGGGTGAATCATGATGTTACTAATAGCGGGAATCGTTTTAATTATATCTGGTGTTATTGGTTTTATCTTGCAGGTCCAAAACATCAGAGAGAGGTCAGATTAAAGCCTGCTTCGCGAAGTCCGACGAGGTATAAAGAAGAGCTCTCGCAGAGGCGCAGGGCTCGCGGAGGGCGCAGAGGGGGAAGAAAAGAAAATCAATTATGTGATAGTATTGATACTTACCTTTGAAAGCTATGGGGACATAAAAATGACGGAAAATGAAATAGGAACCGTGATAATTGATACCGCCGTTTCTTTGCATAAAAATCTTGGTCCTGGCTTATTGGAAAGTGTATATGAAGTCATCTTAATGAGGCTACTGGCGAGGAAAGGCCTTTCTGTTCAACGGCAGGTATCGATTCCCATAGAATTTGAGGGCGAACATTTCGATGAGGGATTTCGCGTGGATTTATTCGTTGAGGGTAAAGTAATAATTGAGTTGAAATCAGTAGAAAAAATAACGGATGTCCACAAGAAGCAATTATTGACATATTTAAAGTTGACCAATACAAAACTTGGCTATATCTTAAATTTTGGAACTGAGTTAATGAAAGGCGGAATAGTCCGAATAGTTAATGACCTTTAAAACAGCACCGTAGTCCTCTGCGTCCTCCGCGATCTCCGCGCCTCTGCGAGAGCTCTTCTTCGAGTTCCGCGCCTCTGCGAGAGTTCTTCGATCCCTGCGCCCTCTGCGAGCCCTGCGTCTCTGCGAGAGCTCTTCTGTATAGTTCCCCCTCTGCGCCCTTTGCTTCTCAGGTATCGTCGACCAGAACCTCAGCCAAGTCCTCTTGCCCGGTTTCCGGAGTTTCCTCTTTGGGGGATTCGCCTTCCTTGAGGAGGCACAGGTCGTCCATTTCCCTCATGTCAGCTTCCGAAGCACTCCCATTTCTATAATGGGCTACCATTTCTTTGTGCATTACCTCGGCGATTTTGCTGTAATACTTTTTCATGTCTGGCCTCCTATAAAATTTCTATCATGTCCCTTTTTCTCAACTGGTCTCTTAATTCATCATCAGTCATTGCTAAGTTTATTTTAGCGTTTTTCTTGAAAATCCTCAAGTCCTTCTGAAAAATGATAGTCACAATATCATACACTAAGCAATTTTACCACGGAGGGCACGGAGTACAACACGGAGGACACGGAGAATTTCTAAATTTTTACCACGAACCAACGCGAACCTCACGAACAAAAATATCAAAGTTCGTGGCGTTAGTGTGGTTCGTGGTAAATTTTCTTCCCCCTCCGCGTCCTCCGCGAGCTCCGCGCCCCTGCGAGAAAAAATTCAAAAAATTTTCACTTTTTTTTCAAAAAAGACAAGCATACTTCATCCCCGTGCAGTATAGGGGTATGAAACGAATTTTCATGGCCGTTGTTCTCGCGCTTCAGATTGGTGCGCTTTTTGGCCAGGCGGGGAGGATTAGCTTTGATTTTGTGGAGCAGGAACTCCGCGAGATCATCTATGCCCTCTCGACCTGGTCAGGCGTCTCGATTATCGGCGACGACACGGTAACAGGCAAGGCGAGCTTCCAGTACTCAGGGGCTAGCTTTGGGGAGGCATTCGACTCGTTCCTCCTCGCGAACCGCCTCTTTGTCGAAAAGACCGACAAGGTGTGGTTTGTCTCCAGGGTAAAAATCACCGTCTCTGGCGGCGGGATCGTCCTCGACTCGTTTGACGCCACGGCTTCCCAGCTCGTGGACAAACTCACGCAGAAGACCAACGCGACGATCCTCCGGGACATCCTGCCCTCGTCGCGGATCACGCTGCACCTCGAGACGGCGACTGCCCGCGAGGCGGTGGAGCTTTTAATGAAGCCCTTCCCGGAGTACAGGGTGGAGGCGACCGCTGCCTACATCCAAATCAGGAAGGAGCAGGTCGATTCCTTCTCGGCGGCGCCTGTGAGCGGCCTCATCGACATCCGCGAAGCCTTCGGCCTCTACGAGGTGGCAATCGAGCGCGGCCGCCTCTCCGACAGCCTTGAGCGCCTGTTCCTCGCCGCCGGGAGGGAGTATGTCTCCTTCACGCGCCCGGAGCAGATGGTCGAGCGCATCAGGTTCGGCGGCAGGACCCTCACCGACGCCCTCGCCCTCATCCTGGAGCAGGGCGGCGGGGAGTACAGGGAAATCGGCGAAATGTTCTATATATTCCCGCTGCAGCAGGCGGACATAATCGCCGGCCTCAAAAACGAGGGGAAGAGCTGGAAGATTTTCGAGACCCGCTACCGGCTTGCCACGGAGATCCTGCCGCTCATCCAGGCGCGTTTCACGGGCCTGCAGACCATCTCGACGCCCGACAACAGTTCCTTCCTCGCCTTCGTGAGCGGCGAAACCGAAGCGGGCATCCTCGACTATATGCCGGTTGTCGACACGCCGCTGCGCTCCGAGGCGATCAGGCTGAAGTACATCAAGGTCGAAGACCTGTACCGCTCCCTGCCGCCCACGGTCAGGAGGGACGAGCTCGTCAGCGCCGGGGAGAACGCGTTCTTCTTCACCGGCAGCCCCGACCGGCGCGCGGGTTTCCTCAAAGACCTGGAGATCATCGACAGGCCGCAGCCACGTATACGCTACGACCTCTTCATCATACAGGTGCAGGACGGTATAAACCTCAACTGGAACGCGCAGGCGGACGCGAGGCTCATCCGCCCCGGCGACAGGACGATGGTGATGGGGCAATTGGGGAACCTGCTCAACCTGAGTTTTGACATTGTCACGCTGTTCGGCTACCAGTTCGCGGCGAAGCTCAACGCCGCCATTGCGAATAACGAGGCGAGCGTCTTCGCCGACACCACGCTGTTCGGGCTTTCCGGCCAGGAGATCAAATTCCAGAACACAAGCACTTTCAGGTACAGGGATTCCAACATCGACCCGGACACAGGTAAGCCCGTTTACTCAGGCGTTACGCGCGAGATCGTTTCGGGTTTGGTGCTTGACATAAAAGGCTGGGTCTCAGGCGACGGCATGATCACCACCGAAGTCGCGGCGTCGGTCTCAAAGCGCGGCGCGGACGTGTCTTCCGCGGCGGGGAATCCGCCCCCCACCTCGGAAAAGGTGCTGACAACGCAGGTTCGCTCGCGGTCAGGCGAAACCGTCGTGTTAAGCGGCCTGCGCCAGAACGACTCGACCGTCGTTGAACAGCGCGTCCCGTTAATCTCGAAGATCCCGATTTTGGGCTGGTTCTTCAAAAATAAATACAACACGACCGAAAATACGCAGTTGCTTATCTACCTCGTCCCGCATCTCGATCTTGCGAATGACGAGTACACGGTTTACGGCGCGAGAATCGCGTCAATTTACACGCGCTTCGTGGAAGCGCCAAAGGAGTAAAAATGAACAGTCCACAACTAACGCCGGTGTTTTGCGCCGCGAACGGAATCATCATCACCCGCCTCGAAGGCAAGTCGGTTCACTTCGGGCTTGTCAACCGGGATGATACGATTTTGAAAACGAGGATTTCAAAGGCGTTTCCCGAATACCAGTGCGTTTTTCAGGAACTGGAGAACGAAGCGTTTAACCTGCAATTGTCGCGGCTCTTTTCAGAGGAGCAGGCGGGGGAGGGCGCTTCCGGGGCGGAGGCGCATGACAGCCGCGAGTCGATAATCGACCGCGTGGCGGATGACGCGCCGATAGTGAACCTCCTCAACAGCATTTTCCTTGAGGCGCTTTCCAAACGCGCCTCGGACATACATATTGAAAGCGGCTGCGACGAAACCCTGATTCGATATCGCACGGATGGCATGCTTGTCTCGGTCAGGAGGATCAGCACGGAGCGGGCGATAGCGGTGTCGGCGCGGCTCAAGATCCTCGCAAACCTGAACGTGCTTGAGAACAGGCGGCCCCAGGACGGCCACATAGACGTGAAGACCGGTTCCTACTCGTTAGACGTTAGAGTCTCAATCGTGCCTGCGATCTGGGGCGAGTCTATCGTGCTGCGCCTGCTCAACCGTTCCGATACCCCGCTCAGTCTGGGTTCCCTTGATTTTTCGGAGCAGAATTCCATCCATCTAAAAAATATATTGGCGCTGACATCCGGCCTTGTCCTCGTGACCGGCCCGACGGGCTCCGGCAAGACGACGACAATGGCGGCTTTGCTGAAGGAACTTGACATTAATAGCACAAAGATCATTTCCATCGAGGACCCCGTCGAGTACCGCATCCCCGGCATTATCCAGATTCAGGTGCGCGAGGAACTCGGGCTGACGTTTGACGCCCTGCTCCGCCGCATTTTCAGGCAGGACCCCGACGTCATTATGATAGGCGAAATTCGCGACATCGAGACGGCGGAGCTTGCGGTCAGGGCGGCCCTCACCGGGCATCTCGTTTTCGCGACCCTGCATACGAATAACGCCGTCGAGGCGGTGTACCGCCTTCAGAACATGGGCATACCCGCGTACATGACCGCCGCTGTTTTACGGATGGTCATCGCGCAGCGCCTTGTGAGGAAGGCCTGCCCCGAGTGCGGCGCTTCCGGCTGCGCCTCCTGCTCGAACACGGGCTTTGCGGGAAGGACCGTTGTCGCGGAGTTCATCCCCGTCGATACCGCCATCTCCGACATGATTTCGTACGGCGTCACAATCAGCCAGTTGAGGCGTTATCTGCAAAACAGGAAGTTCAGGACCATTTTTGACGACGCGGCAGAAAAGGCGGCTTCCGGTTTAACCACGGAAGGCGAAATCAAGCGGGAACTGGGGGTGCTGGGGGCGCGTCAATGAAGGGCGAAGCCGCCGCGCTGCGTTTCACAGAACTGCTCCTCACTTTATTGAAGGGGAAAACGAGCCTCTTTGACTCGCTCCGTATTCTTGCGCGTGACGGCATTGAGAAGGAGGTCAGGGACAGCGCCATCTCCCTCCTTTCGTCAATGAAGAAGGGGAGGGGCTTCTCGGAAAGCCTGCGCCGCGTAAAAGGCGGGGTGTCTTTCGCGCCGTTATACCTCACGCTGATCTCCGCCGCCGAGTTGGCGGGCAGCCTTGAAGCGGTGCTGGAACGCATCACAGGCGATCTGCGTCGGAAAGAGGCCGCCAGGGGAAACGCCGTGAATATGCTGATATACCCGGCGATTATCGTCTTTCTCGCCGTTGGCGGCACGGTAGCGCTTATCGTCAGGGGCATACCGCTCTTAATCGCGGAAGGGTTTCTTTCGGCTGACGTTGTGCGTGACGCCAAGGCCGGTATCGGAATTGCCGCCCTTGTCTTGCTGTCAGGCGGCGGTGCGCTCTTCATCGTTTACTTCAAAATCTTCCGCGGCGATTCCCCGGAGTTCAGGATCTTCTATCTTCTCAATTTTCTTCTGCGGAGTAACGTGGCGCTTCCAGAGGCCCTCTCCCATTGCGTTATGTGCATGGCGGGGACGAAGTTCTCCGGGGCCCTCATAGCGATAAAAAAAGATATAGCGCATGGCGTCAGGTTTTCGTTGGCATTCGGCAAGGTAAAACATTTTTCGCCTTACGTGCGGGGCTGGCTTTCCGTAGCCGACACACGGGGGGACTTGGGCGAAATCAGCGGAAGCATCAGGGATTATTTTGAAAAGCGGGACAACAAAACGCGGGAAATCGCGGCAAGGCTGATGGAACCCGCCGTCATAGTGCTCACCGGTTCCTATGTCCTCATCATCATAATCACCGTTATATTGCCAATACTCACGTTTACAGGAGGTTCATTTTGATCATGAAAAGCGACAAGGGATTTACCTTTATCGAAACCATCGTCACCATCTCCGTCATTTTGATTCTTTCGGCGGCGGTTGGTTTTTCGGCGATCAAGTACATCGAGAGGGCGAGAACCGCAGCGTGCCGCAGCCAGATCGAGACGTTTCGCCTGGCGCTGCAATCGTACTACCTCGACTGCGGGCGTTATCCGACAGAGGCCCAGGGGCTCGATGCGTTATGGGAAAAGCCGATCATGTCGCCGGTTCCGTCCGGCTGGGGCGGCCCTTACACCAACCGGCGCATACCGAGAGACCCGTGGGGCGGCGATTACGTCTACAAAAATCCCGGTGACAACAACCTGCCGTTCACGATTGCGTCTTATGGCGCTGACGGAAGGACCGGAGGGGAGGGCGCTGATGCGGACATTAATTCATGGGACTGACAGGGGAAACGCAACGATTACGGCGATGGTCCTCGTCATGGTGTTGTCGTCGGTTTTTATCGCCTTCACCGCGCGCATTGGTGCGGCGGAACGATACGCTGCCGAGTACAGGGCGCGGGTTGTCGCCGCAATCGAGGAATCAAACAGGGAGATATTGAGCAGGTATGACCTTCGTTGACGCCATTACCGCGACGGCTATTGTCGTAGTTTTCATCGCTGCGCTTTCGCAGGCTTTTCTTCCGGCGTATCGTGCGTGGGAGAAAGCGGAGGCTGATTACAGGGCAGGACAGACGTTACGCTTCATTTCAGAGTCGTTTAAAAACGAATGCGCCAAACCGGACAGGAACATGGATAACTGGAAGAAGGCGATAGGCGCGGCGAAGGAACTGGAAAGCCTTGAATTAACCGAGATGCGGGATGGCGAAGAGTTACGCGCAATCAAAGCAAGGTGTTTTATTGGCGGCGAGTACATCGAAATTATCGGTCTGTGTACGCCGTGAGAACAAATTAAAGGAGGAAAGAATGAAAAAGGGGCGAAGCGTTTTATGCGTTTTCGTGATCATCGCGCTTTCGGCTGTTTCGTGCAAAACCGCCGAATTCGGTTACCGGGTCTTTGACATCAACGGCATGGTCTATGACTTCTCGAACCGGCCTGTTGCCAACTGCGAGATTTCAATGGGGGTAAGGGGACTCGTCGGCACAAGCGACATTAACGGCAGGTTTACCATCCCCAGGGTGCCTATGGGGAAGTATACCCTAACGGCGAATAAAGACGGCTATGAAAGTTATTCGGAGGATTTTTTCATCAGGCAGAGGGGGCAGATATTCTATGTCCGGCTCCCGTCGCAAAACCAGCTCCTCGATTTGGTCGACGAGGCGCTTACCGCAAATAATCTTCCCATTGCCGAAGAAATGGCTGAACGGGCGTATCAGGTTGATCCCAACAGCATAGAGGCGCTTTTCTATTTCGCCACGGTGAAATACAGGCAGCAGGACTATGACGGAGCGTTGGCGCTTCTGGAAACGGCGGGCAGCCTTGGCTCGAAAGACCCTTACATCGATAAATTCATGGCGCAGTTAAAGGAGATTCAGGATGCGAATTCTTAAAGCTATCATTCCGATTGCGGCGACGCTTTTCATTGCGTGTGACGGCCTAAGCCCGGCGACGGCGGAATTGCCGCCGTTTGTCATAACAAAGCCCGTTATGGAAATAACCGAAAGGGCATATCAGTATTTTTACGCCGGCATAGCGTTCAGTTTCCTGAATAATTCCGATGGGTATGTTGACAAAATTACAGTATCCTTTATGCTCTTTGACGCAAAGACCCAGGGCAGTCCGTTTGTCGGAAACAACAAATTTGAAATCACCAAATACGACATGGTTTTTCCGGGAGAAAACAAGGAGGTGTTTATTTCCCTTGATCGTTATATTTATACCGCGCCGTCTGAGCCGTATTTGATTGATTTCTTTTATGTGTCCGAAATTCACTATACGAATGGCAGCAGTTGGGAAGACAAACAGGGAAAATACAGGGTGAGGTTTTAAATGAAGAACATATTTTTCCTTCTACTTACGCTTTTGCTTTTTTCGTCCTGCGAACAGGCGGTATTCACCGATTTTCAGGGCATATCCGCCGGACGGAAATGGACCATCATCGTTTATATGGCGGCTGACAACGACCTGGAGTCAGCCGCTATCGCCGATCTCAACGAGCTTGAGGCCGTGAGGTACGATGCCCGGCTTTCCGTTCTCGCCCTCGTGGATCGTAACCCCGCTTATGACATGACCAACGGGGACTGGCGGGACACAAGGCTCTTTGAGATAAAGACCGATCCCGGCGGGCTCAATTCCACAATCGTATCAAGGCGACTTGACTGCCCGGAGTTGGGTTTGTCCGCCGATACCGAAACCGAGCTGAATACCGCCGATCCCCTGGTACTGTCACGGCTCGTGGATTTCGCCAAACGCTCGTACCCCGCCGAGCATTACGCACTATTTATCTGGGGGCACGGAACCGGCTGGAGAAGCGGCCCTTCTGCGGGAACATCGCAGGCGACAGCAAAAGCCGTCGCGTTTGACGACACCCACGGGCAGTACATGGCGTTGCCTTCTTTTGGGAGGGCGATTGCGGACAAGGGGCTTTCCCTCATCGGCTTTGATACCTGTTACGCGGCGGTGCTGGAGCTTGCCTATCAGATCAGGAACGACGCGGAACTATTTGCCGGTTCGGAGGGGGAGATCCTCTCAAACGGCTGGGATTACACGTCCCTGCTTGCGGATTTCCTCAGCAAGAGCGATCTTTCAGTAAACGATTTGGGCGACTCGATCCAGGCTCATTTCGCGGCGCAATACGCGGGCTTGAACAACGCGACTGTTTCGCAGGTGCGCCTGCCGGAGGTAGAAAACCTCTTCGCGAAATTCGACGCCTTTACCGGGACCGTGGCGCTCGCCCTCACCGTCGAAGGCGCGAGAAACGCCGTCCTCGACCAGATACTGCACAACGTTGAGGGCTACCATTTCACTTCCTTCCCTTCGGATCTGTATATCGACATCCTCGATTTCAGCAAAAAAATCTCCGGCATCGCCGCCGAAATAACGCCTGACGCCGCCAAACAGGCCGCCATCACCACGGCGGCGGGCGAACTGGAGAACGCCCTGTTACGGGCGGTGCCTTCATCATGGGCAAAAAACGGAACCACACGAAAGCTTGGGGTCCACGTTATCCCGCTTCAGGGCATAGCGGTTCCCGCGTCTTCCCATGAGTTGGCGTATGTCAGGGGCAGCATGGCGATTGATAAAAGCGCTTTCGTGGAAGACTCCCAGCACTGGGTTCCCAACGCGGTTCCCCAAAGCGATAGTCTGCTGGATAAATTGTTTTACTGGACTTACTAACAATTTTAAAGCAATAATATGGCGGTAAGTCTGGTATAAAAATAATTAAATAAAACTTCGGTTAAAGGGTGGGCAAGTGCCACAGAGAAAACTTTTGGGGAACCCGGCTGCGAAGCCGCCCGACCACATAATTTTTAGCAATAACTTATAATTAATTAAGGAATAACTTCCAAAAAGTATGTGGTCGGGCCTGCTTCCCCTTTAGTCTTTCATATTCCCCTCGTCTTCTGTGCCGGAGAGCCCAAAAAGATGTTTTCTCTGTGGCACTTGCCCACCCTTTTTCCCCAGTATTATTGTTTAATTTATTAAACTTTAGCATTACCGTCATAGTAAATTTCTTCTTCCCCATGTAAGAAACAATAATTTCGCGTGGGTTTATGTATTTGACATAATAATACGGAGAAAAACAAACATGGGCGGAGGGAGGGGGAAATCCTATTCGGGCAGCATGGGCGTTATATAAAGCCATTATGACCACCTGGCGCAGTCAGGTGGTTAGGCCATTAGATAAAGTCGTTCCGCCCATCGAGCT
>JGI24698J34947_10000941_pt1 | contig 14816 bp, 14 predicted proteins | sample TergutMp193P3_FD_34947 | JGI IMG/M metagenome (IMG submission 34947) | reverse complement strand
GGGAGGGTTTTCTTTTTCTTGCCCAATATATTGATTGTAAAATAATACAACTTTTCGCTTTCCATGTGAATTTCCCAGCCGCGCCCGCTCTTGTTTGAGAGAATCGTGATCATGTTCTTCTTGAGGGAAAGGTTCTCCACGCCCATTATTTCCAGATTCGGTATGATCCAGTCAACCGTCTTTCGCGGCAGTGAGATAAAAAGCCCCACAATGTTTTCGATGGTGAGGCAGATCGTTGAGAGGGCGGCATAGCTAAGGTATTGCGGCCGGGGAAAATCGGTCTTCCCCGGCCATTGGGCAGGGCCCTCTTTCATGGGCAGGTAAGCCTCCCAGAGCTTGCCCTTGTTGTAGTTGCCGTCGGGGCCCATGGAATCGAGGATGAAGTAAAGATGCCGTATGGCGGAGTCACGGGCGAGGTCCCAGCGCTGGTACCTTTCCAGGCCCTTTATCACCATGAAGGTGAGCTGGGGAAAAACAGAGCCTCTGTAACCGTTGCCGCTTTCGTCAAAGGTTTTCTCGGATATCGCGACACTGGGGAACGGATGCGGGGCCCCGAAAAACCTGGGGTCGCTGAGTCTGCCGATGATCCGCTCGGCCTTGTCATCGTTGGGAATTTCCGCCAGAAGGGGCCAGTACCCGGCCAGGGTCTTCACGGGAAGGCGCTTTTCGTGCCTGTCAATATCGTGGTAGAATCCGTCCTCATTATCCCACATGAGGGAATTGATGCGGGTCTTGAGGGCAAAATACTGCCGCTTGTACTGGAAGCTCGCCTCTTTGTCGTTGAGGATATCGGTCATGGCCGACAGGTACAGCACGTTTACCGCCATCATGGTGTTGAAGTCAAGCGGGAAGGCCGTCCTGTCCCGCGGGGCGTTGGGCATGCCGGTGGCGCTCAAGGGCACACGGTAAAGGCCGTTTGGCTGTTTGAAGACCCTGTCTATCCATTCGTTGTACTTGTGAAGTATGGGTATGACGTCTTTTACACGCTTTTTATTCGCCGATTTGTGGAAAAGATTGAACTCGGCCCAGGCGAAAAGCGGCAGACCCAGACCTTCAGGGTTATCCTCGTCAACTATGGGAAGGCCGGTCTCGATGTTGTAGGCGGAGCGTATGGCCCCGTTGGGTTCCTGGCGGTCGTAAAAAAGATCCAAAGTTGGACTGGCCTGATAAATCCTGTTGGAATAAACCAGAAAAAAAGAAGAAAATATCGCGTCGGCCTGATGAATCACATGGCTGCCCGGATAAGAAAAGAATTTCCCCTGAAATACGCTTTTTTCACTGCCTGCGTTCCAAAAATCCTGTATCCATGCCCAGGTTTTATCGTAAATATCGACAAAATCCTGATCATAAAAATGGATTTTGGGGAAATCTCTTTTGATCACGCAAACACTCCTCGTGAATTCTATCCAGATTACTTTATTAAATATAAAAAGTCAAATTTTATGTGGGGACAGTCATTAAAATGACTGTCTCCGCAAAAGACTGTCCCCGGTCATTATAACGACCATTCTCACATTATAATGACTATTCTTTAAATATCGGCAAAAAAAAATAAATTGTGCTAAATGGAAATGTGACCTGCTATTTCATATCTCCATATTAGGATCGTCCGGGCCGCTTCCCATATCGTATTTATCCAGTATCATTCTCTGGAGCTCCGCCCGGAAATCAGGATGAATAGGATGGGCTACATCCTTGTATTCTCCGGCCCGGGTTTTACGGCTTGGCATGGCAATAAAGACCCCACTTTTGCCCTCGATTATTTTTACATTATGAATCACAAAGCAGTTATCAAATGTAACCGTTACATAGGCTTTAAGTTTTCCTTCTCCTGCCACTTTACGGACCCGAATATCTGTAATGTCCATGGGCGCATCTCCTTTGCTGCCGTGAATGAATTCACGCGTGAATTCATTCACGACTGTTACCAGTACTGTTATTCTAATACCGGAATAGTCTTCTTTGCAAGAAAAAACGTCAATTTCACAAAATTTCCGGGAATCGCGAGCCTTTTTCCCGCCTTTTCGGCTGTTTCTTTCTCCCTAAAAACTCCAAAACAACAAGAACCCGCGCCTGAAAGCCCTGAGAACGAAGCTCCCGCATCCTTCAGTGCTGCCAATATAACCCGGTATTGATCCGCGTTTTGATGATCGCCGGAAGCCAAAAACACCGGTAGAAAATCGTTGTAAAACGGCCAGGTTTCAGGCGCTTCTCCAAAAGCCGTTATAAGATCATCTACCGGCGGGTTTTGTCTGTCTATTAGCGACTTTTTTTCCTCTCTTGGGGACAGATGAAATCTGTCCCCAAGTCGTCTGTCCCCTTGATGAAATCTGTCCCCAAGTCGTCTGTCCCCTTGATGAAATCTGTCCCCAGGTCGTCTGTCCCCGTTTCTCATTTGATCGAGCAGACGAAAAGCCGCGGCAGTATCGCTGGAAAAGTCCGGTTTTACCAGAAGCACCCACAAGCCCCGAGGAGTTTTCACCGGTCTTACCAGTTCTCCCCGCCCGCCGACGTAAGCGGCGGGGGGACAGACATTCCTATCAGAGGGACAGACATTTTTGGGGGGACAGACAGAATTGTCTGTCCCCAGAAAAAACGGTACGTCGCTCCCCAAAACTGCAGCCAATTCGCTGAGTTTTTCCATGGAAAGCACATCGCCGGCAAGGGAATTCAGCGCCAAAAGGCAGGAAGCGGCGTCCGAAGACCCCCCTCCAAGCCCGGCCCCAACCGGAACGCGCTTGTCCAGACGCAGAAAAAGCCCGCTTCCAAAGCCTGTCCTCTCCCTGAAAAGCGAAACCGCCCTAAAAACCAGGTTTTCTTTCACCGGTATTACCGGTGGTATTACCTCAATCGGCGTATTCCAGTTCATTTCAAGCGAACATTCCCCATCTTTCCCGCCGCATTCCAAACGCAAAGTATCATGGAAATCCAGCGGCGCAAACAGGCTTTCCAGCTCGTGAAAGCCATCTGGGCGTTTTTCGCCGATTGAGAGGTGCAGATTGATCTTACATGGGGCTTCAATAGTGCAAGCCATTGCTAATTTTCCTTTCATGATACAAATATATGATAGTATAAAAATAAGATTGGCAAAATAGCAAAAAGGTGACTGTCACCTTTTTGGCCGGGTGAAATGGAGATTTTCTTGCCGTAAATAACCCTGATTTGTCGATACGAAAAAAATGGAGCTTATTCTCTGGCAGGGCAGATCAGTGAGTCTGGGGAAACATCTGGAATTCCCTGCCGAAACAGACGTGTAAAATAGCAAAACCCTTAAAGGTGAGAAATGATCTGACCACTTAAACGCGAAGCTTTCAGGCTATCTCTGCACATGACGATTTAATTGGTCAGACGGCTGTGCAGGCAGACTCTACAGGGTTTCCCCAGACCCATCTTATCTGCCCTGAAAAATAATATTCTCTGATTAAATTCATCGACAAATCAAGGTAAAAATCACTTGACAGACTAAGAAACTGTCCGTAATGTTTTCATAAGGAACTAATACAAACTAATTTTGTATGGAGAATTCTATGATTGATGAATATCCGATGCTCGCCCTATTGCCCCTGGAGATTGATTATTCCCCCGGCCCGCAGAATGAAGCCCTTCCTTTCCTCTTTTTTGACGACGACGATATGGAAGAGGATGATATGAGCGATGACGAAAGCTTCGATGACATGGATGACGACTTTGAAGATGACTTCGACGATGACGATGATTTCGACGACGAAGATGACGACTACGAAGATGAGGACGAAGACTTCGACTACGAAGAAGATGTAGACTACGACGACTTTGACGAGTGATTTAACCCGGGGCTTTATAGATGACCGGTGCAGCGCTCCAAAGCCGCTCCAGCTCAAAGAAGCCGCGGGTACCGGCAGTCATAAGGTGGATTACTATGCCTCCAAGATCCAGCAGGCGCCACTCGTCATCGGTATCGGGCCTTCTCGAACGGTGAAGTATCTCGAGTTCTTTTTCGCTGACAAAATCTTTTATATGCCGCTCCAGTCCCTGGAGGTGGGCGTTGCTTGTCACAGTTGCGATTACGAAAAAGTCTGTCCAGAAGTTCAGGGTTGTCATGTCCATAACAATTACTTCTTTGCCGTTGTGATCTTCAAGAAGCCTGCCCAGCTCCAGGGCGTTAGCGCGTAACGTATCGTCCATTAAAATCGTTCCCCAGTATGAGAGTAATATCCGGCTGGTACTCATAATTCTGCATAAACATATCAATTCCTTCCGGGGCAAAATTTGGGGTGTCATAGCGGATGTTGCTGCAGCGTATAACGTCACCGAAAGCCCTGACCATTTCTTCCAAACCCGACCGGTCGATAATTATTGTCGTCTCGTAATCATTTCGATCCGCGTTGCCAATCGCGATTATGTCGTAGCCAAAGCTCTGGAAAAGCTCCGCGGTGCGTCCGGCAAGTCCGCTGGTCACGGTCCCGTTCAGAACCTCTACGGTAAAGACCCTGTCACCCAGCGTGCTTTCTGCCGGCCGCACAAGGCCCGCCGAAGTCTGCCTGACAATGTCCTTTATGAGGCTCCCGTCCCAATATGGGAAGATAAGCGCCTGGCCGGAAACTTCGCGAATGTTCCCGCCCACCGACTGGAAACTGACCCTGTCCGTATCAATACCGGCCAATACGTCAAAAAGCCCCGCCTGTCCTCTTGGGTTTATCCCGACTCTGGCCAGCGACTGAAAGACACGGGCCACTTGCGGAGCTTTGAGATAAGCGTTCTGCTCTCCCAGGCGTTTGATCAAACCGATAAAGAAGCGCTGCCGCCTGAAATTGGCCAATTCTTCGCTTTCCTCCGGCAGCTCGTAGCTGATGTAGACTTTGGCTTTGTCGCCGTCCAGACGGCTCACCCCCGAGGAAAAGAGAACATGTTCGTCCAGCCGCTCATCGATTGAATTTGGGATAAACAGTTCAACTCCCTCAATAAGGTCGGTTACCTTGCCAAGATTCTCAAGGGTAAACACAACCGAAAAAGAAATTTCCAGTCCCAAAACTTTTTCTATTTCACCCGCGAAAGGCGCAATTCTGCGGGGGTCGTAAACCGTGTCTATCCGGTCTACCCTGTTAATGCGCTGTATTATCAGGCCCAAAGAACCGGGTATATCAAAAACCGCCGCGCGTTTTGTCGCGGGGTAATACATGAGCAGATAGGTACAGAGGGGTTTTGCGTTGGATACGTCGCCGTTCTCAATCACAAAAAGGGTGTTTATCACCCTGTCCCCGGCAAGGGGATCACGCAGGGGGTCCGGGCGCATTGATGTGACCGTGAACACGACGCCCCCGGCAAGGAGTACGGCAATAACTATAAGAAAAATCGCGCTTGCGTCAAATCCTGCCTTCCTCATTATTTGTCCCTCTTCTGCATTGCCGCCAGCAGCCTCCTCGTACCGTAAGAAATATCCTTGGCCTGTGATTTCAGATAACTCACAGTATCGCTTAACACCGCCGAAAAAAGAGTTTCCAGATTGGCTTCCATGCTCATCCTTCTCAAAACGGGGTCAACCTCGTCACGCGATATCTCAATTTTGTCGGCCACATATACCACTTTGGCCAGCGAATCCATATCCCACTTTCCGGTAGTATGATAACGTATTGCCTCAAGAATGTCTCTGTCGTGGATATTGTGTTTTTTCTCCAACAGAACCGCGGCGGCCCTGCCGTGAAGCAAGCCCGGTTTTTTCTGTTCCAGTTTGGAGATGCCGCCGCCATCCTCGTGCGCAAGACGCGTAAGCTCTTCGTCATTCATAAACTTGCACATATCGTGCGCAATTCCCGCGAGATAGCCCTTTTGGCTGTCCAGACCAAAACGATTGCAGAGATCCCAGGACAGAAGGGCGGTATTCCTGGAATGCATAAATTTGTCGAAGTTAAGCGAAGTACGGGCTTCGTTCTCAACGCGTACAATGGTTTCCTTGAGGGAATTATTTTCAATCACGCTTTCTCCGTCAATATCGCTATACGGGCGGCCGGTAAAACCGTAGAGCTTCGCGCTCTCAATAATGAATCTGGCCCCGGCCGGAACAAGATAACGCCAGGCGCCGCTCGCGCCGATAAACTCCCGCACCCTGTGAGACGCCACATTCATAATCTCGTTATCAAGCGCCTTATATGGAAAAGGAAAACCGATATCGGCTGTTTGTGCCGTAACCGGCGTTGCCAATTCCGGCAGCCTCCTCGCAATGATAATATCCGCTAGTTCCGCGATTTCCTCAGGGCTGCGCCAATTCACGAAAGAGCCGGCCAGGTCGTCGCCAATAATAAGGCCCGGTTTTCCCTCCGGCTCGTACCTCGCGATGATATACTTCAGGGTGTCTACAGTATAGGAAATTCCTTCGCGGTTTATCTCGCAATCGTCTATCGTCAGCCTGGGATCGCCGGGAATGGACGCGGCCAGCATTTCCAGCCGGGACAGAGGAGAAGCCCTTTCGGCGCCGATTTTGAAGGGGGACTGGAAAGCAGGCACGAGGATGACCCGGTCGTAACCAAGATCGCTGAGCACGTTGTCGGCCAGAAAGAGGTGGCCTATGTGCACAGGATCAAAACTGCCGCCCAAAATCGCAATCTTCATGGCGCGTCCCCAACCTTTTCCTCTGCCAACGAACCAAAGAGCGACGCCAGCTCCTGCATACCGGCGCCCGAAAAAACTGAAATCCCCAAGACCTGTTCGTCTTTATATTTATCTTTAAGTTCCAAAAACCTTTCCCCTGTGTTTTCCAGATCGAGCTTTGTGCCGATGATGATCCGCCGCTTCGCGGTAAGCTCCGGCGAGAAAGCTTCCAGCTCCCTGTATAGTATATCAAAAGCTTCGAGAAAATTATCCTCCCCAAGGTCGATGAGAAAAGCAAGCGCCGCCGTGCGGGAGATATGCTTGAGGAAGCGAATGCCCAGACCCAGCCCCTCGGAAGCGCCTTCAATGAGGCCCGGTATATCGGCGATAATGATATCCCTGTGATCGTCGTCGGAACCAAGGGTGAGAACCCCCAGGTTGGGGATTTTTGTCGTAAAAGGATAGGGGGCGATCCGCGGCCTCGCGTTGGTGAATTTGTCGAGCAGGGACGATTTCCCCGCGTTGGGGAAACCGACAAGACCGATATCCGCCAGCACCTGAAGTTCCACGAGCAGCCTGCGCTTCTCACCGGGTTTGCCCGGCAGAGCTTTCCTCGGGGCCTGGTTCACCGACGACTTAAAGTGGATATTCCCCCAGCCGCCGTTCCCCCCTTTGAGAAAGAGGAAATCGTTCTCATCCAGGCCAAAATCCCGGATGATAGTTCCGGATTCGGCGTCCTTTATCACCGAACTCGGCGGCAGGGGGACAACCACGTCTTCCCCGTTCCTGCCATAACGTCCCCAATTTTCTCCGTCCCGTCCGTTCTCGGCCCTGAACGCCTGCTTATACCTAAGATGCGCGAGGGTACGCAGGTTCCTCTTAACCTGAAAGATCACATCCCCTCCCCGGCCGCCATCGCCTCCCGCGGGCCCGCCCTTGGGAACGTACTTCTCCCGCCGGAACGCCACACAGCCGTTCCCGCCCTTCCCTGACGAAACCTCAATAAGCGCTTCATCGGCAAACTTCTGCATAAGCATAATGTAGCGTGGAATTAGCGGTTTTTTCTAGCGGTAACAGGGCAGGGTGGGCAAAAGAACAGGAATTATATACTATAGCGGATGGAGGTATTTATGAAAAGTTTTCTGGAAGGGGAAAGAATAATTCTCAGAACACTAAAGAAAGATGATTTGGATATTCTGTTTGAACTATCGACAGATAAAGAAGTTTGTGACCTAATAGGAGAAGTTTACCCAATAACAGAAGGTGAAGTAAATGAGTATTATGAACGTTTGCAAAAAACTGATAATAGAATAAGCTTTGTTGTAATCGACAAGGAAAAAAATAACATTATTGGAGAAACAGGGTTATTAAGGATATTCGCGCCCTGGAGAACCGCGGACCTTTCAATAATAATATGGGACAGGAACTATTGGGGGAAAGGATATGGGAAAGAAATTGCGGAATTAATAATGGGTTATGCTTTTAACGACATTAATATTCATAGATTATCTATAGGTGTTGTCGGTTTTCATAAAGGAGGATTAAAATTTTGGAAAAGTGTGGGATTCAAAGAAGAAGGGAGACAAACAGAAGGGTACTTTAAAAATGGGAAATACAGCGATTTTATTATGATGTATATATTAGAAGATGAATATAGGGATAAAATATCACGTCATGGCACACTGTAAAGAAATAGAAAAGGACAAGGAAAAATTATTTTTCTGAATGGCGTATCAAGCGCGGGAAAAACAACCTTGGCAAAGACCTTGCAACAAAAGTTAACCGCGCCCTATTATTGGTTATCGGAGGATGTTTTCAGGGATATGACGCCAAAAAAATTTGACAACGAAGACAGTGACGAAAATGAACAGGCATGGATTAATGCTATTTTCGGGATGTATCATACGGCAAAGGTTCATTCGGATTTAGGGATGAATACAATCATAGATACCGTAACTGATGACGACCTGTTCCTGGATAAAGCGGTTGAGCTGCTTCATGATTGCCCAATTCTTTTTGTACATGTGACTTGTCCATTGGAAGAAATACAAAGAAGGGAAAAAGAACGGGACGACCGCTTAATCGGACTGGCGGAAGAACAGCTATCATTATTATGCCCATTGGACAACACATACGATATAACCGTAGATACGCATAACAACACATACGAAGAATGCGCCGGCAAGGTTATACAATTACTGGATTGTTCCGGGAAATTTTCAGCATTCAAGACTCTTTGGGCGCGGCGTACAAAAGTTGACAAAAAAAAATAAACTATATACGATGTAATCATGAATAACAAAATAATCATTGTCGGCGGGTACTGCGCTACGGGAAAATCTGTATTCGCGCGTAAATTGTCCGAACTGCTGAATATTCCATGTTTCATCAAGGATGTTATCAAGGAAGTATTGGGTGACGGTTTTGGCCCTGAAAACGACATGGTTGAGAAAAAAGGCAGCGCCGCGACGTTCTTGCTGATGCTGCACATAGCCGAACGCTTTCTACGGGTCGGAAATGTATGTATACTCGAAAGCAATTTTAAGGCAAGGGAGATAGAGCAACTGAAAGTACTAGTGGAAAAATACAAAGCCGAATGCCTGACATATATCTTTAAGGGTGATTTCGATGTTTTATTTAACAGGTATATGAAAAGAGACACAGCAGAAAAACGGCATTGGGTTCATAATACGGCGGGTGAAACCGCGGAAAATTTTAAAGAAGGGCATCTTCAAACGGGGATTGGAGAAACGGGGATTGGTCAGATAATAACTATTGACTCGACTTCATTCGCGAACGTAAATTATGATGATTTGTTTGCCATTGCAAAAAATTTTATGACCAACGATAATCAATGAGAAAGATATCGCACAGAGTACACGAAGGAACAGAGGACACGGAGGTTTATGAATATAGAGGAATTAGTCGGACAAGACTTCAGCGGTGTTATTTCCGTAAGAAAGGGTGAAGAAATAATGCTTCGGAACTCTTACGGATACGCGGATATAAATAATAAGATCCCCAACGAAATCGAAACAAAGTTCGCAACCGCGTCCGCCGGAAAGGTATTTGTTGCCGTCAGTATTTTGCAATTAATTCAAAAAGGAAGACTGAATTTAAACGATACTATCGGCAATATACTGGATTTTGATTTGAAAGCCATCGATAAAAAGATTACCATACGGCAATTATTGAACCACACTTCCGGCATACCCGATTATTTCGACGAAAGCACGATGGAAGAATGTGCAGAATTATGGCAGGATTTTCCCAATTATAAAATCAGGAAGTCTATGGATCTGGTACCCTTGTTTATAGACAAACCCATGATGTATAAGGCAGGAGAACAATTTCAATACAACAATACAGGCTTTGTCGTGCTTGGATTAATAATTGAAAAAATAACAGGCATGCTGTTTGACGATTATCTGTCCAAAAATGTTTTCGAGCCGTGTGGAATGGTAAACACCGGATATTACGAATTGGACAGGCTGCCGGCGAAATGCGCGAATGCTTATATTTATGATACACAGCGCAAGGAGTTTTACACGAATATATACAGTGTGGACGCGAAGGGGACAGGCGCGGGAGGAGCGTTTACAACAGTAATCGACGTGGAAAAGTTCTGGGACAATCTACTGAACGGGAAACTATTGCCCCCGGATTTATTGCGGGAAATGCTGTCGCTTCAAAGCAGTGATGGCGACGATTATTACGGATACGGAATATGGCTTGAAAAAACAAAAGAAGGGACTTTGGAACCCTGGTTTCAGGGCTGTGATCCCGGCGTAAGTTTTTTATCGAGTTATGACCGGAATCAAAAAATAAATATCACAATAATAAGCAATACCGGAAACGATGTGTGGGAAATTAAACGTGACATTATAAACAGGATGCGATAGAATAGCCGCATGGACAAGAGAATCGAATGCGTCGTCGTGGGACTTATCGAGACAAACTGCTGGCTTTACCCGCTGGACGATGAGCAACAGGGCAAGCGGCATTGTGTTGTCATCGACCCCGGCGACGAAGCGGCGAGCATAATTTCACAGCTCACGAAACTGAACTGGGTTCCCCGCTATATATTCCTTACCCACGGGCATTTTGATCATGTGCTGGCGCTGCCGGATCTGCTTGAAGCTTTCGGGAAAGGCGCATTCAGTGACGAGAAACCGCCGCGAATCGGCATTCACCGCCTGGACGCGAATTACCTGGGAAAAGACGCCCTTCCCGTTCATCATCGCAGTTTCACCGCCGCCGGGGAAAGTCCCGTATACTTGGACAGCGTCTGGAAAAATCTGCCGGAAGCGGACACGCTTTTTGAAGAGGGAGATATAGCCGGCCCTTTCAAGGTTCTGCACCTTCCCGGCCACACTCCCGGCAGCGTGGGTTTTCTCAATGAAGAAGCGGGCGTCCTTTTCAGCGGAGACACCCTCTTCAGAGGCAACTGGGGCCGCACGGATCTTCCCGGGGGAAGCGAAGAGGACATATACAAAAGCCTGAAACGTCTTTTGGCGTTAAACGGCGAGGTCAGGGTTTACCCGGGGCACGGACCGGCCACAACCATAAAAAATGAAGCGGGTCTTCTTTCCGGTTGTTAGGACGCGGGGCTTTTCTTTTTGAGTTTTTAAGCAATTTCGTCTGAAATGCCGAAGACCGGCCACTTTACGATATAAGGCACTGCCTTTTTTCATGTTCAACCTCATTTGGACGCCCTCCTTGCGGTATCCTAAGTATAATTTGGGTAACATTTTCTATTTAAGGCATGACCTCTTTTCGGTAACATTTTCAATGAGGCAACACGGAGCCTTGAAAAACCCGCCTGTAAATGATATAACCTATTTCCATGAACTTGACGATAAGGGGGGCTTATTTTGGCAAAAGCTAAGGAAAAACAATACATTTATATTGTTCAGGCATCATTGGAACCCGCAAAATGCAAAATTGGCAAGACTAATGACCTCGAAAGACGCTTGAAAGAATATAATAATATGACCGGCAAATCCAAAGACAACATCTACAAGTATTTGTTCACTTGTGAAGTCAAGGATATGACGCAAATGGAAAACGCCATTAACGAACAATTTTCACACCTTCGGGAGGAAAAAAGCAAGGAAATATATTTTTACAATTCTACCTTGTTTAATGGCTATGTAAAATTAATTAAAGATCATAAGATGTTTGTAAAAGAAATTTACATCAAAGAAGACGATAAAAAGAAAATAGTAAAAATCATAAAGAAAACAGCCCCGTCTCTTGAAGAAAGAAAAATGTCAAAAAGAGATATAATGCAAAGGGCAAAAAGAGTAGATTTTGACGAGTTTTATACCAGATATGAAGATGTTGATAAAGAACTTGCAATGTATGATAAAAAAATTTGGAAGAATAAAACAGTGTTTTGTAATTGCGATGACGCTGTTGATGATGAAGAAAAAAATACATCNGCGTTTGCTTTATATTTTATACATCACTTCCANGAAATTGGATTAAAAAAACTAATATGTACCCATTATAGCGGTGTTGTGGATTTATTCAATCAGGGCGCAAAAGGNTATATTTTTACAAAAGATGGTTATAGGGAATTCAAAGANTATCCAGAAGGTTATACGGGAAGTTTTGATCACCCCCTGTCATTGAAAATACTTAAAGAAGAAACGGACATAGTATGCACGAATCCGCCGTTCTCAAGGGCAATAGAGTATTGGGAAACTATCATTAAAAGCGGAAAAAAGTTTCTTATCATATCTAACATTTCTATTGCCATAAGTACGGCTTATATATCATATTTCAAGAACAATAAAGTATGGGCAGGATTTAATGAAGTAGATTGGTTTCTAACGGCTAAGATGGAACTAACAAGGGCGGCAGCCTATTGGTATACTAATTTTCCCATAAAAGACAGACCGAGATACAAACAATTAAAATTAGTCCCGCTAAAAGAAATTCCAGAAAAATATAAGAAATATGATGACTCAAAAACATTGTTAGTGGATAATTGCTATATACCAAATGACTATAAAAAGCCTTTTGCCGTATCTACTCGCCCTATATTAAATGGTATTCTGGAAAAAGGATATGAAATCGTAAATGATAAACAATATCACCCGTATATAAACGGTAAAGAATGCTTTAAAAGGGTATTGGTTCAAGTGATATGAAGAACCCCGTGGCAAGCCGCGAGGTGGCTTTGTTGGAGAAGAAATTTATTATACTCTCCCCTGCGAAAGCGGGTTCTTGGGTCCATACCCAGTTCGTTTTAAATCTTCATGAAAGGTGTAATAATTCTTAACCGCTGCAAGCAGCGGGGTATTGACCCCGACTGCCAATAAAAAGGAGGCAAAGAGAAACAGTGATTCGGTTGTGTTTTTGGGGATGAACAGCGATTCGCTCCTATTTTTTGGCGCTTTGGCATTTGTCGTTCTTTTGTTCGGGACTATAGGTTTTATTGCCGCCTGGCGTGAACGCCATTGGAAATAAGGGAAAAGTGACTGTCCCTTATTCGTGTTGGTTCGTGGTAGAATTCTTCCTCTGCGCCTCTGTGTGAGGTCTTCTTCTTCCGCGCAAATGGTTTGTATGTGTCCGATACGCGCATGAGCATAAAGCGCTCGGAAGAAAACCCGCTGATGCAGTTACGCCCTGACTTTCTTCGCCTGGGCCACCGCGTCAGCTATGCTCGTAATCTCGTCAAAGTCCTCGCGATCAGAATACGCCTTTGTGGGCAGCGCAACGCCTTCACGCGGCTGCAGAGCGCCGGTGGGGCAGGTGGAAACGCAGAGGCCGCAGTCAATGCAGCTTTTGTCCTCGCCGAGCGGGTCATTGAATGCGGGCTCTATTATCGTGTTGATGCCGTGTCCGACGAAGTCGAACACGCCGCAGCCTGCCTCAATGCAGATACGCACGCAGCGGCCGCAAAGGATGCATTTGTTCGTATCCCTTATGATGTATTTGTGACTCTTATCAATAGGGTGGGTTTTTACTACGCAGCTAAAGGCAAATTGATCCACGTCATAAGTGGTCGCGTATTGACGGAGTTTGCATTCATCCGCGTCGCCGCAGCCGCAAGCCAGACATCTGGCGGCCTCCCGCTTTGCCTGCTCCTCGGACAGCCCCAGCTCAACCTCTTTGAAGTTATGGCTCCGCTCCTCTTTTGTCAGCATGGGCATAATATTTTTTTCTATCTTTTCTACATCGCCGTATGTGGCGGGATCTATCTCCCTGTAATCCTTTGCCTTCACATGGTTGTAGTTTTCTTTTATTGAGAAAACGCTTTCGCCTTTCATGTATTTGTCCATCGCGAGGGCGGCCCTCTTGCCGCCCGCTATGGCCATGATAGCGGTTTGCGGGCCTGTCACTCCGTCCCCGGCGGCGAAAATCCCTTCGATACTGGTCATGGCTGTGTATTGATCCGCCATTAACCGGCCGCGGTTTGCGGATACATTGCAATCGGTACTGATGAAACTCAAGTCCTGGGTCTGCCCGATTGCGGAAATCACGTAGTCCGCTTCAATCGTGTATTCAGAACCGGCGACAGGGCGCGGCGCCCTTCTGCCTGACGCGTCGGGTTCGCCCAATTCCATCTTCGTCAGCTTCATGGCGATTACAGCGCCGCTTTGCGATACGCTCAAAGGATTTGTCAAAAAAGAATATTCCACGCCCTCCAGTTGGGATTGCTCGATCTCTTCCTTGTCGGCGGGTATCTCGGCCAAGGTTCTGCGATAGATGATCTTCACGCTTTGAGCGCCAAGGCGGACGGNGGTTCTCGCGCAGTCCATNGCCGTGTTGCCGCCNCCNACGACGGCTATCCGCTTGCCCGTGAAGTCGGGCTGTTTTCCCCTTGTGACGGAACCCAGGAAATCAACGCCGATTAACACGTTCGGACATTTCTCCTCGCCGTCAACGCCTAACGGGTAACCTTTCTGCGATCCCACCGCAAGGAGGATCGCGCCAAAGCCCGCCGCTTTTAGGCTCTCCACGGTTACGTCTTTCCCGAATTCCACGTTATAGCAAATCTCTATTCCAAGCGACTTGATTATATCTATCTCCTCGTCAAGGGTTTCACGGGGCATACGGTAAGACGGGATGCCGTAGCGAAGCATGCCGCCCGGTTTCTCCTGCCTTTCGTAGATTGTCACGCTGTGCCCTTCCTGCGCAAGAAACCACGCCGCCGACAAGCCCGCCGGCCCCGCCCCGATAATGGCCGCCTTCTTGCCTGTGGCGCTCTTTTTCTCGGGCAGGTACGGCTTTTTTTTTTT
>JGI24698J34947_10000940_pt1 | contig 14817 bp, 16 predicted proteins | sample TergutMp193P3_FD_34947 | JGI IMG/M metagenome (IMG submission 34947) | reverse complement strand
ACTTCCTTTACTATTTGGTCAACATCAAGATCGCTGTAGTCCGCTTCCATTTAATCCCCCAATAAATACGTATTCTGTTTTTGCAGTTTCATCGCGTGAATAACCACTATCCGGTTGCGCTCTTCGTCTTCTATTACAATAAGCTCAAGCGCGCGCCCCGAATGGTCAAAACTCGCAAGCAGGTGTTTAGGCGGCGGATCGTCAAGGATTTTGTCGCCCCTTACATTGAACAAACATGAGTAGATGTTTTCATCCGTTATCCCATGTTTGCGCGCGCTGTCAAGTATTACAATGTCCATAAACCGCCATTGCTTTATTATATACCATTTCCAGGGATAGTGGCAAGGAAAAAATACCAAACCGTGCCGAGCCACCTTGTGCTGGGGGGCGCGCTCGAGTTCATCTGGGGCGGGAAGTACTGCAAGGACGAACTGTACCTGCTGTTCGTGCCGATCACCACCGGCCCGTGCCGCACCGGCCAGTACTGCATCTTCTACGAGAACCTCTTCCGCGACATGCGCGAGATCATGAAGTACACGCAGGAACACTTCGTCAACCTCGAACTCAACTCCGAGATCGTGGTATCCTCCGGCTCGGCGGCTGCGGCGATGGAAGCGGGCTACTCCGGCATCGTGAACATCAGCCCCTTCGCCTGCCTCATCGGCCGCGTCATCGAGGGCCTCTTCACCCCTTGGGCGCGTGAGCGCAACTACCCCATCCTCTCGGTGGAAGTGGACGGCAACCTCCTTCCGCCCAACATCGTGAACAAGCTCAACATCTTTATGGTGAACGTGCTGCGCTTCAAGGGCGAGGGCGATCTGTCGGGGCTGGTAGACGGGGTAGAGAGTTAAATAAATAGAAGATTAACCACGAACCATCACTAAACCAAGAATTTCACACGGAGGATACGGAGGAAGACCACGGAGGGCACGGAGAAGGTTTGTTTTTATGTCGTTATTTGTATTATATACGAAATTTATTTTGCATATAGTCAGTTAAGCGCGATATAAGTAAATTTTTTGTAAATTAGTTAAACTGTATATTGACAAAAATATAAGAAACAGAGTATAAAATACAAGAAAAAGGAGAAGAAAAATGGCAAACAAAAGGTTCCGGTTGGGGGTGCTGGTAATAATACTGGTATTCGAAATGGCGGTTGTTGGGTGTGATAATGATTATGGAAAAGAGACGACTTATGATCCAACGGGGATATGGGATTTTATCATATTTGGACAAAATGCAACTGTAACAATAACTGGTAATAATTGGATTTTTGCTGGTCTTGGGACAAGATATGATGATGCTGGAACATTTACCAGAGATGGAAATATTGCTACACTGTATAGCTATCTTTTGAATGCAATCATTGGAACTGCCACGATAACAAGTAAAACAACAATTACCATGACATTGGTTCGTCCTGCACTTAATACGGGAACTTTTTATGGAACTAAAAGGTAAATATAAAGATACAATGAATTATGGTCTTAAAACTTGAACAGAAAAAAACGCAAAATGACGTTGAAGTATTAATCACATATCCGCAAAAAAACCAGTTCATTGAACGGCTTGTGTCATTGATAAATTCGACTGATATGCAATTGCCATGCTACTCCAAAGGTGAATTAATATTGGTTAACGCATCTGATATCTTATTTATAGAAAGAACTGTTGATAAAAAGACAGTGGTTAATTGTGAAAAGAATTGTTACCAGTCCAAAGAATGGCTTTATCAAATTTTTGAGAAATTACGAAATATACGCTTTGTTCAGATTAATAAATACTGTATTTTGAATCTTAATAAGTTAAAAAAGATAAAACGTCTTCCCAATAGCCATTTGGAAGCGGTATTAACTAACGGAAAAAGTTTATATGTAACCAGAAAATATCTTACTGAATTAAAAATAATACTAATGGAGGGACATTAAGATGAAAAAAACAATTATTAACATGATGTTTACAACAGGAATTTCTATAGTTGGTTTAACTCTTTATTTTTTATTTCTACGGGAAGAAAGGATTTTGGTTCAAACTATTTTACAGTTATTCGGAGCAAATATATTGATTCACCTGGGACTGTATATAAGGGACAAATTTGAAATCCGTAATCTTTTAATTGAAAGTATAATTGATAATAGTATTATAATAGCAGTGCTTATGATATTTGGATTTGTTTTTGGGTGGTTTGTAAAAGTACCTGTTTGGCTTATTGTTGTTTCGGCAATCGGGCTGTACTTGATAACAGTTTTTATTACCTCATCAGAAGTTAAAAAAGACATTGAGAAAGTTAACAAACTATTGGAAGAACAAAACAAAGAAAATTAGTTTTTATTGCATCTTGACAATTGTTTTACGCATCTTGGTCAGTTTCTATTGACAGTTTAATTCTTGAAACTTATATTTGCCTGATAAAACAATAAAGTTAAAGGAAGGTTTTTAATGAAGGCTTTGTATGTACTATTTAATTCGATTGTATTGATTTCTGTTTGTTTATCTTCATGCAAAACCATGAATATAACCAGCACTAATGAAAAAGTTGGCCTCCCTCCGTCAAAAGTAGTATTCACATTTGATGATGGACCTAATCAACATGAAAATACAACTGAAAGATTACTGGATGTTTTGAACAAATACGAAGTAAAGGGAGTGTTTTGCCTTATAGGTGTCAATGTAGAAAATAATCCGGAAATTGTCAGAAGGATTTATAACGAAGGACATATAATCGTTAATCATGGTTATTCTGATAAAATTGCCTATTTTATGAATGATAATGAATTCCGGGAAAATCTCCTTCAGGGGGAAAGGGCTATTACAGATGCTTTGGGATTTGAAATTTCTCCAAAACTTTACCGCCCTAATGGAGGTATTTATAATGCGGCAAAGAATAAAATGATCAATGAAGAAGGTTATGTAGTTGTTCCATATACGACAGGCAATGCTATGGATCCGTATACCACTTATGATAAAAAAGGGAAGTTAATAAAAAAAATTATTGAAAAAATAGAAAAACAAAATGGCGGAATAATACTTCTCCATGACGGTCGGGATAGTCATGAACGTAATAAAAAAGAATTACAAAAAAAGCCCAATAGCGCTTATAACCGGTCCTGGATTCCAGAAGCTGTAGAAGAAATAATTATTGCTCTATTGGATAAAAGATTCATTTTAAATGAAAAATTTGATTTCAGGTAAGGAAATGCAACGCTTTTAATACCGTTTCTTCGTGCCTCCGTGTAAAATTCTTCCCCCAGACCCATTCCCTTTCCTGGCAAAATATACTATATTATAGGCAATGACCATGAAAAAGAAAAATGATAAATGGGCGCTGGTTCTTTCGGGCGGGGGCGCCAGGGGACTTGCACATATCGGCCTTCTCAAAGGACTTGAGGAGATGAAATTCCCCAAACCGTCTCTGCTGGTAGGCACCTCCATGGGCGCGATTATCGGCGGTCTTTACGCATGCGGGATGACAGCGGCGGAGCTGGAACATTTCGTTGTCGAGGAATTCAGGATTTCTAAATACCTTGACAGTTTTGTTTTCAGGATTGACGGGCCTGTCGGGAGGGTGATTCAGACCGGTCAGACCCTGGCGAGTCTTGCCGGCCGGCCTGGGGTTGATCCCGGTCAGCGTGTGTTGGAACTCCTGGAAAAGCTTACCGAGGGGAAAAAATTTGAAGATACAGAGATTCCTTTCCGCTGCAACGCGGTGGACCTTTTCAGCGGCAACAAAGTGGTTTTTTCGACAGGATCTGTGGCAAAGGCAATAAGGGCTTCCATGTCGCTTCCGGTTTTTTTCGAGCCATTCATGTATGAAGGGATGTGTCTTGTGGACGGGGGTATTATTGATATTTTGCCTGTGGCCATTGCCAGGGATGAAGGGTTTGAACGGGTCATCGCGATGGATGTAAATACTTTTGACAGGTTTAAGGCCGAGGATCTAAAAAACGGGCCGCAGGTTATTTTTCGCAGCATAGAGAGTGTGCTTCACAACCAGGAGAGAAAAGCACAACCGAGTATAATGCTTAACACAACAGTTAACACGGAATTTTTTTCGTTCTTCAAACGAAAGGAACTTATCGAACTGGGAGTACAAACGGTTAATAATAATATTGATGCCCTGAAAGAATTTTTTGGTTGAGGCCGTAAATGAGCAAAGCCGCGTTTGTGGCGTTAATCGGACGCCCGTCTGTGGGGAAATCCACGTTGATCAACCTGCTCTGCGGGGCGAAAGTGGCCATAGTCAGCGCCGTGCCGCAGACCACAAGAAACGCCGTTCGGGGTATACTCACCCGTCCGGAGGGTCAGCTTGTTTTTGTCGACACCCCCGGCAGGCATATATCGGAGAGAAAGCTCAATAAGAAGCTCATGGATGTTTCGGACCGGGCGCTGGATGATTCGGAGTTGGTCCTCTACGTGCTTGACGCGTCACGGGTTCCCGGCCCGGAAGAAGAGGCGGTGGCGGAGAGGCTCAAAGGTTTCGAGGACAGACTCGTCGCAGCCGTCAACAAGACCGACGCCGCGGCGGCGGAGCCGGAGAAGATACTCTCCTTCCTGGAAAGGGCCCTGCCGGATTTGCCGCCCTCGCGCCGCTTTGAGATTTCCTGCCTCGAAAAAAAAGGCATAGAGCCGCTTCTTGGCTGCCTCTTTGAAATGGCCGCCGAGGGCGATGTCCTTTACCCGGAGGAGTATTATACCGATCAGGATGTCTCTTTCAGGATTCAGGAGATCATACGGGAAAAGGCGATTAGCAGATTGAAGGAGGAGCTGCCGCATTCGATCTATGTGGAAGTGGCGGATTTGGAATTGCGCGATGGTGATCCCGAACCGGAGAGGAAGCGGCTCTGGGTCAGGGCATTCATAATCACCGAAAGGGAATCCCAGAAGGGAATGATAGTGGGGAAGGGCGGGCAAATGATCAAAGCCATAGGCCGGGCCAGCCGCAAGGAACTCAATGCGATTTTCGACTGGAAAGTGGATTTGGATCTCAGGGTCAAAACCGGAAAAGACTGGCGGCATAACGACAAGGTTTTGCGAAAGATCACCGGGGGATGAGGATATGCTCCTGACAATAACGTATAACGGAAAAAATACCACTGAACTCGGCTATCTGCTCTACAAAAATCCGTACCGTCCGCAAATGTTTGAACTCAGCCACGGCAGCGCTTACGTTTTCTATCCGGAAATATCGAATGAAAAGACAACGGCGGCGCTGCTCCTGGATATCGACCCCATAGACCTCGCCCGCGGGAAAGAGAACTCAGGCGGCTTGTTCGATTATGTCAATGATCGCCCCTATGTCACGTCATCATTTTTGAGCACGGCGATTTCCAAAGTCTTTGGAACCGCCATGTCAGGCCGGGCCGACGAGCGTCAGGCGCTATCTGACTCCAAACTGGATCTGACAGCCGTCATTACCATGCTGCCGTGCAGGGGCGAACAGGGTATGTTGAACAAGGTCTTCGAGCCGCTGGGATATGAAGTGAGCTATGAAGTCTTTGATACAGATGAGAATTTCACGGCCTGGGGCAAGAGCAGGTACGTGAACCTGACCGTTAGGGGCAATGTTCGTCTGCGTGATCTCCTGAATCACCTCTACGTCCTCATACCTGTATTTGACCGGCAAAAGCACTACTGGGTGGGCGATGATGAAGTTGAAAAGCTGCTGCGGCACGCGGAGGATTGGCTTCCGGATCATCCCGAAAAAAATTACATTACCGGCCGTTATCTGAAACACTTGGGGCCCCTGGTAAATAAAGCTTTCACGCGCCTTGTTTCAGCGGACGCTGGCGCCGGAAATGTTCCGCTTGATGATGAAGCGCCTGACGAGACCCCTGAAAAGAAACTCAATCTCAATGCCCAACGCCTTGGCAGCGTTGTAGCCGCGCTTAAAAACAGCGGGGCGAAAAGCGTCATTGATATGGGATGCGGAAGCGGGAATTTATTATCACTTCTTGTTAAGGAGAGGCAGTTTGAACGGATAGCCGGTATGGACGTCTCCCACCTGGCGCTTGAATACGCAGGCGAAAAGCTGAAGTCTAACAGCGCCGGCGACGTTATGCGCGAGCGCGTCACCCTGTTTCAAAGCTCGCTCATGTATAAGGATCCCCGTTTTGAAGGCTATGACGCCGCGTGTGTTATCGAAGTCGTTGAGCATCTGGATATACCGCGCTTCGCCGCTTTTGAGCGGGTGTTATTCGAAAACGCCAGACCTCATGTCGTGGTTCTGACAACACCGAATCGTGAATACAACGTAAAATATGAAAATCTTGATGAAAACGCTTTGCGGCACAGCGATCATCGTTTTGAATGGAACCGGACAGAGTTTCGCGAATGGGCGTCAAAGGCCGCCGGGAAGTACGGTTATACGGTGAAATTCACCGAAATCGGCGACACTGACGAGGTTCTTGGCGGCCCAACCCAGATGGGGGTGTTTACATTATGCGAATAGAAATTCCGGAACTGGCCGTGGTAGCGCTTGTTGGAGTATCCGGCAGCGGCAAATCAACCTTCGCGAAAATCCACTTCAAACCGACCGAAGTGCTTTCCTCCGATTATTTCCGCGGCCTTGTCTCGGATGATGAGAACAACCAGAAAGTCACCCCACAGGCGTTTGACGCGCTTTATTATGTCGCCAACAAGCGGCTGGAATTGGGGCTCTTGACCGTTATTGACGCGACAAACGTGCAAAGGGAAGCGCGGGCATCCGTGTTACGCCTTGCAAAAGAACAAAACTGCCTCGCCGCTGCCATTGTACTGGATGTTCCGGAGAAACTCTGCAGGGAACGCAATGAGAAGCGTCCGGACAGGAACTTTGGCGATCATGTCATTACGCGCCAAAATGAGGCGTTAAGGAAATCCATTAAGCATCTGCAAAAAGAGGGATTTCGCTATGTATATATTCTTTCGAGCGAAGAGGAGATCGCCGCCGCCGAAATCGTTCGCACTCCGTTGTGGAATAACAAAAAAAATGAGACCGGGCCGTTTGACATAATCGGCGATATCCACGGCTGCTATGACGAGTTATGCGCACTGTTGACGGAGCTTGGCTATGAAGTTGATACCGAAGATTGTACTGCAAAAGCTCCTCAAAACCGCAAGGCCGTGTTTCTTGGCGATCTCTGTGACAGGGGACCGAAAAACATCGAAGTTATGCGCCTTGTGATGGGCATGGTACAGTCGGGCGACGCCTGGTGTGTGGTCGGTAATCACGATGTGAAGCTGCTTAAAAAATTGAAAGGCGCCGATGTGCAGCTTTCCCATGGGTTAGACAAGACCGTGGAACAGTTCGAGGCGCAGACTAAAGACTTTATTGATAAAGCAAAAAATTTTCTTGACAGCCTCATCAGCCATTATGTGTTCGACGGCGGCAGGCTTGTTGTTGCCCACGCGGGACTTAAGGAAAAATACCAGGGACGGGGCTCTGGCCGCGTGCGGCAATTTTGTCTGTACGGTGATACCACCGGCGAGACAGACGAATACGGTCTGCCGGTGCGGCTGCCCTGGGCAAATGAATACCGGGGCAAAGCCCTGGTTGTATACGGGCACATACCCGCTCCGAACGCGCAGATTATTAACAACACCGCGTGCATCGACACGGGCTGCGTGTTTGGCGGAATGCTTTCCGCCTACCGTTACCCGGAAAACTCAATCGTACAGGTGAAAGCAAAACGTGAATACTATTCGCCGGTCAAACCGTTTCTTGATAAACCCGCCGGCAATGACGATATGCTGCGCATTGACGATGTCCTGGGACAGAAATACCTGGATACGAGGCTGCGCCGTTCCGTCAAGATAAACGCCGAAAACTCGGCCGCCGCGCTGGAGCTTATGAGCCGTTTCGCCGCCGACCCCCACTGGCTCATCTACCTGCCGCCAACCATGTCGCCCTGTGAGACAAGCAGGCTTCCCGGTTATCTGGAACATCCGTCTGAGGCGTTTGATTACTATAAAACGCGGGGTGTCGGAAAGGTAGTCTGCGAGCAGAAACACATGGGCTCGCGCTCTGTTATTGTCCTTTGCAAAGATACAGGGACAGCGGCGAGACGATTCGGTGTGACGGACGGCAGCTTCGGTATCATCTATACACGTACCGGCAGGCGTTTCTTCGATGACATTGAGACCGAAAAAGCGATTCTGACACGGTTTCAGGAAGTGCTGTCCAGGTCGCGCTTCTGGGACGATTTTAATACCGGCTGGGTCTGTGTTGACGCCGAATTAATGCCGTGGTCGGCAAAAGCTCAGGCGCTTTTGCAGGAGCAATACGCTCCTGTGGGCCGCGCCGGGCGCAACGGGCTCGCGATGGCGATTGACGCTGTCAAAAGCGCCGTCAAAACGCTGGCCGATAAGCCGCCTGACGCGGAGCCGAAAACCGGCGGTGCTGTTGATCTTGAAGAACTGCTCAAGCGTTATACGCAACGCCATGAGGCGCTTTCGTACTATACCGAAGCGTACCGCCGCTATTGCTGGGATGTAAAAAACCTTGACGACTATCGTATTGCGCCGTTTCATATTCTCGCCACCGAAGGAAAAACGTGGAACAATGAAACCCATGTTTTTCATATGGAGACTGCCGCGAAATACATGACTGGAACCGATCCCGTCTTTATGGCGACTGACTATCTGGCAGTTGACGTACTGGATGAAGGCAGCGTCGTGGCCGGCGTCAACTGGTGGGAAGAGCTGACAGATTCCGGCGGCGAGGGCATGGTGGTTAAGCCTTTTGATTTCGTAGCCGTGAAGGGCAGGGAACTCCTGCAGCCCGCCGTCAAATGCCGGGGGCGTGAGTATCTTCGCATCATCTATGGGCCTGAGTATTCGCTGGGCGGCAATCTGGAAAGGCTGAAAAAGCGGTCGCTTGGGAAGAAGCGCAATCTTGCGCTTAACGAATTCGCCCTTGGGATGGAATCACTGGAACGGTTCACAAGAGGCGAAGCTCTCTACCGCGTCCATGAATGCGTGTTTGGCATACTGGCGCTGGAAAGCGAACCGGTGGATCCACGGTTATAAGGTACTCTATGAAAACGCTGAATATAAAAAACCCGTTTAACGCGCCTGTCTACCATGAGGAATGCGTTTCAAGCACATCTGACGTTAGCCGCAACCTTGCCGGTGAAGGAAAGCCCCACGGGACGGTAATCACAGCGGATTTTCAGGAGGCGGGGAGGGGAAGAGCGAAACGGCCCTGGGCCGCCGAGCCGGGCAAGAACCTGCTTTTCACTGTGTTGCTCCGTTATGGGGAATCCTCGTCCATTCCCAAAGCCCTCACCCTGCGGACCGGGCTCGCTGTTTCATTCGCAATTGAGGACCTTGTTCCGCCTCTGGCCGGTTCGGTTACGGTTAAGTGGCCGAACGACATCATGATAGGCCGCCGCAAGGCCGCCGGCATTCTAACCGAATGGGATGGCAAGGCCGCATATATCGGCGTCGGCGTTAACGTTTCCCAAAGAGAATTCCCCGGTGAATATAACACAAAGGCCGGGAGTATTATCCAGGCTTACCCCGATCTCGACGAAAATTCCCGCTTTGTTTTACTTGAGGATATCCTTTCCCGGCTTTACGATGAAATTGAAACGCCCCGCTTTGACGCTTCGCCGGAACACTGGCGTGAACGTTGGCGCGAGCGCCTGGAAAAACGGCTTTACATGCGGGGTGAAACCGTAACGTTCATCCCCGGCTCGGCAGATTCCGGCAGTATGGTTGAGGGAACACTCTCAGGTATCGGGCCGGAAGGAAAAATCCTCATAATTCCCTCCGGCGAAGTAAAAGAGCGGGCCTTTATAAGCGGAGAGCTGCTGGTTTATTGGAAGGCGGGGTCAATACCCCGCCAATAAAATAAATTTCCTCTCCAACGAAGAACCCCGTGGCTTGCCACGAGGTTCTTCATTAGCCCTGAATTGGCGGACAGTACTCATCTAGTTTGTTAAAGAAGCTCCTGTACTCTTTCAGCGCTTCGAGGCTTTCTTCGAGGCTGATTTTATGAAAGCGTAACACGCATTTAGGCCGCGCCTGCGCCAGCCGGGAGCGATCGGCGGTAATCACGGTGGCGATTTTACAGTAGCCGCCGGTGGTCTGGCGCTCGGCAAGCATGACGATGGGCTGACCGTCCCCCGGCGCCTGCACCGAGCCGAAGGCTATACCGTCGGAGATGATGTCCGCCGCCTTCACGTGCTCAATTTTCTCGCCCGCGAGGCGTATGCCCATGCGATCCGAATCGTAGCTCACTTTATAGGGAGAGCTGAGGAAGGTTTTCATTCCCGCCTCCGTGACGGCGTCGTCCTGCGGCCCCGGAATAACGCGCACGTCTACGTCTGCCGTGTAGTGCGGAATGTGTCCGGCTTCGAGCGCCCGAAGCGGCGGGGCGGCGGCCACAGTCCCTGTTTTAAGCGCGTCGCCTTTTTGCAGCTCGCGGCCTGCGAAGCCGCCGAATTTCCCCCGGAGGTTCGTGGAACGGCTCCCCATAATGACGGGAACATCTATGCCTCCCGCCACGGAAAAGTAATTTCTTAGACCTTCCGTCATAAAGCTGCCCGCAAGCTGGTCGCCGGCTTTCGCGTGGTGGCTTTGCCACAGCTCAAGGGGCTTCCCGTTCAGGGTATACGGGCAGGGGCTTCCGGTTATAGCGAAAACCGCGTCGCCTGTAAACTCAAGGCTTATCCCTTTCAAGGTTATTTCGATAACGGCGGCTTCGGGCGGATTTCCCGTGAGGAAGTTGGCGACGCGCGAGGCGAACTCGTCCACCACGCCGGAAACGGACACGCCGTAGCGCTGGTAGCCGTATCTGCCCAAGTCCTCGACAAATGCCTTCATGCCCGGATCTATAATCTTTATCTCCATCGCTTACCCCGCTTTCCTGTGGCGCTTCGGCTGATAGCACCCTTCGTTTTCCGCTTTCTCTATAACTGCGTACTCTTCCGCCGAGACGGGCACAAACTTCAGGTAATCCCCGGCGGAAACAAGAAAAGGTTCTTTCCGCTTGTAGTCGAACATCTTCAGGGGCGTGCGCCCCATAAGCTGCCAGCCGCCGGGACTCTCCACGGGATAAATGCCCGTCTGCGCCGCGGCTATGCCGACCGAGCCCGCGGGAATCACCGCACGTGGTTTGGCAAGCCTCGGCGTGGCAAGCTCCTTAGGCATGCCGCCCAGATAGGTGAAACCGGGCGTAAAGCCGAGCATATACACAAGATACTCAACAGAGGAGTGGAGACGTATCACCTCCCCCTTGTCGAGCTTTGTATGCTCGCAGATGAAGTCCATATCGGGCCCCATCTCGCCGCCGTACAGGACGGGAATCTCCACAACCTCACCGCCTGAGGAAGAGGAGTCCCCGCCGTAGCTTTTCATGGTATCATTCACAAAATCCATAATCCCGGACGCGGGAGTGACAAGCGGGTCAAAGTTCACCAGGATAGACCTGTAGGTCGGGATCAAATCAAGTACCCCGGCAAGATTCGCCCTGCCCAAAGCGTCGGTAACGAATCTGATTTCGTGGTTTATCGCCTCGGAAATCTCGTTGCCGAACTCAACAACCAGTGCGGAATCCCCCGCGTTCAGGAACCTCATACAAGCGCCTTATCTGAACAGGGCGGCAATCCCGCTCAGGGATGTAGCGCCAAAGTAGGCCATTACCGCGACTACGATAAAGCCCAGGATCGTCAGAACGATGGGATGTTTGTAATCACCCACAACGTCCTTGCGGAAGGAGCCGAACAGGATCAGGCCCAGCGATATGGGGAGGATAAGGCCGTTTAAACTTCCCGCGAGCACAAGCAACGTCGCCGGTTGGCCGAGGATCATCATGATCAAGGTAGACACGACGATAAAGCCAATAATAAAGAGCTTCTCGTATTTCTTTACTGGAGCGAACAGGGTCTTGAGGAAGCTGACGGAGGTATAGGCCGCTCCCACGATGGAGGTGGCAGCCGCTGCCCACATGACGATGCCGAAGAACCTGTAGCCGAGTTCACCCACCGCGAGCCCGAAGGCCGAAGGCGCGGGATTGGCCGGGTCGAGCCTTCCGCCGGCGACAACAACGCCCAAAACGGCGAGGAAGAGCAGGATGCGCACGATAGTACAAATACCTATCCCCGACACCGCGCTTTTGTCGATGTTGGAGATGTTTTCCTTGCCGGTCATGCCCGCGTCGATTATGCGGTGGCCGCCTGAGAAAATGATGTAACCGCCTATTGTCCCGCCCACGAGGGTCAGGATGGGCAGGCCCAGGACGCCGATATTTTCGGGGGCAACGGTCCTGAGCAAAGCCTCACCATAGGGCGGGGCGGTTCGCAGCATAACATAGAAAATAACAACGATGACAATCGCGCCTAAAATTTTAACGAAAAGGTCGACCGCGCCGAGGAAGTTTTTGAATAAAAAAAGACTCGCGCCGATAATCCCCGAAATGCCGATGGTAAGAATGCTCCATTTCGGATCTATGCCGAAAAGCGCCTGAAGCCCGAGGGAAGAGCCGCCCACATTTGCGATGTTGAACGCGAGGCCGCCCAGGGCCACGAGAAAGGCCAGAAAATAACCGGAGCCTTTCAGGACCTTGTTGGCTATGTCCTGCCCGCGCATTCCCGATACGCCCATTATGCGCCATACATTCATCTGGCCGATGATGTCGATAATGATAACGGCCAGAATCACGAAGGCAAAATCCGTCTTGTACGTTTCGGTAAAACGCGCCGTTTGGGTTAAAAACCCGGGGCCTACCGCCGACAGGGCCATCAGAAACGCCGCTCCAAGGCCTACTGTAGAAAACAAACTCTTTTTACTGCTTGCACTCATAATAATCTCCTATTCTCCTTCTAGTCTGTCTTATTTAAAAGCGGAAACGGTAACACCTTCCGCAATTAGCCTTTCCTTGATGCGCTTTGAAAACTCCAGCGCGTGTTCCCCGTCGCCGTGCACGCAGATAGTGTCCGCTTTAATGGAAACAACATCCCCCTGCACGCTTTTAACGGTCCCGTTCTTTACCATTCCCAAAACCTGGGCCAGGGAAGCCTCTTCATCGGTGATCATCGCCCCCGGCTGCGACCGCGGCGTCAGGGAGCCGTCCTTCTGGTAGCTCCTGTCGGCGAATACTTCCTCGGCGGTCTTGAGGCCTATGGCGCGGGCTTTTTTTATCATCCAGCTTCCCGAAAGGCCAAAGAGGATAAGCTCCCCGTCAACCTTGTAGACGGCCTCGGCAAGCGCCTCGGCGAGTTTTTCGTCCGCGGCCGCCATGTTGTACAGGGCGCCGTGGGCCTTCACGTGCCGCACTTTCGCGCCCTCGGCTTTCGCGAAAGCCCAAAGCGCCCCTATCTGGTAGACCATCATGGCATAAACTTCCTTTGGCGTAACGGCAAGGTTCCGCCGACCAAAGCCTACCAGATCCGGCAGGCCCGGATGCGCGCCTATGGCTACGCCGTTTTTCAGCGCGAGGCCGACCGTTTTGCGCATCACTTCCGGGTCGCCCGCNTGAAAGCCGCANGCGATGTTCGCGGAGCTGATAACCTCAAGGATACGCTCATCCATGCCTAATGTATAGGCGCCGAAACTCTCGCCTAAATCGCTGTTTAAATCAACCTCTGTCATGACGAGCTCTCCTGATTTTCTAAAACAATCATGGGACTGCCCACTTCCATCTCGTCCCATTCGGCCACCAGAATTTCCTTTACGGTTCCCGCCTCTTCGGTCTGGCAGGTAATTTCCATTTTCATGCAATTGATGACCGCCAGTTCCTGTCCCGCCTCCACTTTGTCTCCCACGTTCACGACAACCCGCGCGACCAGGCCGGGCATTGGAGCTTTCATTGTATACGCCATCCGGTAAACCTCCTTTTCTGTTTATACTCACGCCAGATTAAGTTTTGGCGAATTAACGGCATTTTCCAGCCCCAGGTTAACCCTTTCGCTGTTCAGGAAATTCGTGTTTATATTACCTGCCGCGAAATTCTTGTTCCGCATAATGGCAAGGCTGGTCGGAATATTGGTGGAAATCCCCTCAATCCTGAACTCGCTAAGGGCGCGGATCATGGACGCTATGCAGGATGGCCTGTCCTTTTCCCAAACGGCGAGTTTGCAGAGCATGGGGTCATAGAAGGGCGTCACCTTGAAGCCTTCCCAGATGGCGTGCTCAAGGCGTATCTTCGCCTTTTCCGTGTCAGGAAACACCAAGGTCGTAATCACCCCCGGTGACGGCCGGAAAGTCCTGGGGTCTTCCGCGTAGATGCGGCACTCAATCGCGTGGCCCGACATCTTCACATCCCCCTGCCCAAAAGAAAGCTTTTCGCCGTTTGCCACGCGGATCTGCCATTCAACAAGGTCAAGACCGGTTACAAGTTCCGTTACCGGGTGCTCAACCTGGAGGCGGGCGTTGATCTCCATGAAGTAATACACGTCGTCGATGCCGCGCAGGTATTCAATGGTTCCCGCACCGGAATACCCTATGGCCTTGACGAACCTTTCGGTATAACCGTAGAGCATCGCGCGGTCTTCCGCTGTTACGACCGGCGAGGGGGACTCCTCGATAATCTTCTGGTAGCGCCTCTGAATGGAACATTCCCGCTCGCCCAGGCACGCCACGTTGCCGTAATTGTCGGCGATAAACTGCACCTCGATATGCCGGGGGGTAATGACCTCTTTTTCGAGGTACACATCCGAGCTGTCGAAAGCGAGTTTTCCTATGTGCCGCATGCTGTCAAACACCGCCTGCGTTGCGGCCCGCGACTCAAAGAGGTTTATCTCCTCTATGCCCTTGCCCCCGCCGCCCTTGTCGAGCTTCAGGAGTATGGGCAGCCCCACCTTTTCCGCGGTTTCATAAATCTCGTCGACCGTGTGG
>JGI24698J34947_10000939_pt1 | contig 14827 bp, 11 predicted proteins | sample TergutMp193P3_FD_34947 | JGI IMG/M metagenome (IMG submission 34947) | reverse complement strand
GACCTTTCCTCCGGGATTAATAAATTCTTCGAGTGGTATAAAGAATACTATCATTAAGGAAACACAATGGCTTCCATAGCGATTATTGGCGCCGGTTATGTAGGATTGGTCACGGGCTCTTGCCTGGCTGATTTCGGAAACACAGTTACCTGCGTTGACATCGACAAAAAGAAAATTGAGGGCCTTAAAAAAGGCGTTATCCCGATTTATGAACCCGGTCTTGCCGATGTCGTTGTCAGTAATACGGCGGTTAAACGTCTGCATTTTACTGATTCCCTTTCCGAAGCGGTGTCGCATAACGAAGTGATCTTCATTGCCGTCGGTACACCGCAATCGGAGGACGGCAGCGCCGACCTTTCATACGTTGAGACCGCCGCCCGCGCAATCGGCAGGATTATCAGCTCTTACAAGGTCATCGTCAACAAAAGCACTGTCCCTATCGGGACAGCGAGGAAGGTAAAGCTCTGGCTTGGNGAAGAGATCGCGAAACGTGTTGAACGTGGAGAGCAGGCAATGGGGGATGTGNGCTTTGACGTTGTTTCAAACCCCGAGTTCTTGCGTGAGGGCGCTGCCGTCCAGGACTTTACACACCCTGACCGCATTGTTATTGGCGCTGAAACCGAACGGGCCAGAACGATTATGAAAAATGTCTATCATTCCCTTTACCTGAATGAGACACCTTACATAGAAACAAACTTTGAATCAGCGGAAATGATCAAATACGCATCAAACGCGTTTCTGGCGGTAAAAATTTCGTTCATCAATGAAATAGCGAATCTTTGTGAGAAAACGGGCGCCAATATTCAGGATGTCTCAAGGGCAATGGGACGCGACGCAAGGATTGGCGCAAAGTTTTTGCATGCGGGTGCAGGTTATGGGGGGAGCTGCTTTCCAAAAGATACCCGTGCTCTCGTTGATACCGCCAAGACTGCCAATTCACCGTTATCGGTAATTGAATCGGCAATACGCGCAAATGACGAACAAAAGAGAATCATGGCGCACAGGATAGAAAACGTCCTGGGGGTTTTACGGAAAAAGACAATCACAATTCTGGGCCTTTCATTCAAACCGAATACCGATGATATGCGGGAAGCGCCTTCACTCACAATTATCAACGCNCTCGTTGCGAGAGGCGCACATATAAACGCCAGCGATCCGGTGGCTCTTTCCGAGGCAAAATGGCGGNTATTGGATATTGGCGATTCCATTACTTTCTTTGAGGACGAATACGAGGCAATGGCGGGCGCAGATGCCCTTGTAATTGTCACTGAATGGAACCAATACCGTAACCTTGATTTTGAACGTGTAAAAAAATCACTCTCTTCCCCGGTATTNTTNGATTTGCGTAATATNTATAAACGCAAAGATATGGAAGACAAGGGTTTCTCCTATTANGGCGTTGGACAATGAAATACGTCTATGTTCTGACGAGTTCAGAAAAGGANNACTATTACGAACAATTTTTCCTCTCGCTCGCTTCCATGCGTTTGTATAACCCTGCCGCCGAAGTCATAGCCCTGATCGATGATAAAACAAAGCGGGGATTAACCGGAAAGCGATTGGGATATGAAAAACTCGTTTCAGATATAAAGGAAATAAACGCCCCAAATGAATTCTCACAAAAAGAAACCTCACGCTGGATTAAAACTTCCGTCCGCAGCCATTTATCGGGGGATTTTCTTTTTATTGACTGCGATACCATCATTACTGAAAAACTTGAATATGAATTCCCAAAGGAAATAAAAATAGGCGCCGTACTGGATACACACGTCCCGCTTTCCGCTCATCATCAAAAAAAAGAGTTTCTGAGACAGATATCGGCATCAGGGTTTAACGAAGGGAACAAACCTGTAAATTACTTTAACAGCGGGGTAATTTTTTGCCGGGACGTTCCTGAAACAGCGGAATTTTACAGGGATTGGAATGAATTATGGATAAAAAGCAATACAAACGGTGTTTATGCGGATCAACCTTCATTAAACCAGGCCAATTATAAATTCTCAAACATTATTCATGAGCTTTCAGGCGAATGGAATTGCCAAATCAGCCACAACGGATTGCCCTTTTTGCATAACGCGAAAATAATCCATTGTTTCGCCAGTGTCCTGCTCTCCACTGAACACCCATACAGGCTTGCCTCACCAACAATTTTCGCCTCGATAAAAGAAACCGGGGAGCTGCCGCCGCAGATCATGAAGCTCCTGGAAAACCCAAAAACAGCATTTGAGCCCATCTCCCGGATAATTTCCGACAGGGCCGTAATCGACGCCCTGGACAGTTTCATGTTTTTCAAGCTTATAAAATTCAGCCGGCGGTATCCCGGCCCTTTTAGGAAATGGAAAACCTTCACGGATTTCATTACCAGGATCTCAAAAAGGATATTTAAGCTGTGATTGTCCGATCCAAGGCGCCGTTACGATTGGGACTTGCCGGAGGCGGTACCGACATAGCCGATTACTATGATCTCTATAGCGGTTATGTTCTGAACGCCACGATCGATATGTATGCCTACTGTACCATTGAGCCAAACGACAGCGGCAAGATTGAAATTATCGCAGCGGATCTGGATCAAAAAGAAGAATATGCCGCCTGTGAAAAACTCCTGACCTCCCCTGCCCTGCCCTTGCATACCGGTATTTATAACAGAATCGTATCGGATTTTCAAAAAANGCCCCTCTCGTTTAAAATGATAACTTATTCCGATGCGCCCCCTGGTTCCGGTCTTGGATCTTCCTCGACAATGGTCGTTGCAATTATCAAGGCATACCAGGAATGGCTTAACCTGCCTCTGGGCGAATATGACATCGCGGCCCTTGCATACAGAATAGAGCGCGAAGACATCGGGCTTTCCGGGGGAAAGCAGGACCAATACGCAGCGACCTTTGGCGGTTTTAATTTCATGGAGTTTTATGAAAACGAACGGGTAATCGTGAATCCGCTCAGGCTGAAAAGGTGGATCAGAAACGAACTTGAGGCATCGTTGATTTTGTATTATACCGGCGTTTCAAGGGACAGCGCGAATATCATAAAAGAACAAATTCAAAATGCGAAAAAAGGCGATAAAAATAATATCGAGATCATGCACGAGCTGAAAAGACAGGCGGTTCTAATGAAAGAGGCCCTGCTCAAAGGGGATTTCGGCGGTTTTTCCTCATGCCTTTCGGGCGGCTGGCTTGCAAAGAAAAAAGCGGCAGCATCAATTTCAAACTCTTTCCTGGATGGGCTGTATCAATACGCCCTTGACAACGGGGCGGAATCCGCAAAGATCACCGGCGCCGGAGGAGGCGGGTTTATGATGATATACTGCAATCCATGCCGCCGCATTGGGCTTATTAACGCCTTAAAGAAAAGAGAAGGCCTGGTCCTGACACCCAGCTTTACAGAAATCGGAACCCAGGCATGGACCATTTATAACGACTAATGGGGCATATGTCAATTTTATGGATCATCTGCAACAACTAATTGAACGTTATCCCAGGCTGGAACCCTTAAGGCTTGATATTAACAATGCCTATCAGACAATTGCCGAATCGTTTGCCAATAACGGAAAATTGCTGATAGCGGGAAACGGCGGCAGTGCCGCAGATGCCGGACANATCGTAGGCGAATTAATGAAGAGTTTCGTGAAAAAACGAAATCTTCCTGCTGACTTTACCGGGAAAATCATGGAAANCGATCCTGAAATTGCCGCATACCTTGTGCCCCGCCTTCAGGGCGCCCTGCCCGCGATTGATCTTTCCTGCCATGCCTCGCTAAACACCGCCTGTATCAACGACATTGACGGCGATATTACATTCGCGCAACAGGTAAACGGTTACGGAAAAAAAGGCGATGTGTTCCTTGGCATCTCCACTTCCGGAAATTCCNNAAATATCCTGTATGCGGCGGTTACCGCCAAAGCCAAAGGCTTAAAGATCATAGCGNTAACAGGCTGCGATGGCGGACGGTTAAAAGAGGCCGCTGATGTATCAATCATTGTTCCCGAAAAAGAAACATATAAAATTCAGGAGCTGCATCTCCCGGTGTATCATTGCCTGTGCCTCATGCTAGAGGAACATTTCTTTCCATGAAGGTGATTATCATGGCAGGGGGAAAGGGTACCCGTATGGCGTCGATTGCCGGCGATATCCCCAAATCAATGATTCCCATTTGCGGCAAGGTTATTCTTGAGCATCAGATCGATTGCCTTAGGAGAAACGGCTTAACGGACATTACACTTGCAATCGGGCATCTCGGCCATCAGATAAAGGATNACTTTGGGGATGGTAGCAATTTTGGCTGTGCAATAACATACTATACCGAAATGGAGCCCCTTGGGACTGCAGGCGTACTTTACAAAATGGAAGATCTGCCGGATGATTTTGTCCTGATAAACGGTGATACTATTTTCGATATTGATTTCCATAGGATGATTGACTTTCACAGGCAAAAAAAAGCATGGGCAAGCATTGCCGTGCACCCGAATAACCATCCCTTTGACAGCGCGCTTATTGAAACCGGCAGCAACCATCAGGTAACAGGCTGGCTGAACAAAGAGGACAAACGCGGCTATCACAAAAACCTGGTCAATACCGGGCTCCATATTCTTTCAAAAGAACTTCTTGCCAATTATGCGCAATCCAAAGAGAAGGTGGATCTTGACCGTGACATACTTAAGCCCTCAATCCCATCCGGCAGGGTATTTGCCTATCAAACACCGGAATACATCAAGGACATGGGTACGCCTGAACGTTATGCCCAGGTTTCTTCGGACATTGAAAGGGGGATAGTAAAGCAAAAGAATTTAAACGTCAGGCAAAAAGCCGTTTTTCTGGATCGGGACGGCACGATTAATAAATTCAACGGTTTTGTAGTAAAACCCGAGGACATGGAATTAATTGACGGCGCGGCGGAGGCGATTGCAGAAATCAACAGCGCCGGTTTTCTGGCCATCATCATTACCAACCAGCCGGTAATTGCCCGCGGGGAAGTTGATATTGAAACACTCAACCTGATTCACATGAAAATGGAAACCGAGCTGGGGAAATACGGCGCGTTCATAGACGACCTCTTCTATTGCCCGCATCATCCTGAAAAGGGGTTTCCTGGCGAAAGGCCTGAATACAAGATTGATTGCGACTGCCGCAAGCCGAAACCAGGCATGATCTTCAGCGCGGCTGAAAAGTACAACATAGACCTTCAGCGTTCCTATATGGCCGGCGATGATATGCGCGATGTAAAGGCGGGAATTGCCGCCGGCTGTATACCGGTGCTGTTAGGCGAAAAAGCCGGTGAAGTGGAAATCATGGAGGGCGGAAAAACCGTTCTCCGTTATTCGAGCCTTTTGGAGTTCGTAAAATCATGTTTATGATTCTTTGTATGTGTTTTCTTTTATCTTCGTCTTTTCTATCCTGCGCTTCAACTCCCGTGCCTCAGGGCGGCACGGTAAAAATCCCCGATGATTTTTTCGGCATGGTTCACGCCGGCGGAACCGAAAGCGCCGAAGAATACGAGCTTCTGGATGAAATGGGGGTTACCTGGATACTCAGGACCCTTAATTGGGACAGAATTGAAAACCAGAGAGGCATACTGGATTATTCGGTATATGACAGATATGTTGATGCTGCAAAACAAAACGACAAGAAAGTCCTCGCGGTTTTGGGTTTTGAAACGCCATGGTTGTTCCGGAATGGAAAAAGCAAACATTACATTCCACCGGAATATATTCCTCAGTTTCTTCAGTTTGTAGAAGAGACAGTGCTCCATTTCAAGGGCAGGGTGGATGTCTGGGAGGTATGGAATGAACCCAATCTCAGGAGGTTCTGGCATGGCCCCAGAAAAGAATTTTATGAGCTATCAAGGCTTGCCGCCATTAAAATAAGGGAAACGGATCCCGACGCCTATATTCTCGGCGGCGTTTTCTGGCGCTCCCCTGGAGGATTCATTAAAGGAATGCATAAAGCCGGGGCGTTGGAGAATCTTGACGGCCTTGCCTTTCATCCATATGCAGTCAATCCCGCAGGCGCTGCGAAGACCCACGATAAATTCCTTAAAACCCTTGCCGGGATAAATTATTCAGGGCCTGTGTGGATTACCGAAATTGGCTATCCTACAGGGGGATTGTACCCGTCAAAAGTTTCCCTTGAGAAATTGCCTTCCTATGTAGTGAAATCCATAACCGGCGCGGCAGCCAGGGGAGCAAAGAATTTACTGTGGTACCAGCTCTTTGACAGGCACAATGAGCATGAAGTTCCGCCTGACGCATGGTGGGACTCGGAAAGGTTTTTTGGCCTTGTCTACAACGACTATCAGCGAAAAGACGGCGCATGGGCCTATGAACTCTGCGCCAGGTATTTACCCGGTTCCCGCTACATTCCGGAATTGCCGCTTAGGGAAAACATAGCGGACAGCATTGTTTCATTTTGCTTTCTTGACGGTATTGCAGGGAGCAATACGCTCATACTCTGGAACGACAGAAGCCGCGTCCAAAAGGTTTACCTTCACCTTGAAGCCCCGGCCCTTCTTCACGATATTACCACAGGCAATAGCCGACCGGTGACGCCGGAAACCGTTCTTGAGATTGGAAAACAGCCAATTATTGTCACATGGCAGGGAACAGCCTCTCCGCTCCTTTCGCCTAACAGGGCGCAATGAAGACCGCAATCGTTCATTACTGGCTTGTAAATATGCGCGGTGGGGAGAAAATGCTTGAGGCCCTGCTGGAAATGTTTCCTGACGCTGATATCTACACCCACGTATATGATCCCGACGCGGTATCGGCCATTATCAAATCCCGCAAGATATTTACCTCATATGTTAATGGGCTTCCCTTCGCGAAAAAGCTCTACCGGCTCTTTATGCCGCTAATGCCCTCAGCTCTTGTGGATTTTGATCTCCGTCAATACGATCTCGTCATTTCCAGCGAGGCAGGCCCGGCAAAAGGCGTTATTCCCAATCCCAACGCCTATCACCTGTGCTATTGCCACAGCCCCATGCGCTATCTTTGGGACATGTACCATGAATACTTCAGGGGGACCAACCCGTTTGTGCGCTATTTCATGAAGAGACTCATGCCGACCCTACGGGTCTGGGATATTACTTCCGCCAACCTTGTGGATCGTTTTGTTACCAATTCCGCCTATACCGCGAAAAGGATACGGCGCGTGTACAACCGCGACGCGGATGTGGTCTACGGCCCTGCGCCCATCGAACGTTACCTCAATGTTGAAAGAACGCCGAAAGATCATTACCTTTTTTTTGGGCAGATCACGGGCTACAAGCGCCTCGATCTCGCCATTGAAGCCTGCGTCAGATCGGGGAGGAAGCTTGTCGTGGCGGGGGCCGGGGCCAAAAAGCGCGAAATAAAAAAACACGAGAAAACCGGCCTCGTGCGTTTTGCCGGCAGGGTTTCGGATGAAGAAGCGGCCGCGCTCTTTGCGGGCGCAAGGGCCCTGCTCTACCCCGGCATTGAGGATTTGGGGCTTGTCCCGATTGAGGCAAACGCCGCAGGCTGTCCCGTGATTGCGTTTCGGGACGGGGGCGCACTTGATACGGTAAAAGAAAACGTCACCGGCATTTTTTTTGACGAACAGAGCCCGGCTTCGCTCATTGGAGCCCTGGACCGGTTCGAGTCCATGGAAGCGAAAGGCTTTTTTCATAACAGGGAAGCGTTTGCGGGCCATGTACGGCAATTTTCACCTGACGCGTTTAAAGAAAGGGTTCGGAGGATCATCGAGGAACGCAAACGGGTGTAGCCATGGGAAGTAAATTATGAAATATACCCTGTCGCTCATCGTTCCCTGCTACAATGAAGAGCGAACAATTGAAGTATGTATCAGGAAGGTAATGAATGCGTTTTCTAATCGGCCCTTTGGCCTTGAAGTAGTCGTTGTTGACGACGCTTCCACAGACGGCAGCTTTCAGACTCTTGAAAAGATAGCGGGGCAATACAGCGGCATCAAGGTAATAAGGCATGAGAAAAACCGGGGCAAGGGGGCGGCTCTGCGGTCAGGGTTCATACACGCTACTGGTGATTTTATAGGCATTCAGGATGCAGATGCCGAATATAATCCGGAAGATTATCTTATTATGCTTGAGCCCCTGATAGACGGAAGGGCTGATGTGGTGTACGGCTCCCGTTATCTGCGCCCCGATACACGCCGGGTACTTTATTATTGGCATTCCTGGATGAACAAGACCCTGACATCATTTTCCAATATGTTCACCAACCTGGACATTACCGACATGGAAACCTGCTATAAACTTTTCCGCAGTGAAGTTATTCAAAAAATTGCTCCGGAATTAAAAGAGGAACGATTCGGCTTTGAACCGGAAGTAACGGCAAAGGTTGCGCAAACAGGCTGCCGTGTCTACGAATGCGCTATCTCATACAATCCCCGTTCCTACGAGGAAGGAAAAAAAATAGGCTGGAAGGACGGTGTTCACGCGTTGTATTGCATTTTTCATTACAGCGCCCATACCGCTCCCCTTCCCATGCAGGTACTGATTTATCTGTTTATTGGGGCGGCTGCGCTCCTCGTCAATTTGATTTTTTTTATCGGCTTTACACAGGCAGGCATGGCGTTGAACCACGCGATTATTGCCGCATTCATTATTTCCGCGTTATGCAATTACCTTTTGTGTATTGCGATACTTTTCCGCCATAAAGCGCGATGGAACACAGGCACGGAACTATTTTGGTATTTTTTCTCTGTTTTAATTATGGGCCTTCTGGACTTCTCGGTAACCCGATTACTCATAGCCATTACCCCGTTTTTCACGCTGCATTGGAGCGGGGCAAAATTTCTCTCGTCACTTATAGGGTTCATTGGCAATTTTATTTTACGGAAAACACTTGTGTTTCCGGAGAGGAAGAAAAAAAGAACTGACCATGCAACCTGAAACCATCAATCTATTTGTCCCCGGCAGGCTCTGCCTTTTTGGGGAACATAGCGACTGGGCCGGACTGCATCGTTTAATAAATGCCGACATTGTCCCTGGCGCAGCCATTGTCACCGGCATAGAACAGGGAATTTTTGCTGAGGCGGAAAAGTGCGATCGCTTTGTGATGCAGAATTCATCAACGGAATTGGCCGGAATTTGGGTTGATTTTGACTGCATTATGCAGGACAAGGAACTGCGATTGGTTGCGGAATCGGACAGCTATTTTTCCTATGCTGCCGGGGTCGCCTCGTATGTAAAGGATCACTATACTGTTGGCGGCGTCAAAATTACAGTCAACAAAATGACACTGCCAATGAAAAAAGGGTTATCATCAAGCGCGGCGATATGCGTATTGGTGGCCAGGGCTTTTAACCGCCTGTATGCCCTTAACCTTAATACCCGTGGTGAAATGGATATTGCCTTTAAAGGTGAGCAGCGGACAAAATCCCGTTGCGGAAGGCTTGATCAGGCTTGCGCCTTTGGAGTGGTTCCGACTTGCATGCATTTTAACGGTGATGACATCACAGTAGAAAAAATGGTTGTCAAGGGAAATTTCCACTGGATTTTTGCAGATTTAAACGCGAAAAAGGACACCATCAAGATTCTTGGGGACCTGAATAAGTGTTATCCTTTCGCACAAACAGAAAAAGAACGGAAAGTCCACGAAGCGTTGGGTGAAATAAATCAAGGAATAATCAAGCGGGCTGTTGAATACCTGCGAAAAGGGCAGGCATTGGAACTTGGCAAACTTATGACAGAAGCCCAGGGAATATTTGACACAATGGTGTCGCCCGCATCCCCTGCAGAGCTTGCGGCTCCCATACTTCATTCTTTTCTGCAAGATGAAACAATAAACGCATTGGCCTATGGGGGAAAGGGGGTAGGCTCGCAAGGCGACGGGGCTGTTCAATTTCTTGCAAAGGATGCTGCGGCACAGGAAACCTTGTACGAATACCTGGTAAACAAGGGATTAAACCCGTATCGGCTCACAATTGGCACCAAGCACCAGATACGAAAAGCCATAGTCCCTGTTGCCGGATACGGCACTCGTCTTTATCCCGCGACCCGCCAAATAAAAAAAGAGATGCTGCCATTAATGGACAGGGACGGACTGGTGAAGCCAGCAATACTGATTCTCCTTGAGCAATTAAACGAAGCCGGGATAGAAGAAATATGCCTCGTTGTCGGCAGCGAAGGGGACATTGATACATATGAGAATTTTTTCAGGAAACCCCTTTCTACTGAACACCTTGATAAACTGCCTGAACCAATGCGAAATTATGAACGCACGATAAAAATAATAGGGGAAAAATTGAGTTTCCGCTTGCAAAATGAACGCAGGGGGTTTGGCCACGCGGTGTATCAATGCCATGATTTCGCCTCCGGTGAACCGGTGCTGCTTGTTCTTGGCGATACCGTCTATACTTCAAAAAATAAAATAAATTGCACCCAGCAGCTCATTGAAATTTATGATACACTGGAAAAGCCCCTTATTGCGATACATCAAATCCCCCTTGAAGAGGTAAATAATTACGGGATTCTTTCAGGCGTATGGCTGGATGATCCCCACTCACGGATGGAAATTACTTCATTTGTGGAAAAGCCCGATCCCTTTTATGCACTTTATGCAAAAGAAAAGCTTTCGATGTCTGGCCCGGAAAACAGCAATGAATACTATGCCGTCTTTGGCCAGTATATCCTCCCCCCCGGTATTTTCGACATCCTGAAAGAAAGCATTGAAAATGAGAAAGACAATCTTCATGAGATCGACATGACAGGGGCGCTGGGTCATTATGCAGGAAAGGGTCTAACCGGCATTGTGCTTGACGGGACCATGTACGATACTGGAAATCCCGCCGCCTACCGGGCGGCATTTGCGTCATTTGGAAAACAGGAAGCCAAGTGATAATGTCACCTGAACACCCTGAGGCCTACCGTCAGGATAAATGCGGTAGACGTTCGGTATTCCCCTTCCGCAGGCGGCCTTGCGGTTCCGCCTGACGGCACCGGGTTGTACTTGCCGTACTCTGCGTCACTGACATCCGTGAAAAAGGAGTACACAACCCCTGCTTCCCCGAATACGGTCATGGGCAATGACCTAAAGCTATATTCAGCCCCGGCTTTAATGACGTGCATCCATTGGTAAGCGCCGTCTTTGAGAAAGCCCTTCCTGAGCGATGCCCTTTCGCCGCGGCCTACAGGGTCAAGTTCGGAAAGGAGTGAACTCCCGTCAACCTGATGGGAGCCGTAATCCGCGCCATGGCGGATCAACTGGTACTGAAAATGGCCTGTCGTTTTGAGCAAGGGGCTTATGTCAAAACGCAGTTTTAGCTCGTCAGAGTTGGGAGGGAGGTAGTGGCCAAGGGAGACCCCGTTATTCATGTAGGCGGTTTCCATGGGTTCGCCGCTTTGATACCATGGCGTATACAACCTTACATGGGTATAGGTGTACGGCTCTATCCTGGTGTACGACGCCGTAATCGACGTGAAGGGCAGCCCAGGGATTATCCCCTGCGCCCCTGCCTGGTATGCGAACATTTGTTGATCCCTGGAAAAGGCGGAACCAAACATGGTCGCGAATTCCACTTCATCAAGATAAACGGAGAACCAGAGCCCGCCTAAACCCGGATACCTGCCGCGTATATTCATGTGAATCGCCATGTTGTCAAAGTCGCCAATAAAATTTTGGTAGAAAAAATTACTCAGAAGCGGGAAAATGTAGCCCAATTCAAAACGCTTTGACCAGATTGAGGAAGAGCCAAAATCAACGTGGAAATAATTTTTGTAGTTAAGCTCAACCTGCTGGAGCGAAAAAGCGTTTTGGAAAGTCAACGCCGGCCCCTTGATACCCGTGGAATTGAAGAATTCCAGTACCCCTGTAATCGAGCTGAATGAAAACCACGGCGCGGGGTTAAAGACCGCTTCCACGCCAATAAAGGGGCGGGCGGACGCGTTAAAGACCAGGCTGCTCCCGGACGCCATGCCCCCCCATTCACGCTGGAACCGGCCGGCGCGCAAAAGGAGCGTATCGCCTAACGCTATTCCGGACAATTCAGAAAGCATTCTTGCGGCAATGGAAGGTTTTTCCGGCCATGCTTTCATGCTGGAGGCCGTAATGTTGCCTGGGTGAAACATAAAGCCGTCCCAGCTTTTTTGATACGTGTAGGGGAAAAAAGCCATTGGCTGGCTGTATACATCCAGTCTCCGGTTGACATTGCCCTTGTCAGGCGAATCATCAAGCTCTGTTGCGTAAGTGTCGAATGTCCCAAGATAACTCCTTTCCGCCTTCATAATGCCGCCTGAGAAATCGACGTTAAATGAAAAATTTTCCCCCACATCCCCCTCGACAAAGATAATCCCCCAGGTATCTGTACCAAGGTATGCTTTTTCATCCTCAGTGTAATAAGCGCCGGAATTAAGTGATTCCATGGCGATTCCAAGATCGCCTGAGAAACGAATCCCTTTTTTCCCCTGGGTATCAAACCTGTACATCCCCTTCAACAAATCAAGCCCCGCATCCCCCCCTGTAAATTCAGCCCGTACATCCTCAAGCATCCTTCTTTCAGCATCGCTTAAACCCCCAAAACGCCCCGGTTCGGCGGCAAGAATTTCATTTACGGCTTCCACTACCCTGCCCCTGGTATACGGCTTTATGGCCGGCAGCGGGGAGCAGAGGCCCCTTGCCTCCGCCTGTTCAAGGAAATAATAAACGTTATGCCCCAGCGGTACTGAAACATGGGTCTGGGCAAAAAGAATGCCACCCAAAAAAAAGAAAAAAGCAAGCATCAACAGCCACGAATTTAACGGACGGGATAAAATGATTGAATATTTACGCATAAAATCTCCCAGGGATTGGATCGATAATAATTATATGATGGACTTAAGCTTTAGTAAATATGAAACAAGTATATTTTCTTTCTTCTTCCGTGGTACTCCGTGGTTAATCTATATTGTAATTTTTTCATTCTTTTCCGGCGGGCCATTGTTTTCCCTGCCCCCCCAGAAAATACTTCACCCGGATGACTGGGCCTACGATGCTTTGGCAATCCTTTCAAGGGAACAGGCCAAAGTCCTCCTGGCCGATTCGCGGCTCACAGTCGCACAAATGGAAAGGCACCTGGCCGCAATCGATACGTCATCACTTTCGGAAAGCGGCCTCCTGGTCTACGACCGCCTTGAAGCGTACCTTGCTTCCGATTTCCGGTTTGGTTTCAGGTCCGGCGCGGTTTCGGGAGGGCTCGATCTTGCCCTGCAGCCGGAATTTTACCATAAAACCAATGAAGATGTTTCCTGGATTTACAATGATCATCCCAGAAACCCAATAGTTCAACTGCCTGTGGGTTTTTCCCTTGGTCCATGGATCACGGCGGAGATGGATCTTTATATCGGACAGAACGAACACGCCGCGACTTTGCACAAAAATTACGTAAATATTCCCTTTGACCTGGCGCGCCAGGCTGATATTCATTTTCCAAAGCGGGCCTATATGAGCGCGGGTTTTCCTGNAGGCGACGCTTCCGGCTTTAACTTTGCCATGGGTATTGGGGACAATTTCTTCGGGAAGACCCGCACCGGAAGCGTCATCGTCTCAGAGCATCTTGAAAGAACGGCCTATGCCCAGGCAACAATTTATTCCCCGGCATTTAAGTATACCACCCAGGTACTCCAATACGAGGTAAACAAATATCAGTATATGCACTACATACATGCAAGGCCGCACAGGGTTTTTTCTATCTCCCTTGCCGAGGGCGTGATGGTAAACGCGCCGCTGGAATTGCGTTTCCTCAACCCGTTTACGATTTTTCATAGCTATGAATCCTATAAAACCTATAAAGACTATAATAAGGACCTGGGACACGAACCGCATACAGTGGAAGTTGAAGAGCTTTGGGATAAAGACCCCCTGACCGGGGAAGATCTTTATGATCGCACCTACGATCCCAAAAACCAATCCAGAATCGGTTCCTACTTTGGCGTTAAACTTGAATTCCAGCCCCTGCGTTTCACGCGCCTTTACGGCCTCTTCGTTATGGACGTGTTCGACCTGCCAATAAAAAAGGCCAACTGGGAGAGGCTTTTTCCCGATGCCCTGGGTTTTCAGGCAGGGGCTGAATTTTCAATTCCCATACAGAAGGGCTACCTGGAATTCGGGGTTGAGGGTGTTTACACCTACCCATATATGTATGTTCTTTGGGACAAGGGCTGGTCGTTTTTCAAAGAGGCAATCGAGATGGATCTTATAAGAAACCCTCCCCTCAGGTACTGGACGGGAACCCCCTTCGGCCCCGATACCATTGCAGGGACGTTCTGGGCCGGATTCCGTGGATTCCGGGGAATCCACTCTTCGAGCCCCTGGTACGCGGGCCTCAGCTTCGAATTCTCGGCCCGCGGGGAAAGATCCGAATTTAGCATCTTTGAGAGGGACAACAGCATTGACGACACCTACCGTCCCAATCGCACGGTGTCCGACGTTACGGTCCCCCCGACAGGGATTCCTGTTTATACTTCTACCTTAAGCCTTCGCGGCGAATACTGCCACCAGGAATGGCTCAGCCTGGCTTTCCAGCCTGGTTATCGTTACGCCGTCAATATTGGCCACGAGGAAGGCCGTGTCGGGCAAGGCTTTGAACTCGCCCTTTCCCTGCTGCTAAAATTCCCCGTGAAAGAATAGGAACTTGTAACTTTATGATTTATTGTTTATTCTTAACCTATGACCATTGGTGAATTCGACCTCTGGTTCAGGGCAAGGTATCACCGGACAAGTTCAGCTTTAACCACAGCCATAATGGTAGTGTCGGATTTCATTGGGGTAATGATTTCTTTTGGGGCTGGTTTTTTTGTTGTTAAGATTTATTATATCCTGAACAATTACTGGGGCGGCATAAACACTAAATCCTTCGTTACC
>JGI24698J34947_10000938_pt1 | contig 14829 bp, 13 predicted proteins | sample TergutMp193P3_FD_34947 | JGI IMG/M metagenome (IMG submission 34947) | reverse complement strand
CAGTACGCGTTTTGGCATTGGTCATTTGGCTGGAAACAAAACGTTCCCAAATAATCGTGTAGAGTTTAAGTTGATCACGGTTCAGGTATTCCGTCATCGAATCGGGGGTATAGCTGACATACGTCGGACGTATCGCTTCATGGGCATCCTGGGCTTTTTTCCCCGAAGTATACTCCAGCGGTTTTTCGGGAAGCTCTTTGGGGTAATTTTTTCCCAGCCATTCCCGCAGTTCTTCAAGGGCGACAGCCGCTACCCGCACCGAGTCCGTGCGCATATAGGTGATAAGGCCAACGCGGGAAGCGCCGATATTAACCCCTTCGTACAACTGCTGGGCGACCTGCATGGTTTTGCGCGCGGTAAAGCCCAGCCGGTTCGCCGCGGTTTTTTGCATTTCCGAGGTAATGAACGGCGGTTTAGGTTTAAGAGTCTTGTCAGTTTCTTTTATATCGCTGACAACGCAATCGGCGCCGGAAAGGGCGGCGATAATCGCCTGAACCGCCGCCTCGTTGGGCAGTTCCGGCTTGGCGCCGTTCCATTTTACCAGTTGGGCGGTAAACGCCGACTTGCCGATTTTAAGGTCAACGTCCAGAGTCCAGTACTCTTCGGGAATAAAGGATTCAACTTCCTTTTCACGTTCGCAGATAAGGCGTAGCGCCACGGACTGTACCCTGCCGGCGGAAAGGCCGTTCTTCACTTTTTTCCACAACAGCGGCGAAAGGCTGTAGCCGACCAGCCTGTCCAGCACCCGGCGGGCCTTTTGCGATTCAACAAGGGCTTCGTCAATGGGGCGGGGATTTGCCACCGCTTCTTTTATCGCCAGCGGGGTTACTTCGTTAAAGCTGATCCGTTGAACGGTCATGGTTTCCAGTTTTGATAAAATGGCGTTTTTCAGATGCCAGGCAATTGCCTCACCTTCGCGATCGGGGTCGCTTGCCAGCAGTACCATCCCCGCTTTTTTCGCCTCCGACAACAGTTCTTTGAGAATCTTTGCCCGGCCGCGGACGGTTATATATTCAGGCTTAAAATCATTTTCCGTGTCAACGCCGGTGCGTGATTTGGGGAGATCGATCAGATGCCCCATAGAGGCTTTAACGGTGTAATCAGCGCCAAGGTATTTTTCAAAAGACGCGGCCTTGGTCGGAGATTCTACAATAACCAGAATCCGTTTGTTGGAAGATGCCTGTCTGCCTTTGGCAGATTTGCCTTTGGCGGAGCTGCCCTTGGCAGCCTTGTCTTTGGCGGGCACATCTGCGGCGGGCACGCCTTCGGCAAGTTTGCTTTTTTTCGCGGACGTTTTTTGTTTTGTCGTCACTGCCATATTCAATCCTTCCTCTTATAAGGCAACACCCAGCGATTGCGCCAGAGAAGATGCAAGAGTTCTGCCGTTTGACTCTTCCTCCGGCTCATGACCGGCTGCCTGAACTTTACCGGTTTCCATATTCCACGCTTCAAGTATATCAGAAGCGTACTGTATTATCTGCGCTCCTTCTCCGGCAAGTTTGGTTGTTCCCCTCCGGTCAAAGGGCGACTCCCGCCCATTGTCAGCGGCAATGCCGCAAGCGGCAACCCAAAGTTCCCGGTTATGTTCCAGGGCAAAACGAGCGGTGATCAGCGCGCCGGATTTTTGGGGCGCTTCAATTATCAACACGCCGCGGGAAAGGCCGGAAATAATCCGGTTCCGGGCGGGAAAATGCGATTTGTACGGGCGGGCTCCGGGAGGATATTCGGAGAGCAAACAGCCGCCGGTTTCCAGCGTCCGCCGGGCAAGCGTCCGATTCGATGAGGGGTAAACATTATCCAGCCCCGAGCCCAGTACGGCAACGGTAGGGGCTCCACCTTCTATATTACCCCGATGCGCCATCGCGTCAATACCAAGCGCAAGACCGGAAACGACGGAAATGCCGTAGCGCGCCAAATCTTTCGCTATTACAAATGCCTGCGCCAACGCCTGCGAGCTGGGTTTTCGGGTTCCAACCATAGCGACAAGGGGCATTTCCGGGTTGGGAAGGATGCCCCTATAAAACAATAGCGTCGGCGGATCGTATATCTCCCGCAAGAGCGGCGGATAAGCGGGGCTGCGCCACGAAACCCAGTATATTCCCTGTAACCGCCCTGCCGCCGCGTCATGTTCCGCCAGCAGGCGAACTTTGTCAATTTTCCAAAAGGCGGCAAGTTTGCGGCCAATAATGGTTTCTATGTCGGCTGCGGAGCTTTGGATTAGATCCTGTTCCGTGTTGAACAATTCGCACAGGAGAATCTTTTCCCTATACGAAAGTTCATCAAGATGAGGTATCATTAAATCCAACAGTCCGCGTTCATCCATATATTGAATTCCTGATAATTTCCTTGTTATTTTGCGCTTCCGCTTTAATCTTTGGATCCTTGGTTCGGCTGATAATCCGGTCGTATAACTCTACGGCGCTGTCGTAATTTTCCGTCATATAGTATGCCCGCGCCAAAACAAACATCCCTTTGACATCGTTAGGCGTAAGCCTTACATAGTGTTCCAGATAAGGAACCGCCTCCTGCGCGCGGTTGAGATCGAATGTATACAATATACCCAGCCCAAGGAGCGGTTTGGCATAAGCGGCGTCCAACTTTATCGACCGCAGATACGCCGATTCAGCAAGCTGGATGTAGCGTTCTTTTTCCGTGCCGGAATTCCCTGAAAAGCCCAGAGTTGCCGCCGCTACGATTGAGGCGGATTCGCCAATAAGAAAAAATAGCGTAGGGTCATCGGGATTGTACTGAAGCGCCCGCTCAAAAGCGTCAAGGGCGTCGCGGTGCATTCCCTTATCAGCAAGCCGGATGGCAAGTATTTTCCAGTATGCGCCGGTTTGGGCTCCTTCTTTTACATTGCGCTCAATCTGCTCTTCGTATAACGCGATTGCCTGTCTTAAACCTTCAATGGTTTCGGGAGGGCCGCCCCGCGGACTAAGCGCCGCAATACGCTTTGCCAGATCGCTGCGGGTGTTGTTCTGCAGGTATCGGTATACCCCCACGAGTGTACCGCCGATGATCAGTATCACAAAAATGCCAAATATCACATCTCTTGTCCTAGTCATTGCCCGCCGCCTCCGTTTCTTTTTTTACCCGCAATCCGCCCAAGCCGGGGCAGATACTTGCGGTGACTCTCTTTCAATAAATCAACATCCACATGGGTGTAAATCTGGGTTGTAGCAAGATCGGTATGCCCCAGCAGCGCCTGTACCGTTCTTAAATCCGCTCCGCCCTGCAAAAGCCCGGTTGCGAAACTATGCCTGAGCGTATGAACACGCGAACCTGTTCCCGCAATAGCCGCATACTGCGCGTAATTTTTCCATATTCCCTTGCGTGAAAGCCGCTTGCCGCTTCTGCCGAGAAAAAGGGCATGACTGCATACGCTCCGGTAGGAGCGTCCGCTTCTGTCGGCAAGAACAGGCCTTGCTTCGGCAAGGTAACGCTTTAACCACATCGCCGCCTCACTGCCAAAAACAGTCAACCGTTCCTTGCTTCCCTTTCCCTTTACTCTGGCAATCCCCTCCTTAAAATCAATGTCTCTTACATTTAATCCCGACGCTTCGGATATTCGTAAACCCGATGAATAGATCATCTCAAAAAGCGCCCGGTTCCGCAGTCCCAACGGACTGTTTAAGTCAATGGCGGCAAGTATCTTCTCCACCGTCTCCCTGTCCATTGTTTCAGGAAGGGTAAACTTTCGCCGTGGACTCTCCAGGAGGGCAGCCGGATTATCGCAGCGAATACCTTCGTCCATCATAAAACGAAAAAAAGAACGAAGTGACGAAATTACCTTTGCCATCGATCGGGAGTCAAGGCAGTGAGTTGTCCTGCGCCACTCAAGATAACCGACAACCTGATCGGCAGTTACCGTTTTAATATCTATGCCATTGGTTACGGCATAGTCCAGAAAACGGCGCAGTTCTGTCCCATAAGCGGCAACGGTCAAAGACGACCGACGCTCCACTGCCGCAAGCCGCGCGCAATACCTTTCCAGCAACGGCAAACCTTACGCGTCCCTTCCGCCGGCAGCGGCCTTGTCCGCATAATCGTTGTCTGCGGAATTATACTTGCGTACCGCCGTAGGAATATCCAAATTTTCATGGTATTCTTTGGTCCTGCTAATGCCAACATAATTATCGTGATAACGTTTATCCCGCATACCCCGCATTTCATCAAACCGTTTGCAGTCAATAACAATATCATCCACTTGCGCTTTTTTCGGCGTCTCTCCTCCCCGCGCCGGCATCGCCTTCCTGTTCTGAAAGCCCGTGGCAATAACCGTTACTTTGACATCTTCTCCCAGTTCGCTGTCAAACGTAATCCCAAATTTTAATTTGGCGTCCGAGCCTACTTTTGCCCGTATTGTGTTCAGTATTTCGCGTACCTCAGCCATCGGAATTTCTTCCGGACCGGCAATGTTCACCAGAATCCTGGTAGCGCCTTCAATACTGACGTCTTCCAAAAGAGGATTATCAATGGCGTCGTTAGCGGCGTCTATTGCGCGGTTATCGCCGCTGCCTATCCCAATACCCAGGTGGGCGTCGCCCTGTCCCTTCATGGTTGATTCAACATCGGCAAAATCGGTGTTAATCAGACCAATCTTGGTAATAAGATCAGCTATACCCTTAACCGCCTGATATAAAATATCATCCGCATACCTGAGCGTTTGAGTAACAGACGTTTTACGGTCAATTATTTTGAAAAGATTTTCATTGGGAATCACAATCAGGGTATCAACTTCATCGCGAAGTTTTTTTATTCCTTTCTCGGCAATTTCCATCTTTTCATGGCCTTCAACCTCGAAGGGCGTTGTGACAATGCCGACGGTTAAAGCGCCCTGATCTTTGGCGATCCTGGCGATAATGGGAATGGAACCCGTGCCAGTGCCGCCGCCCATGCCGGTTGTAACAAACACCATGTCGGCTCCGCGCAGAGTCTCGCTGATCATCTCACGATCCTCATTGGCGGCGTCCTCCCCTTTGGCGGGATCGCCCCCGGCGCCCCTGCCGCCGGTAAGTTTGCCGCCGATATGCAGCTTGATTCCGGCTTTACTGATATTATCAAGGTGTTGTTTGTCCGTATTCACCGCAATGAATTCAACCCCTGAAAGCCCGCTGCCAATCATGTGATTAATCGCATTTGATCCGCCGCTGCCGGAGCCAATAACCTTGATAATGGCCGGACACGGCGCATCCTGAGGCGTGACATTTTCTTCCGGCTCGTTTTCTTTAACCAAGAAAATTTGCATTTTATCCCTCCTGTTCCTTTTGCATTGTATATAATACACTACGCCATTAGGCGCAATGCCTTAAAAAAGGCCGTCCTTTATCCAGCTCTTTATCCGTCCCAAAAAACCCGGCGCGTTTCCCCTTGTTGACAACAACGGACGCAGGACGGGATCCCGTTCACTTCCTTCATCTTTTTCCCGCTTATCGCCTTCCAGCGCCAAACCTATGGCGGTAGCGTAAACAGGGCTGCGGTATTCGTCAATTAACCCCCCCAAGTTTGCAAAGCGAATGGGTATTCCCAACCGCACCGGCATTTTGAAAATTTCGCCTGCCAGTTCCACAACTCCGGCCAGCATTGCGCCGCCGCCGGTAATTACCACGCCGCCGCTTAACGGACGGGGAAGCCCCAGGCAGTCGAGTTTTTGCTTTACCAGATCGAAAATTTCCTCCATGCGCGGCTTTACAATGGCATAGATATGCGAACGGGGTATCGCCATTGGCGGACGACCGCCCATGCCGGGAACCAGAATATCGTCAGCCTGTTCGATCAGCGGTTCCCAACAGCACGCCGTTTCCTGTTTGATCTTTTCCGCAACCTCAATGGAAATGCTTTTTATGGTTGAAATATCCTTGGTAACTTCAACGCCGCCAACGGGTATGGTAAAGGTTGAATAGGGAGCGCCGTCGTAGTACACCAGCACATCGGTTGTGCCGCCGCCCAGATCAATTAAGGCAACGCCCAGGTCGCATTCCTCGGGGGTAAGCACCGCGCGTCCGGCGGCCAGCACCTGCAGCAACAGCAGGGAATGGGTGGCCTTGAATCCCGCGCGGTTAACGCACCGCAGCAGATTCTCCGCGCTGGTTGCACTCGAAGTAATAATATGGACTTCCGACTCAAGCCGTACCCCAATCATCCCCAGCGGGTCTTTAATACCCCGGTGATCATCGACAATGTAGGACTGCGGTATTGTTTGGATGATCTGGCGATCCAGAGGAATTACCACGGCTCTTGCCGCTTCAATCACGCGGATCATATCATCCCTTCCAATCTCACGGTTCTCCCGTTTCTGTCCGGCTATTGCCACGACGCCCCGCGAATTGATACCCTCGATATGGCTGCCGCCAATTCCGGTCCAGCAGGCGCTTACCTCCCGCCCGCTCATCATCTCCGCCGCTTCAATCGCTTCGATGATTGATTTAATCGTAGCCTCAATATTGACGACTACTCCTTTTCTCATTCCCGTGGAGGGGCTTACCCCTACGCCGGTTATTTCGAGAATTCCTTTTTCATTGCGTTCGGCAATTACCACGCATACCTTCGTCGTTCCTATGTCAAGACCGACAATTAAATCCTCATTTGCCAAAGCGGGCCTCCTCTCTCGCATTTGCTATTGTTTGCGCATTAACCACGCCGATACCCGAGCGCACGTCGATCTCCTCGGGAATATCTCCTCCAAGCTGTCGGCATACGTCAAACATCAACAGCGCGTAATAAATGCTGTCCTTGCTTATATCGCTTTTCATTCTAAGTTTTATTGAATCATGCACAGGATACAGAACCAGATCATATATATCCTGGCTCTTTTTCGCTATCGCTATCTCGGAAATTGCCTGCCAGATTTTGGGATCCTCGTCGCTGATTGCCCCTATGCGCGAAAACAGCGGAAGGTAGGCGGCGGAAAGCCGCATTCCCGGCTTTACCGATTTATCATCGTCAAGAACCCCCGAAACAATAGGCATCCAGGACGGAGACGCTTCTCCCGTTCCATTCCCCACCTTAAACGCTACGCCATACCGGTCAAAGTACACCGGCTGGGTTTTGCCGTTAATCCGCGCAAAAACCATCGCAACCGCCCGCCGGGGCTCAAGAAAAACAGAGAGGCGATCGGGAAAATGTTTAACAACTTTTGCCGATTCCACCAAATAATATCCCGAAAGCCGCCGTTCCACTTCATCCGCGTTAATCGAAATATACGTGGCGTTGCCGCCTATGCCGGCAATATTCAGCACGTCCGCCTTGCTTAAGCCCGGGAAACTCTTTACTTCCACTTTTGCAGGAACCATACAGGGGCTGATGGCGAAAATCCACAGAAGTCCTCCGCTGACAAAAACCACCGCAAGCGCCAAAAAACGCCTGACCGCTTTTTCAAATTTGGAAGGAACGGCGTCTCTGTACGGCGCTTCGTTTACATCTGCGGAATAAATAAAATCACCCAGCATAATCCTCTCCCATAGCTTCAGATTTTATATGACGGCGCGTTATGTTGACCAGCAATGCGGCGCTGACCAGCGTCACCAACAGCGAAGATCCGCCGGATGAAACAAACGGCAGCGGAACCCCCGTTGTCGGAATAATGTTCGCTACAACGGCAATATTTAACAGTGTTTGAATAACAATGGGCGTTACCAGACCAAACGCCAGAAGCTGGATAAAGCGGTTCTTACTCCGCCAGGCTACCATATAACCTATACCGGCAAAAACTCCCATCAGAACAAGGTAAAACACAACGCCCAAAAATCCCGATTCCTCTACAAAAGAAGCAAAAACAAAATCGCCGTGAACTTCCGGCATTCTGATCTTTACCGTACCCTGTCCGATGCCTTTCCCCCAGAAGCCGCCGGCCTTTATCGCTTCCAGACTAAAATCAATCTGTGTCTTTAACACCGGCGAAGACGTATCCCTGGAAAACCAGCTTACGATACGCTGATACCAGCGTCCGTCTTTATTGCTAAAGATCAACCGGTGGGCAACCGGAGCGGCGATCAACAGTACCAGGGCAAACCACCGCAGGCGTATCCCCGCAATAAAACAAATGAGCAGGCTGGTTAACGCGATAAGAACGGCGTCGGATAAATTACTTTGAATTAATACCAGCGTACAGAACAGGGCGGTTACCACTACCGGCGGCAGCGGACCGTACACAAATGAATTCAGTTTTTCGTTGTTTTTGTCAAGGATGTAGGCAAGGTACAGGGGCAGCGTAATTTTGATTAACTCTGATGGTTGGAAACCGATTCCCTCTCTCAGGGTGATCCACCGCATCGCATAATCATTCCTCTGAAACACCTTCAAAAACGGAAGCATATTAAAAACAAAGGTAAAGAACACCAGCAGGACAACCATCCATCCTTTTCTCAGCCATTCAAGCCTGATCAACGCTAAAATGGGAAAGATGGCAACCATTAAAAGGCACGCCGCAAGATTACCGGTAAGGGGGGCAAAGCCGTTGTTAAAACGCTGGGGCTGATTTTCCGCAAACAAATAAGAAGCGGAATACAGCGTTACCAGACCGAACAACGTCAGTAACAGAACAACGGCGATAAGAATAAAATCGTACCTCAATGTCCAGCGCCCCTCCCGCGACAAACTCACAACTCCTCCTATTGTATCTTCAAGGTCGAAAGGGCAATTATTGAAAACAGCCCCCCCAATATCCAGAAACGGACAACCACTTTTGCCTCCGCCCAGCCGACCAGCTCAAAATGATGATGAATCGGGGCCATTTTAAAAACCCTTTTCTTTCTCAGCTTGAATGAAATAACCTGGATAATAACTGAAACTATTTCCAGCACAAACACTCCGCCAATAATCAGAATCAATATTTCTTTTTTGATGATGAGGGATATAACCGCAACCACTCCGCCCAGCGAAAGGCTGCCGACATCGCCCATAAAGACCTCCGCGGGGTGAGTATTATACCAAAGGAACCCAATCAACGCCCCTCCAATAGCAAGGCAGAGTACGGTGAGTTCACCCGCGTTGGGAATGTAGGGAATACCCAGATATGACGAATAATCGGTGCGGCCTGAAATGTAGGTAAGAATTGCCAGCGTTATAAACACCAGAATTAACAGTCCTGCTAATAATCCGTCAAGCCCGTCAGAAAAATTCACCGCGTTGGATTCTCCCATAATGAGCAGCACCCCAAAAGGAACCCACAGCCAACCCATGTCTATAACCGGATTTTTCAGGAATGGTATGTACAGCAATGTTACTTCCTCGCTTCCCGAAAAATATAAATACAGCACAATCGCAAGGGCGACGACAAACTGTCCCGCAAGTTTCCCCCAGGCAGGAAGGCCGGCGGAATTGCGCCGGCTGATCTTGAGGTAATCGTCAATGAAGCCAATGACGCCAAACGCCGCAAAGGAGGCAAGGGCAAGCCAGATCATGTTATTTCTCAAGTCTCCCCACAGCATCATCGCCATTACCACCGAACCGATGATAAAAACTCCTCCCATAGTCGGCGTTCCGGTTTTTACCAAATGAGTCGCCGGACCGTCGCTGCGGACAGATTGTCCAACCTTGAGGCGTTTAAGGGCATCAATAATTTTATTGCCAAAAAGAAAACATATTAACAGCGTTGTCAATGCCGCATAAGCGCCCCGGAAAGTCAGATACAGAAAAACATTAAAAGGCGTAAAATAAATTACCAGCGGATAAATAAATTCCAGCAGCATCAGGAAGCCTCCCCGGTAGTTGATAATACGGCGCAGAGCCTTTCCAGCGCGCAGCCGCGCGAACCTTTAAGCAGAACCAAATCCCCGCTACGCACATACGCGTCCAGGGCGCGGGAAAGTTCATCCATATCGCAGGTATGCATGAAGCGTAACGCGCCGTCCTGTAAAATTGCGGCGGCAGGCTCTATCTCCTTTCCATAGAGGAATACCATATCCGCTTTTGACACCTGCAAAAGCCGGCCTACGTCTTCATGCGCCCTGCGGGAATTTTCTCCCAGTTCCAGCATATCTCCCATAACGTAAACGCGGCGTCCCGGCCATTCCAGGGTTTCGCAGAATTCCAGCGCCCTAGCCGCGGACTCCGGGTTTGAGTTGTAACAGTCCTGTACCACCGTCGCCCTGCCGTGCAGGATTTCGCCGCGGCCAAATAACGGCTTAACCGATTCAATGCCCTGCTTAATCGCCTGGGCGCTTACCGGAATTTCCCGCGCAATGGCGATGGCGGCAAACGCGTTGGCAAGGTTGTACCTGCCCGGCAGGGCAAAACAGATGCGCTGCCCGTCCCAGATAATCTCACTGCCGTCCAGCCCCATATCCCGCACGCCGCCCAATTCGGCAAAAGAGCCTTCTCCGTAAAACGTTACTTTACCCCGCGTCCCTTCCGCCAGAAAATCACGGAAGGGCGAATCGGCGGGAATCAGGGAAATGCCGTTTTGGTTCATTTGCGAAAAAATATTTTTTTTCTCTTCAGCTATTGCCTCTTTACTGCCGAGAATTCCGATATGGGCGGAATATATGTTGGTAATCAGCGCAATGTCAGGATTAAGCACAGCGGCAAGTTCGGCGATTTCCCCCCTGCGGTTCATTCCCATCTCAAAGATTCCGGCTTCGTGACAGGAACGGACGGCAAAAACGGAAAGGGGCAATCCCGTCTCGGAATTATAGTTCCCCGGATTCATCACCGTGTTCTTTTCCGCGCCGACAATGGCGGCGGTTATTTCCTTGGTTGTGGTTTTGCCCGAAGAGCCTGTTATGCCGATTTTTAACAAACGGGGAAATTGTTCAAGGTACACTCTGGCGGCGTCCTGCAGGGCCCGCAGCGTATTTTCAACGATAATAACTATTTTTCCCAGAGTGCGCGCAAGGGAAGAAAGGGCAAATGTTTCGAGTTTACGGCGTTCTACCAGGGCGGCGGCGGCTCCGTTTCTAAAAGCCTGTTCCACAAAGGCATGGCCGTCATGGACAGAACCGGAAAGCGCCACAAAAAGCCCCCCCTCTTGAACTGTTCGGGAGTCGATGCTTACGGAAGAAAAACCGCGGATACTGTTTTCAGGGCTTTGCCCGTAGGAAAGCATATCCGCCTCCAGTGACCGGGACAGAGTAGTAAATTCCAGCAGGACGCCGCTGTTACATACCATGCCCCTTCCCCCCCATGATTATCAGTATCACATCTTCAGGACGCATCTTCTGCAGTCCCATTTTTTGCGCCTCATTCTCCAGCCTGTCGGTCGCCAACAGATCTACAATTTCATTAACAACGGCTTTATGTTCGGTTACGCAATCTTCCTGATTCTTTTCAAGAATTTTAATTTCTTTCCTGATCATACCGCATTCATTTGCCTGCCACGCGCTGATTCCCAAAAAGAGAGGTATGGTAAGAACCATTAAAAAAAACATCACATAATTTCTTCTCATTGCGTATCCCTCTCCTTTACTTTCTCCGCAACTCTCAACCGGGCGCTGCGCGACGGCGAATTACGCTTAACTTCCGCTTCCCCCGCCGTTACCCCCTTTCGGGTCAGCAGATTAGCCTGGCGGCCTGCGCACGTACACTTGGTCGCCTGCGCAGGACAGGTACAATCCCTGCTTTTTGTCCTGAAAAAATCCTTAACTATCCTGTCTTCCAGGCTGTGAAAGCTGATAACGCCTAACCTTCCTCCCGGCTCCAGCGCTTCAAACGCGCCTTCAAGGAGTTCGGGAAGCCGGGAAAGTTCCCGGTTAACCTCAATCCGCAACGCCATGAACGTCCTGGTTGCGGGGTGTATGGGCCCATGCCGGTACGACGCCGGAACCGCCCGATAAATCAACTCCGACAGGGCGGCAGTGGTTGTTATAGCCCCCCGCCGCCGTTCCTCTACAATTGCCCGCGCTATACGCCGCGAGTATCGTTCTTGTGAATTCCTGTATAATATATCGGCAATATCCTTCTCGGACATTTGCATCAAAAGTTCCGAAGCGGAAACGCCGCCAGACGGCTCCAGCCTCATGTCCAGCGGCTCATCCACGGAAAAACCAAACCCCCTGCCGCTTGTGCGGTAGTGAAACAGGCTTATCCCCAGATCGATAAGCACCGTATTCGGACGTCTGAGCCCGGCAGGGTAACCGGCAAAAAAATCCTGCGCCCAGCCGGTGAAAAAGCTCACCCGATCCCCAAATTCAGCCAAATGCGACCGCGCAACCGCTTGTATGGAAGGATCAACGTCAACGCCCATGATGGAAAGATCGGAAAAACGGGATAACAGCGCATAGCTGTGGCCTCCTTCGCCCATAGTCGCATCTATCATGAGTTCATCCCTGCCCCTGGGTGCAAGATATTGTATGATCTCCTCCAGTAATACCGGAGTATGGGCTATTTCCATAACCGCCTGGCTCCCTTTGCCTCTTAATCATGTCGCCAATTTCCTCTAAACCGGCCTTAAAATCATCTTCACTGGCGTCAAGGTACGCCTTATACCGTTCCTTGTCCCAGATCTCAATGTAATCTACCTGTCCGAAAATAATACACTCTTTGGATAATCCGGCATGGTCGCGCAGCGTCGGGGGGATCAAAATCCTCCCATGACCGTCAATGTCAACCGGCTGCATACCGCCAATAAAATGCTGCCGTTGGCGGCGACCCCGCGCGGAAAATTGGTCGGTGGTACTGTAAATGGTCTTTTCAAACACCCCCCACTGCTCAAGCGTAAACAGCCAAAGGCAAGAATCCGCCCCTTTGGTCACTTTTACCTTGCCCGTGTCCAGGATATCCCGCAATTTACGCGGAAAAGCTATTCTACCTGTTTCATCCAACGTAACGCTGTATTCACCGCTTAACATACCAATTCTTCCCAAACTCTCCCAGATTCTCCCATAAAATCCCAATTAATCCATAATCACCCGGATTCTGAGAGAAGTCAAGTCTCAAATGAAAAAAAATTTGATTTTTTTGAAAAAAAATTGATGTTTTACTACACATTTATGTAGTTGTTTTGTAATTTTTTCCCGAAAAGGATGTTTTTTGTGTGGACAGCCGGTAAACCAGCGCGTTACGCTGTTTCCCCATTTTTTTCACGATACCCAGTATGGTGAGGACATAGAGGGTTTTTCTTGCCAGATCAATGCGAATTCCCGCCTTTTCCGCCAGATTTGCCGAGGTAAATTGTTCTTTTTTGCCAAAAGGGACAAAACGGAGGTAGTCAGCGGGTTTTTTCAGGGGGATACGTTCATGCAATACGAGCAGACTGCGACCGTGAACGCTCACCCCCTGCCGCCGCCATGAACCCTTGCCGTCCTGGATACGCCGTTCAGAGGCGTCTACCAGGGCAAGTTCAATAGTCAGGCCGGAAATAAGGGGCAGTTCCGGCGCATAGACCAGCGCGTAAAACAAATCCCACGGGGTTCCCCGGCGGGGGCTTTTCCGCCGGTACAGACGTTTGCCCTTTGCGTCAAAAACTTCTATATATTTTGCAATAATTACCGGATAGACAATGCGAAGCCCGCCGCGGGCGGCAAGCGCCGGCGCTTTTTGTTTGAGCGGGGCAAAACTGCCGGTTTGTACTTCGATATATTCGCCGTCCGCGCTTACCCCATCAGCGACGAAACCGTCAACTTCCGCCTCGGTTTGCCCCGGTTCGGCATAACTGAATTTCAGTTCCCGGTGCAGGTTTGATTCGCTCCAGGTTCCGATGGAATTAGGGAGTGGGGAGTGGGGAGTGGGGAGTGGGGGTTGTTGTTTATTAGTTGTTTTAGGAACTGGGGATCGGGGAGAAGTGACTAGGGATTGTGGTTTGTTATCTGAGCGTTTTGGCAATTCGCTACGCTTTCTAACCTTCCCTACTCCCTATTCCCTACTCCCCACTCCCTATACTCTACCAGCCGTCGGCCATGTCGTCCGGGTCGCGGTTGTTTTCGGCAAAGAGGTCGGTTACCGCCCGGAGATCGTCAAAGTAAATGTAGTAGCTGCCAAAGGCTTCCATAGGATCACAATCAACGCGGAAGCCCATAATTTTAATCCCCATCTGGTTATTGTAATGATAGCTCCGCTGGGTGACGCCATTTACCCCGTCAGTCTGAGGAGGAATAGCCACGGTAAGTTTTTTCCAACCCTGGAAATTCAGCTTGCCTATATAGACTTCATAGGGCCTGCCAAAATAGTCCTGGATGAGCAGTACCAGATGGTGGTTAAAATTCCGCCCGACTACCCATACGGAAACCGTTTTGGTGATCCCTTCTATGGGGATGGGACGAATGGGATGAATGGTAAAGCTGTTGTAGCCCCGGCGAAGGTAATCTACCCTCGTACCCAGAACGTACTGATCGGGAATATCCATGCCCTCTTCCTCGGGGATTGGCTCTTTAGCGGCGGGGCTGCCCGAAAACAACCTGCTTACGGTATAACCTTCATCGGTTGACATTGTAGAACGCCAGAAACCGTCATGTTCGAATTTATCAACCGACACTTCTTTTAAGTTTTGTTGAGCGGAATCAATTCCCAATACATACGGATCCGGTTCGCCTACTTCACTTTGTGCAAAAGCTACACCAACAGTAATAATAAGAAACAAAGCAACAATTATACAGCGTTTCATGTAATTCTCCTTTTATTAATTGCTATCGCCGGCATCTGCCCATAACTGCGGCATAACATCGGGATCGGCCAATTCATCACCGTCAAAGGGACTTTCAAAGGTATCCGAAAGTACCTTGAATTGCTTAATATAGATATAAAAATTATCTACCTTTTCGGTGGGTTGAGTCCAAATACGGAATTTCACGAAATGCAACTGCGCCAGAGCGGGCAACACCCGTTTTGACTGGTTGATGTATCCGGGGATATTCGCCCGCAGGTTCTTCCAGCCGGTGTAGGCGAGGTTGCCCATTT
>JGI24698J34947_10000937_pt1 | contig 14836 bp, 9 predicted proteins | sample TergutMp193P3_FD_34947 | JGI IMG/M metagenome (IMG submission 34947) | reverse complement strand
ATGGCGATGTATTTGTACCGTGGATCGTCAATCTCTTTTGAGGCCCAGTAGAGCAGGGGAATGTTCATCATGCAGTCGATGATGATCCAGCCGGGCCGGTCGCCGTTCCAGGCGCGGATGAAACGCCCCCGCGGATTGTAGCGGCCCGCGAGGAGGTTCGCTGCGTGAAGGGCCCTCGTTCGGGAATAGGGGTTCGCCGTGAGCTTGTAGTTCAGCCTCGCTGTCAATGTCCACATAAAGCCCAGATCGTGGTGAAGGCCCTCGTACCCGGAAAGCGCGGCGTCAAACCTCGCCTCGATCTTTTCTGCGGCGGCCCTGTATTGTGCGTCCCTGGTATCGGCGTACAGCAGCCAGAGCATGCCCGGCCAGAAACCGTTGGTCCACCAGTAGAGGTCTTTCTCCATTTTATCATTAAATCGACCGTCTACCGTGGTATAGGGAACCGCGGAACCAATCCGGCTGCACTCAGCTTCCATCTTGGCGCGAATTTTGGGCCATATTCCCTCAGCCCATCGCAAATCATCACTTGAGGGTTTTAGCATAGGTACTCCTTAACCCTTTACCGCCCCTATCATCACGCCCTTCACAAAGTAACGCTGAAGGAAGGGATAGATGAACAATATCGGTACCGTGGTTATCACAATAGCTGCGTATTTTATGGACTCGGCAAACTGGTTGATCTGGTCCTTTTCCGTGGCTGCGGCGTTGAGGATGTCGGAGTTGGCGATCAATATGGAGCGCAGAATGTTCTGGATGGGGAGCTTGAGGTTGTCCCGAATATATATCGACGCGTTAAACCAGGCGTTCCAGTGCCCGATGCCGTAGTAGAGTATCAGCACGACCATTGTGGGTTTTATCAGCGGGGTGATGATCCTGAAAAGGATCGTCAGGTCGTTGGCGCCGTCAATGCGCGCCGATTCGGAAAGGCTTTCCGGCACGGTCTCAATGGCGGTGCGGCAGATGATGCTATTATAGACGCTCACGGCGCCCGGAAGTATCAGGGCCCAGAGCGAATTGTAAAGCCCAAGGCTCCTGATGTTCAAAAAGTTGGGGATCATGCCCGCGTTAAAGAACATGGTAAACAGTATGATAAACAGCACGGGCTTTTTGAAAAACACGTCTTTTGAGGCCAGGAAAAAACCCGTAAACAGGGTCAGCGTAAGGTTGACTATAAGGCCCCAGAACATCACAAAGAGTATGTTTTTATAGCCGGAAAGGATGAGCGGGTGTGTAAAGGCCAGGTTGAAAGCCCCAATTGTAAAGCCCTTGGGATACCAGAGGAAACCGGGGGTGGCCAGCAGCTCAAGGTTGCTCGTGACAGAAGCCACGAGCACGTAGTACATGGGATAAAGCGTAACAAACATCAGGGCCAACATGAAAATGCCGTTCACCCCGTCAAAAATATAATCGCCAAAGGTATACCTGGTTAATCTGTTTTTCATTATTTAGCCCCCTAGTACAAACCGTATTCGGTATATCTGCGGCTCAGCCTGTTGGCCGCCACGAGGAAGACCACGTTCACGACGGAATTGAAAAGCCCCACCGCCGTGGCGAAACCGTAAGCGGCTTCCTGAATACCCCTGCGGTACACATACGTGGAAATAACATCAGCCACCGAATAAATACTCTGGTTGTAAAGCAGGATTATCTTCTCAAAGCCGACGTTCAAAATGCCGCCCATGCGGAGGATAAAGAGAACCATGATGATCGGGAGCAGGTTCGGGATCGTGACATGGAAAATGCGGCGGAACCTGCCGGCGCCGTCAATAATGGCGGCCTCGTACTGTTCCTGGTCAATACCCGTAATCGCCGCGAGGTATATAATCGAATTCCAGCCTATATGCTGCCAGATGTCCGAAATTACATATATGGGATAGAAATATTGGGGAAACATCAGGTAACTCCTGCCGGTTCCCCCGAATAAAGCCGCAATCTGGGAAAAAATCCCGTTTTGAGACGCGTAATTCCTGATTAGCGAAGCGACAATGACCATTGAAATAAAGTAAGGCATGTAGGTGATGGTCTGCACCGTGCGCCTGAACGCCACGTTTTTTAACTCGTTAAGCAGAATGGCGAGCAAAATAGGCGCGGGAAACCCGAAAACAATGCCCAGGAGGCTGATGCTGACCGTGTTCCGTAAAAGCCTGAAGAAATACGGGTCATTGAAAAACGACCGGAAGTTCCTGAGACCCACCCAGGGGCTCCGCCACATGCCGATATTGGCCCTGTAATCCTGAAACGCGATAAGAAGACCGGTCATGGGTTTGTAGGAAAACAGAATAAAATAGGCTAACACGGGCAGAATCAATAAATACTTGTACTTGTTCTGCTGGAAATCCCTTTTCAGAACACGTGAAAGAGAATCTTTCTTTACGGCGTTTTTTTCCTTCATTTTTGCGTTATCCTCCGTAAATATACCCCCGCGCGGGGCGGGGGTATAATGCAGCATTAATATTTAACGGGCAAGGTAACGGTTATAAGCTCCCTGCTGGATGGTCAAGAGCTCCTGAAGGCCCATGCGGTTTACCTCGGCGATATAAGCGTCCCAGGTGTTAAAATTTCTCTGGCCTGTGATGAACTGAACAGCCGCCTCATTTACAAAGGTAGAAATTGCAGTCTGAAGTTCCGCGGCCCTGGTAGCTTCGGCGGGAGTCCTCGTAAGGCCGTTGGGTATTGTCCACCTCGCGCTGACAGCCTGGTTCGGATAGAACCAGAGGTCGTTGGCGTCAATGGCCTGCTGCGTGTTCTTCAAATAGAGCAGGAGGGTGGCCTGGATACAGTTGCCACTCCAGGTCGATCCGCCGTATTTGTCAATCGCGTCGTTGAGCCCGTTCGGGTCGTTGGTAACGAGCGGAAGGTAAGCGGGCTGGCCGTTCACGTAGTCCCAGGAAACGCCCTGCTTACCGTAGTTCCAGTAGAGGTTGCCGTCGTGGGTGTAGGCGTAGTCAAGCGCCCTCATAACAAGCTGCAATTTGGCATCGTCCTTCACGTTGGTGGTAATCGCCGCGATAACAGAGCCGATACCATAACCGCCGGGGACCATCGAAAGGGTACCGTCGTCGCCCCTGGGGTACTGGAGTCCTATCCAATTCGCGCCGTTCCCGGCGGCCTGTGAATCCATGACCCAGTTGGAGAGCTGACCCATAGAGGTGATGCTCATTCCCATCCTCAGATTGAGGGCATTGGAACGCGCCATGGTGTCGTTAATTGACATAACGTCCTGGTCAATCAGGCCGTCGCGCCACCATTCGGCCCATTTCACAAGCTGGTTCCGGTATTCAGGCTGAACGTTGGCGAGCTGAATCCTGTTGCTGTTGTCGACGTAGAGCTTGAAATCCGCGAAAGAGTAAGCGCCGAACGCGCCTGAAATGGCCGTGCCGTAACCGGTAACACGGGACCAGGCAAAACTCAGGGGCACGTTGTAGCGGTTTCTAATCGCCCGGAGCGTCGTGTCCCAGTCGGAAATGTTCTGGGGCAGTGGGAGGTTCAACGCGTCAAGCCAGGCCTTGTTCACAACCGGGCCGAGGTAGGTGTCGTTCCAACCGCCGTCCTCGCGGAAGAAGCCGTAGCCATAGTATTTACCGGAGTCGGTTTTCATGGCCCTGTCGTAAGCCGTTTCTGTATGGATCCAGTCCCAGTAGGCTGGGGACCATTCCCTCAAATGCGGCGTAAGATCGACGAAAGTCCCTTCGTCAATGTACCTCTCCGCGCTTGCCATCAGGCCGCCGCCGAACATGACGTCCGGCAAGTCGCCTGAGGCAAAGATAAGGTTAATTGCCTGGGCCTGGTTCGTACCCGCGATGGGGATTATCCAGTCGATATTCACGCCCAGCATGTCCTTGAGCCCCGAGTGAAAGGGCGAGTCGTCCGCGCTCGCGTAAGCGTTGTTGAGCTGATACCCTTCACCGATGAACCAGCTAATGGTCTGATCCCTCGCGTTCATCGGATAGCCGTTAAAGGCAAAACCCGACGAACCAGCGGCGGTTCCCGAACTCCTGTTGCAGCCGGTGAAGGCCATAACCAGAACCAAAGCGACAACCATTACAATTGCCATTTTTCTGATACCGTCCATAAACTCTCCTTGGAAAATAATTATACGGGCCAATCCCGTGTATAACCCCATTGTTACACGTCTTAGGGATATATTTTCTATAATAACCCGTTATTCGGAAATTGTCGAGGAAAATGTTTAAAAAAGGGAGTAGGGGGGCAAGGGAGCAGGGGAGTAAGGGAGTAGTCCCCAATCCCCTTATTTGCTATAATTCCCCTATGAAAACCAACCATTTGAAACGTCAATTTCGTAATGTAACCGTGATCCTGGTCGTTTTGGCCGTCCTGTTCCTCCTCTTCTCGTGCGCGAGCGCATCGAGAAGCATCGCTTCCAGCGGCCTGGGGAGGGCCACCGACCCGATTCCCTTTATGACGAACGCGAGGACCGGCGTTCTGCCGTCGGGCCTCCGCTATTACCTGCTCGAAAACACCCAGCCTGAGGGAAGGGCCTACCTGACCCTCGCGGTGGACGCGGGTTCGGTGCTTGAGGCCGAGAACGAACAGGGGCTCGCGCACTTTGTGGAGCACATGGCCTTCCTTAGAACCGCGCGCTTTGGGAAACTGGAACTGCTCAACTACCTCCGCTCCCTCGGCATGCGCTTCGGGCCGGAGGTGAACGCCTACACTTCTTTCAACGAAACCGTCTACGGCATCGAGGTGCCGGTTGAGACCGGGCCGGACGGCCGCAAAACGGTGCCTGGCACCGCGCTGGCGGTGATAGACGATTGGTCCCGCGCCATCATCTTTGACGGCGAAGACGTGGACGGAGAGAGGCTGGTTGTCCTGGAGGAGTACCGCTACCGCCTTGGGGCGCAGGAACGGATCAACCGGCAAGTCTATCCGGTGCTTTTCCGGGGCTCCATTTACGCCGACAGGCTTCCCATCGGCCTCCCTGAGGTCATCGAAAGCGCGCCGCCTGAGCGTCTTGAGGGTTTTTACAGAAAGTGGTACAGGCCGGAAAACATGGCCCTTATCATCGTGGGCGATTTTGACACGGCCTACCTTGAGGCGACCCTGACCGATCACTTCCCGGCCGATAAAGCCGCGTATCCGGCGTTGGCGGGCGCTTCGGCGACTTTCACGCGGCCCCGCTTCACCATGAGCGGCCCGAAGAAGGGCAATTTTGAGTCGCTGGTCCTCACTGATAGCGAGCTTACCTATTCCAGAATGGATCTCTACTGGAAGATGAAGTCCCAGCCCAAAGCCGCAAATCTTGCTGCTTACAGGGAGAGCGTCATTGATTACCTGATAGACATAATGCTTTCGCTTCGTTTTGACGAGGCGAGCACGAAACCCGAGACCCCATATATCGCGGCGGGCGGGTGGCATTCCAGCTACGACAACTCTACCCGGTTTTATACCCTCGCCGCCATCGCGAAAACCGGCCTCACGAGGGAAACCCTCCGCGAGGTCTATCTTGTCAGGGAGACCCTCTCCCGTTACGGCTTTACGGACGACGAAGTGGAAACCGCAAAGGCGTACCTTCTTTCGAACCTGGAACAGGAGGTTGACGAGAAAGACCGCCAGCCCACAAGCCGCTTCGTGAATTACTTTACGGAGCATTTCCTGAACGGCGAAAGTGTCCCGGATATAGAATGGGAGTTCATGGCGGCGCAAAGACTGCTTCCCGGTATTACTTTGAAGGAGATCAACGCCGCGGTAAAAGCATATTTCGCCGACGACGATCTCACGGTCATTATCAGTGCGCCCGACGCGGAGGCGGCGAGCCTCCCCGGAAACGCCGAGATAAAGGCGTTGTCGGACGAGATGAAAAAGGCGAACGTCGCGGCGCCTGTGACCGCGGCACGGGCTGCCGAACTCCTGTCGGTTGTTCCCACACCCGGCTCTATTGTCTCGGAAACCGTAGATAGCGATACAGGCGCAATCCGCCTCATGCTCAGCAACGGCGCGGAGCTCATCCTCAAGGAGACGAGGAACCGCAACAGCGAAGTCAGCCTTTACGCCCAGGCGAGAGGAGGCGATTTGAACGCCTCCCCTGAGAGCGCCGTTTCCGCGTATCTTGCGGCTGATATGCTTGAGGCGTCGGGACTGGGCCCCCATTCACGGCCCGAACTGACGCGGCTTCTCATGGACAAGCAGGCGTCCCTGTCGTTCTGGACCCAGAACTACCTCCGGGGCTTTACGGGCACGGCGGCCGTAAGGGATATCCAAACGCTTTTTGAACTGATTTACCTGAGTTTTACCCAGCCGCGCATGGATGCCGAAGCTGTCGAGGCCTTGCTGGAGCAGTACAGGTCAAGCTTGATTTTCCAGGAAAACGACCCCAACGCGGTATTCAGCCGGGAAATCTCCCGCACGATTTACGGCAACCCCCGCTTCCACCCGCTTGTAGCCGATGACCTTGATAAGGCGGACATGAACGCCGCGATGGCCTTTGTACGCGCCTGCCTTAACCCCGCCGATTACGTCTTTGTAATCGTGGGCAACATCGACCTTCCCCTGTTCCGATCCCTCGCGGAAACCTACCTCGCGTCAATCCCCCGTGGCGCTGCTTTAAACCAGTGGTCGGACCTTGATCCGCAGCGGCCGCAGGACACGACGAAGGAGATCCGCAAAGGAATGGAAGAGCGGAGTACTGTCTACATGGGCTGGTTCAGCCCCCAGACCTATACCGAGGAAAAAAGCGCCGCCATGTCTGTTTTGACCGAATACCTTGACATCCAGTTGATCGACGAAATACGGGAGAAGCTGAACGGGGTTTACGGGGTTTCCGCCGGGGTTTCAATTTCGCCCATGCCCAGGGGCGAACTCACCGGTGAGGCGTATTTTGTCTGCGATCCCGTAAGGGTTCCGGAACTCAGCGCCGCGGTGAAAGAGGAATTCCTCAAAGTCGCCAGGGGCGAAATAATCCCGGATGTTTTGACAAAGGCGATAGAAGCGTTGATCCAGAGCCAGGAGGAGTCAATACAGCGGAACAATTACATCGCCAATAGCTACGCCAACTCCGCGGTGATTTTCCGCGGCCCATTAAGCAGGCTGGACAACAGGCCGGCCCTGTACCGTGCGGTCAGTGCGGCGGACCTTCAAAGGGCGGCGGCGGATCTCGTGGGTGGCAGCTTTGTTCAATTGATCCTATACCCGGAGAATTAGCGAATGCTCGAGTCGCTTCGTCAGTTTGAGCGTATGCTCAAACTGGCGAGGTCGCCAAGGCCTTTCTCTCTCATGTAATCTCCAATGCCGGCTATGATTTCGTCCATCACAGGCGGGTGGGCAAAGGTGGCGCTGCCCACCTGGATGGCGGCGGCGCCGGCAAGGAGGAATTCCAGCGCGTCGGCGGCGGACGCAATGCCTCCCATGCCGATGATTGGAACCTTGACGGCATCGTAAAGCTCCCAGACCATGCGCAGGGCTATGGGGCGTATACAGGGCCCCGAAAGGCCGGCGCTTGTGTTGTCGAAAACGGGCCTTCTCCTTTCGATGTCGATCGCGACGGCCTTGAAGGTATTGACAAGGGAGATGGCGTCCGCCCCGGCGGCCACGCAGGCTTTTGCCACAGCCGCCATGTCCGGGGCGTTAGGTGAAAGCTTCACCATGAGGGGCGTGTTCGGGGTGGCCCTGCGTACCCGCCTGGTTATCCGGCCCGCTGACCTGGGGTCAAGGCCGAAGGCCATGCCCCCGGCCTTCACGTTGGGGCAGGAGATGTTCAGCTCGATGATCTCCACATCGGAAGTGTCAAGGAGCCGCGCTCCCTTGACGTATTCGCTGATCGTTCCGCCTGAGAGGTTGGCGATTACCACGGGGCCCATGTCCCGCAGTCGGCGGAGCTCTTTCTCGATGAAGGCGCGTATACCGATGTTTTCGAGGCCAATTGAATTCATCAATCCCGAAGGCGTTTCGTGCAGCCGCCTTCCGGTATTCCCGGACCTGGGGTTCAGGGTGAGGCCCTTGGTGCAGATTCCCCCAAGGCCGGTAATGTCCAGAAGCCCCTTGTACTCCTGTCCATACCCGAAGGTTCCAGAGGCGGCGATGACCGGGTTTCGCAGCCTGACCCCGGCAATGTTAAGCGAAAGATCCGGTTCTATGACCCTTAAGTTTCTGGTTCTCAAGCTCTAGTCCTCAAATTGAATCTCCTCGGCGTTGAATACAGGGCCGTCGACACAGCAGCGCCGGTTTCCCCCGGTCGTTTTTACAGTACAGCCCAGACAGGCTCCCACGCCGCAGGCCATGTGTTTCTCCACGCTTATAAAGCAGGGAACCCCGCCGTCCGCGCAGATATTCGCGACTGTTTTAAGCATGGGAGCAGGGCCGCAGGCAAAAACCCCCTTGTAGCCAGAGGGTTTAAAGAAGTCCGTTATGCGCCCTTTTTTCCCCTCCGAGCCGTCTTCGGTTGCGAGGATAAGGGCTCTGGCCTTCAGCTTTTGTCCAAAAGAGCCGCTCCTGAACCCGGCGTAGAAATCAAACACGAAATTTTTTGATACCTGAACGTAATCGGCGGATTCGTCAACGGATCTGCCGGGCTTTCTTCCGATTTCGGCGGCAAGCGCCAGGAGAGGCGCGATACCGATGCCGCCGGCGATGAGGGCGATGGGGCCGCTGGGGAAAAGCTCAAGGGGCCAGGAATTTCCCAGGGGGCCGGTTAGTTCCGCTTCCTCGCCGGTTCGCATTTCGGCAAGTTCCCGGCTGCCCCGGCCCTTAAGGGCCACAAGAAAGCGAAGGGTTCCTCCCCTGTAAACGCGCCGCGTATCCGCGTTTTTCGCGGGATTCGGCTTTTGCCGGGTTTCCCAGCCCGCCACGCTGATGGGCCTGGCGAGAAATNCCCCGGTTCGCTGTGGTTTAACAAGAAAGAATTGCCCGGCGCGGGGAGCCGGGCCCGGCCAAAAGAATTCAAGCCTTACCGTATCCACTGTAACTTTGTCGGAAATGGTACATTCACAGACGCAGGTTTTTTTTGCGCTTTGGCTGTTCATAAGGCAATTCCATCATTCCAATGAAAAAAAGGCGTCTACTCGAGCCTGATTATCCCTCTATGTAGGGAAAGCAGTGCCCTTATGCGCTGTTCGTAAAGGGTCGTATCAATGTTTGAAGAAATGCCGCTTGTTTTTCCCTCTTCCGGACTGCCGTATTCATTGGTATTCACGTTATAGGTTAAGAGCGCGCCGCCGTTGTAAATTGAGCTATCACTCACCCAGGGGGAGATCGTTGTCAAGCCGGCGTATTTTATGTCCTTTCCTTCACTCGGCCAGGGAAATCCGGACCGGGTTATGCTGTAAACTCCCTCACCCGGATAAAGCCGGATGTTCTCCATTCCCTCCGGCACTGTTTTGGCCTTGACATTTTTCAGGGTTCCTTCGCCTCTGTAGCCGTAAGGGCCGCTGGAAGCGTTAATATAATTGGCGGCAAGCCAGGTTTTAAGCAGGGTTCCCCAATCGTCATAGCCGCTTCCTTTCATCGCGTTATCGGCTGCCTCGGTTACCGCGCTATAGGTATACTGTTTTGAGGTGATCAGGTTGGTAAAGATACTGCTGCCGCCGGCTTGAATTCTCAGCCAGTGGAAGAAAAGGTAAACGGTAGCGTAATCATCCAAATCGGCGTAATAATGTTCATTTGAATGGTTACCCCATATAAAGAAATTATTGCCCTTCTGAATCAGTCCCGACGGGTCGGCGTTATAGTAAGCCCACCTTTCCTCGTTATGCTGCCCGCTGTATACCCATTCGGCTATTGCGGAGAGCCCCTCGTTAATCCAGGTATCCATCTCGTGAACAGTTGTAATATTATTGCTGTCCCTTCTTAACAGAACGCTCGTCACGTAATTCATCATATGCTGCATCTCGTGGGCAAGGGTTTTGCATGAATTCCATGATCCGGGCTTTTCCGGGTATGTGTCAAGATAAAGTATATCGGCGCCGTTGCTGTGCGGCCTGGATGGTATTAGGTCCAATGATGAAAAATAACCGCTCGTGCGGGATTCATTAACACCCTGCTGATAATTGTCCTGTATATCCAGAAGCAGTATAGCGAGTTTCCCGTCTCTGTCGCCAAGCCAATCGGCAAGCTGCATGGTGTTATTTGCGACAAGTTCGCCACCAACAGTTATTGGCGAGTGAATACCAAATGTTTCCATCATCTTCGGATAAATTTGGGTGTCGAAGATGTCGGTAAGATTCTTTGCGGTAGTAGTACTGACATTTGCCCCCTGTTCCATCCAGATCCTGCAGTATCTTCCTTCCACAATCAGATTGGCCGTAATCGAGTAGTATTGCGAAGTTCTGTAATTGAATGCCCAAAAGACCCTGGGTTGAACTTCCTTTACGATATTGCTGTCAGGCTCGGAGGGGTAATCTCCGTAATCCATACTGCAAGAACAGACGAACAACACCAATACGCAAAGTAAAGGCAACACTTGCTTTGCTTTCATAAGATAATAATGCTCTATCTTGACAAATAAGTAAATATGAATAAGAACAAAATTTTCGGTTTACCGGAACAGGCCCGCTGTCAATGCGGGAATCGTGACAAAAGTCCCCAACGCGCCGCCGAGTTGTGAAAGAAAGAAAACCAGCAGGGCGCGGGTGATCCGGTTGTGGTAAAAGCCTTTGACGCTTCCCACATCGTCAATGAGGGTCTGCGCGTCGGCCACCCGGGGTTTTTGGAGAAAGGCCTGGACGACTCCCGAAAAAAGCCCCACCCCGATAAAGGGCGTGAAGGTCGTGATGGGGGCGGCCAGGAATGCGGTAAGCACGGCAAGCGGATGGCCAAGGGCGATAACCGCCCCAAATGCCGCGAGGGAGCCGTTCCAGAGTATGTACTGGCGCAGCATGGAAAGGCTTAAGCCCGCGCCGCCCCTCAAAAAGCCGAACACGAAGAGGGCGGCTATCACCAGGGGAATTAGGAAGGGCAATGCCTTCGACCCGGCGCCCCGTGACGGAATTGTTTTGAGGGCCGAAACATCCGGGGAACTCTCACTTGAAGCAATTTTTTCCATGTGGCTCTTGATGCCCTGGATGTGCCCAGCCCCGACCACGGCGACTATTCGCCGGGGACGATCATCTTGATGACTGTCCCCCTGGTTCGCGCCAAATGGAACATTTGGCGACGCGCTTACCCAGATTTTCGCCGCGAGGTATCTATCCCTCTCGTCAATGAGCGTCTCCTTCACTTCGGGAAGGTAATCGGCAAGCTCGTTCATCATGCCGTCAAGTTCGTTGCGGTTTTTTAGTTCTTCTATTTCCTCGGCGCTTATTTTTTCGGTGGTGAAGGCGCTCGTGAGGAGGGTTGCGAGGAGTTTGCTCTTGTTCCAGAGGCCGCAGCTCGCCCAGGCCCGGCGCAGGGTGACCTGTACTTCCCTGTCGCAGAGCGCGTGGGGAATGCCCAGTTCCTTCGCGATATCCAGGGCGGCTTTCATCTCCTCGCCGGGTTTCACGCCCAGTTCCGCGCCCATGCGGCGCTGAAAGCCGGAAAGCACGAGGTTCGCGAGGAGGAGAAAGCCTTTGCCCTCCCTGAAAACCTTGACCATATTCAGGTTTTCCCAGCTTTCCTTCTGGGTTATGGAAGCGTATCGGCCCTCGTCAAGCTCCACACAGATGAGATCGGGCATTTCCTGCCGGATGATTCCGCTTACTTCGTCGATGCTCTCCCTGGAAACATGGGCAGTGCCAATCAGGATAAATTCCCTGCCATCCAGGGTCAGGCTTATTCTGGTATCGCTCATTGCGCCGTTCATGCGGACTCCGTGCTTAAAAAATGAGGGGATGTATGCCCCTGTCTATCAGTATCCATTCGTTGAGCCGCCATTCAGGAATGGCTTTCTTGTCCAGCTCGTAAACCATACGGAAGTACCTGTTTGCCGAGTTCGTATTGCCCCTGACCTCAAAATACCACGCCATGTAGAACAGCATCCTGGCCTTTAGCGTCTCGTCCTGCTCCCTGTCCAACCGGGTCAACATGTCGTATTCACTCTGATAGTTCCTGCTCGTCATATCATAATAGAGGCGAAACATATACCATTCAAGGGTGTTGCGCGTGACCCGGTTCTGGGCCTGGTTGAGAAAAGTCCTGGGCGCGGTGACATCCCCCATACGCATCCAGCTTATGGCGGTGAGAAGGGCAAAGTAGTGCTCATTTGGGGCCTGCCTGTAGGCTTCCATGAATGCGTTCCGGGCATCGGCCCATTCGCCCTTTCTCATCTTGTGAAGCCCCAGCCCCTCAAAGGCGAAGTAATAATCGGGCTTGAGCCTCGCGAGAATCGTGTAGTCCCTTTCCGCGCCCTCGTGGTCGCCGAGGTCGTCCTTCAGCCCCGATGTATACACGTACGGGTAGTAATGATTGGGATTGATGGCTATGGCCCTGTTGAATTCAGCAAGCGCTTCGGTTTTTCTCTCCATTTCGAAGAGAAGGTCCGCCCTGTCAACGGCCAGCCAGAAGTCGTTCGGGCTTAGTTTAATCGCCGCGTCAAATTCCTCAAGGGCCTCTCTGTACCTTTCCCTTCCCCAGTAGAAACGCGCCCTGTCGCTCCTGGCCTCGACCATGTCCGGGTAAAGGGACACGAGCCTGTCAAGCAGCATCTCGGCGTCGTCCCACTCGGTGTTCATGCGGAAAGCGCGCGCCAGACCCAGCATGGCCTGGGCGTTCCTGCCGTCGTTGGTCAAGACCCTGTAGAAATACGTGGCCGCCTGCCGGTAGGCCCGTGTCTCCAGGTTGATATTCCCAAGGGAGACCAGCGCCTCCGCGTTATCCGGCTCAATGGCGATGATCCTTTCCAGCGCGCGCTGCTGCTGCTGTCGCCTTCCCGTTACACTCTCGATTGTAGCGAGCATGAAAAGGGCGTCGATATTGCCGGGTTCCAGGGCGAGGACGGCCTCAACACCGGCCCTCGCCTCGGCGAATTTGCCGGCGGAACTCAGTATTGACGCCCTCAGGAGCCTCAAACCGGAAGTATCCCTTTGGGGCTGCGGAATCGTATCGAAGAGCGCGATAGCCTCGTCGTATTTGGACACCGCGAGGTACTCAACGGTCTGTGTGAGTATTCTCTCTACCAGATTGTCGTCTCTGTCCCCTGTATCCGGCCTGATTTGAGCCGAAACAAAAGCCGTCCCCAGAACAAAAAAAATCGGTATTAAGTATCGAGCTTTCAATGAAACTCTCCTTATATCATATTATCGAAAGAATCTGAGTATAGTATAGGGTTACAGGGAATATATAGGGGAATAGGGAAATAAGGGAGCTTGAAAAGATACGCCATAAAGCGTTATTCTATTACATATGCGAAAGCGCGTATTTCCCAGAATAATATTCATCACGTTGCTTTACTGTGCTGTTTTTTTATTTTTGGTGTCGGTTCAATTCTCGAAAAGCGGGGCGTTTACGCGGAACATCGCGGGCTTCGTTGTGTCAGGCCATTACCGCGCCAACGGGGAGAACGACGGCACGGCCGGAAATCTCGCGAATAACGCGAACGGTTATTTGCTTGAGGGCGATGTCCAGGTGCTTTTTGGAGGCATGGAATTTGATCTCGTCAATCGGCGCGATGGGAATTCCCTGCGCCTCACCGGACCGAACTGGAGCCGGGAGGCGCTCCCCGAGGCTATGGTCGTCTACGAGAACCAGGTCAGCTTTGTCCTTCCGGGCGGGACGGAGCTGATTTTCACCAATCAGCAGTCCGGGAACGCTGTCGATATGCGCATAACCGGTGTTTTTTCAGAAGATGTCACAGGCATCGAACTTCCTTTCAGGCTGCAAAGAAGAACGAGTATCCAGAGCTCTGGAGACGGTCAGTTCATCGTCAGCGCCGATGGGGTTAAATACACTTTCGGTTCTTCCCCGATAGACGCGGATCGCCGCGTCCTGCTCATCAAGTCTGGCGGGGAACTTGTGTCCTATAGGACTCTGCCTGAATTGGATGTCTTTTCTCCCGATGACTTTGTGCTGCGGGAAGCCGAAGCCGCCGAGACCTACAACGCTGCCGTTGCACGATGGATAGATCAAAACTTTTCCCTCTGGAGCAGGAGTATTTCTGGGCTGGACAACGAGGATATCGTCATCTCGCTGGTGGGCGAGGCGTACAACCGGGGGAGTTACAGGGCGGCGGTGAACGCGGTCTCCACGGCTTTCCGTAATGGGAACAACAGAACCTACGAGTCATCGGTTTTCCTGGGCAACCTGGACACCGCGTACCGCGATCTCATTGCCGCGGACAATGTGAAACTCGACCGTCTTACCCGCCTGATAAGCGAAAGATCCCTTGAGTTCCTTCTTGAGCCGCAGGTTTTTGAGTTTCTCGGCGTCCGCGGTTATCAGAACCTGATGGACGCTGCGGCGGATCTTGTTGATACCATCGATCCCGCCATCCTTTCGCCGGATCTTGTTCCGGGCATTCTTGAGGGCTACACGGACTGGGAGGCCTATGGCGATAACACGGACAACCCCTTCCGGCGCCTTGTCGATCCGGCCTTCTCCGTCCTTTCCGGGTATCTGACAAGAACCGACAACCTCCCACCCGCCATTTCAGGAGGCGATCCAGGCGCGATTGAAGGGCGGGTCTTCCTGCTTTACAACGACACGGAGGATCCTGAGTTTAACCTGCGCCTCGGGAAGGCGCTTCTGGCCTGCGCCGAAGCCGTGAGAAATAATTCCTGGGCCGGGGTAGGCCGTTCCATGATCCTTTCCGCCCTTTACGGGACGGGGGAAGATTTTGATCCCTCTCATTCGGAACTTGCAAACGCGAGGCTTTACCGTATCCTATGCCCGAGGGACTCGTACCCGCAGGCGGTGGCAATAGCCCCGCAGCCCGCCAATATCTGGGCCTGGACCACGTCCCCGGCCCTGA
>JGI24698J34947_10000936_pt1 | contig 14838 bp, 15 predicted proteins | sample TergutMp193P3_FD_34947 | JGI IMG/M metagenome (IMG submission 34947) | reverse complement strand
AAAAATCTTTCCGCGTCCTGCAAAAGATTTTTATCCGACGGACGTTCCAAATCAAGCAAAATAAAGTCGTCGTTATTTTTTGCCAACATTTTTACAAACGTCGTTTTTCCGCATTGACGCGGTCCCAAAATCGCGGAAACAGGCGCGTTTTTAAGCGATTTTTGTATTTTTTCCGCAAATATCATACGATTAACATCCTTAAACATAATAACTTACTCCTTGTTTATGAAAATTGGAAGTCCGAGTTCCAATTTTCATATAAAATACTTTATTTGTTCGCGATAAAGGGGAAAAATATGAAAAACAAACGAAAATTTTGCACAAACCCCAAAAAAACAAACGGGACGGGAAATTTCTCCCCGCCCCGTTTTAAAACCTTAAACAGTTTCAAATTCTTATCAAACAATTAAAACGACGCCGCAAATCCGATTTCCCAACGGAAGAAAGAAAATGCGCTTTCGTTTTTGCTTCCATACGGCACTTTTTCTTCTTCTTTTTTACCGTCTTTGTTCGTATATGTATATGTAGACGTTTTGCTAAGCGCTCTGTCATAATAAGTTTTTGCGTCGCTGTTCCAATAACGCAAACGCGGCGTAATCGAAAATTTTTCATTAACCGCTACGCCAAAACGCGCGTCGACGTGGTGTCCGAGAGCGACTTCTTTACTCACTCTTATCGAATCGTCGGCGTTGTTTTTCAAACGGTCGATAGCGTATTTTACTCTGGCGGTAAACAATTTGCCGTTTTCTCCGCCAAACGTATATACGGGTTCAATTCCTCCCGTTGCCATAAGGTAATTTCCTCTGGCGTTATGCTTGGCGATAGCCGTGTCGGGAGCGACGTCTTCTACTTTATGATGAAGCGCGCCGCCGTTGACGTTAACAGAAAGTTGTTTTGTAATTTTTACGTTTACGTCAATGCCTTCGGAAATAAGCAATCCTCTATAAACTTCTTTGGCTTTGAGAACATCTTTCTCATCGTCGTTTTCGTCTTTAACTTTTTCAACAAAAGGAATAAGCGTTTTACCCGTCGTCATTATATTTACGTTCGGTTTAACGGTAATCATTTTATCGGCAAAAGACAAATCGGCACCTACGATAATTCTTCCGTCGCTATAAGCGCCAAGCGTGTCTTTCACAGCCAGCGTGTCTCCATTATAAACAACATAACCTTGCAATCTATAGTAGTGAGTAGAAAATTGATTTGCAATACCGGCAGTCGCGAAAACTTTTACCGTTTTGCTTACGGGAACCGTAAAATCAAATCCCGCAAGCGAATTTCCGTATTCGTTGCCGAAAGCGCGCGTAGGGTCTTTTCTCGTATAAGCCGCCTGCAAATCAAGCGCGGTGTTGCTTGCGACATTTAACAAACCGCCCGAAAAATAAAGTACGTCCAACGGTTTCCAAGTAAAATACGCATTTGGTAGCGCCACTCCGAGCAATCCGCTGGAACTGCTGTTCATTCTAAAACTGTTTCCCGAACCGTAAATTGTCGCGCCAAAAGTTTCTCCCCACGGGTCTGACAAACGGAAAGTTAAATCAAGTTGTTCGTTTACCGCGACGTTTAATTTATAACCCCAAGTAAACATAAAACGACGATTTTGCGGTACCATTCCGTCAAATTTTTCTCCTTTTTCATCCGTTTGTCTGCCGACTTCTATACGGGGAGTAATATTAACTCCGCCGCTTTGCTTGATTTTCGGATACTCGCTCTTTTTCTCTTCTTTCACTTCCTTCACTTCCGCGACGACGGCGGGAGCCGCTTCTACTTTTGCGACCGCAGGCGTGTGTTTGGGCGCAGGAGCCGCTTCTTCAACCGCTTCTACTTCTTCAACAGATTCGTCAATCTGTTCTACTTCTTCTACCTCTTGCGCTTCTTGCGCAAACAACGCGGCTGTCAAAGACAACGCCGCCAAAATAACCAACTTTCTCATAAAGAGACCTCCAAATTAAAAAAAATGTTTAATACTCCAAAATTTCACAACAAAAATACCAAAAAACCTAAAACTAAAACCGTCCTAATCGCCACAAAAAACAAAGATTTTACAAAAAACAAACAAAAAAGGGGCGAAATATCAATTTGCGCCCCCTGCTTTTTTTGAAAAATTTTGTAAATTCGCGTTTAAAAACTTATCGGCGCTCTTGATTTCGTCAAAAGTCCGCATTTACATTCATAACCCATCGTGTTTCTGTTAAGAGACATCATTCTTATAGGTTTTCTCTCTTCGCCGCAAACGGCGCATCTCATAATTGAAGCCGCGCCTCTATTTTCGCGAGCGTTTTTTGAACCTTTTGCATTCATTAAATTACTCCTTGTTTTTTATAAATTTTTAATTTCTTTGACGAAATATACAATATTTCCAAAAGCAAGTGCGGGAAAAATTATATTTTATTATGATTTTTTTAATTTTTTTTGAAAAGCGGCTAAAAAACTATTAAAACAAGGAGGGATAATAATGAAAATTAAATGTTTTCTCGCGATTTTTTTCGCGGTTTTAGTTTCGTTTGCGAATAAAAACGATAAAAACGAATTTTTGAGTCAGGATTTCATCGATACGACTATTCAGAGCGCGTATTATGGATTTGTCGCGGCAAGCAGAGAATCGAGCGGCGGGGGAGTGTCGCAGTCAAGGGCTATACAAAACGCAAAAAGCGTCGTGTCCGAACTTAAAAAGAAAGCGGAAAACGACCCGAACAAACGTTATATTTTGTTTCGACTTTCGGAATTGGAAGCGCAAATTTCGCTCGAAGAAGAAGAAGTTCGCCTCAAAAATATGTATGCCAAAGTGCAAAAAATTAACGAACTCGTCGAAATTTTTAACAAAGAAGTTTTGCAGCCCAGACCGAATTTTGCAAATTTGCATACCTTATATAATAGAATGTCTATCGTGGACGTGAGCAAAATGAACGAATTTGCGGGCATAATAAATCAAAAAATGAAAAGCGTAACGGCGACGCTTAAAAATTCGTTTTCTAATAATATAAATTCGGGAGATTACAAAAAAGCCGAAGTCGATTATAATTACGCCATAGAAAATCTTAAATATTTGGAAATGGGCAACAGAGAAATAGAGGACTGGCGAAAAAGAATTCAGGCGAAAAAAGACGCGGATTATCTTAAAGAAAACATAGACAACAGAGTCGCTTTTATAAACGGAATAGTTCGCGAAAATCGGCTTTCGGAAGCAAAACGCCACATAGAAGTATTGAATTTTGACTTGAAAGGAGCAAGCGCGCTTTTGAATCAGAGTTTTATCGCTTCCACAAGAATGAAATTGGACGGGCTTTCGGCGAGCATAGACAAAAGAGAGGACTCGCTTATTCAATACGGATATTCGTTAGTTACCGCGAAAAGATACAAAGAAGCGTCGGCGTATTTAAGCAATGTTCTCTCTCCTGCGGGAGTCGATAGGGTAAAAGCGGCGGGAATAGACAGAGCGATAATAGAAGCCGAAGGCGGAAACGTAAAACGCGCCGATTATAAAACGTCGCTTTCGTCGGAACATATTTCGGAAGAAACTCAAACCGCAATGGGCGCGGCAATGAACGCGAGAATGAAGCAAAAAGCCGATTCTATTCGTTTGGCAAACGAAGCCGAAGAGTTGAAAGCGCAAAAATATTTTGAAAAGAAAAACGCCGCCGATATAAAAAAGTTTCGTAGCGCGTTAAGTCAGCAGGCAAAATTGCAGCAAAAAAGCGACGCGTTTTTAGAAGGCGTTTTGCAAACGTATTATTCGGGAAAACAGGACGCAGCCGTTAAAAAATTTAAGGCGAAACAAACAGAATGTTTTATGAACGCCACTCCAAAAACGTATTACGACGTTAAAACCAGAATAAACACTCACACGGGCGCAAGCAATTACGACGATTTTGAACTTAACGAAGTTATGAGACGGCACAAAGAGCAATCTCCCGAAGCAAAACAAGTTAAAGCGGAACAACTCATCGGAGAAATTTATGAACGTATCGAAAGAAAACAGTTAACGGAAGCGTACAGAATTTATTACTTAAACAAGCCGCTTTTGAGTCAGTTCGCGTATCCCGAAGCGTATGTTTCTATGAGAAAAGCGTTAGTTAAGGCGTATTCCAAAGAAATGAATTTATAAAAAAGCGAAAAATAAATATTTGCCGTTTTGAAACGCAAAATTTAGCGCAAAACAAAAATTTAAGCGATTTTCGATTCGGCGAAATATTATTTTAGGTAAGTATTTTAATTTTTACGACTAAAATCGGAGGTTATTTTTATGACTAAATTGCTAAACGGCTTAATTATTTCGGCGCTCGCTTTGCTTTTTGTCGCTTGCGGCGGAGGCGGAGGAGGCGGCGGAGGCGGAAAACGAACGGGACCGTCGGAACAGGAAAAGGCAAGATTGACCGAAAGCCGTTCGTCTGCCGAAGCGGCGGAAAAAGCGTATTACGAAAAGAAACTCGAAAGAATACAACTCGAACAGCAGTTGGAAGACAAAGAGTAAAGTCAAATTCTAATGGGCTTGCCAAAAAAAAAGAAGACCAACAAACTCGACCTTGCCAACAAAGAAATTTTGACGTTGCGTTCCTTTGTTACGCGATATCGAATGGCTATGGTCGTTTTTCTTGCGTCGCTTTTCGTCTTTTTTCCGCGATACGAAAGCGGCGGATTTGAATCATATCCGCAAACGGGCGATATTTCAAAAGAATTGATTACCGCCCCGTTCGCTTTCGACATAATGAAAACCGACTATGAAGTCAGCGTCGAAAAAGAATTTTTAACGCAAAGAAGTTTGCCCGTTTTTCGCTTCGACCTTTCGGTGTACGAAAAAACTGCGGCAAAAATAGACAGCGTTATAAATTTAACGAAAAATCAGGATACCAATTTCGTTTCGCCAATTTCAAACGTATTCTTGGATAACCCCGAAATTCTTGCGGATTTTAAGGTTCGTCTTCTCGCTTCCACGCAAAACGGACTTTTAGACAGAATTGTCGTAACTTCGGACGAACAGGGCGAAAAATTTTTGCGAGAACACAACATTAGAGAACCGTATTTGCGCTCCCAACGCGGATTTTTGGAAATATCGAACGACGCGGAAAACGCACCCGCAAAAACCGTCGCGATAGAATCCGTTGAAAATATTCACGAATTTTGCGCCGACGCCGCAAGAGATTTAGCCGCCAAATACGAAAAAAATACCGACGAAGTTGATTCCAAAGAAATATTTTCGGCAATACTTTTATTGGCTGAAAAAATTGCCGCGCCGTCTCTTATTTACGACAAAGTTTCGCACGAAAAAAAATTGCAGGAAATCGTTTCTTCAATAAATCCCGTTAAATTTAAGATTATGAAAGACCAAGCGATTGTCCGTCCGCACGAATTGGTTTCGGAAGACGCCGCAAGAATTTTAGAAACGCTTCGCAAGAAAAAAATGGAACTTTCACAAGACGAACACAAAATAAAACAAAGCGTCGACACGGTAATAATTTTCGTTTTGATAATAATGTTCGCCGTGCTTATCGTAGTTCATACGGGAAAATTTATTCCGCAATTTTTAGCGCCGCCAAAATATTTTTTGTGTCTTGCGATAATTTGCGCAATTCAATTTTTTCTCGTCTGGCTAACGCAAATCGTCATAGATACGATTTCGGAACAAAACGGAAATTTGCCGCAAACTATAAATCGCGCTACAAATATCATATCGTGGGCGCCGATGTTTACGGGAATCCTTTTGACTTCGCTACTTTTCGGCAGGCGAACGGGCGTTTTCGTTTCGCTGTTTTTTACGATATATTTTCTGTTTGTTTCGCAATTTAACATCGCAATTTCGTTGAGCATTCTTGCGATAGGCGGATTTGTTTCGCATTTCGCGCAAAAAATTCGATATAGAAGGCACCTGCTTTGGCTGATACTTTTTATGATGCTTTCAAATATTTTGCTTCAATTTTTATTGAATTTTGTGTGCAACGCGCTTTCTTCGCAAACGCCTTTCACTATTTTTGCCGCGCCTTGCCTAAACGTGCTTATTTCGACGGGAATAGTTTATATGGCGCTTCCGCTTTTTGAATATATGTTTGGAATTATAACGATTACCACGCTTTTGGAACTTACCGATATGAGCAATAAACTTTTGAAACGACTCGCTATTGAAGCACCGGGAACTTTCAGTCATAGTTTAGCGGTCGGAAATCTTGCGGAGTTAGGCGCGGAAAAAGTTGGCGCAAATCCGCTTTTTTGCAGAGTTTTGGCATATTATCACGACGTAGGAAAAATTAAAAATCCCGTATATTTTACCGAAAATCAACTTAACAAAAAAAATCCGCACGACAAACTTTCGCCTGTCCGCAGCACTAAAATACTAATTTCTCACATCGGCGACGGCTGCGACCTTATAGACGAATATAAAATTCCGAAAGTAATAAAAAACGGCATAATTCAGCATCACGGAACGGGTTTTGCGGGAACTTTCTATCAAAAAGCGTTAGAAAACAAAAAAGAAGGCGAAGAAATAAACCCCGACGATTTTTGCTATCCCGGCGAAAAACCGCAGACAAAAGAAACGGCGATTTTAATGCTTGCAGACAAAGTTGAAGCGATGTCGAAATCGTTAAAAGGAGAAAGCGAGTCCGATTTACGAAAAAAGATACACGACAACGTGCGCAAAATAGTAATTTCAGGACAATTAGACGAGTGCGGACTGACTTTTCGCAACGTCTTCGATATAACAAACAGTTTTATGCCCGCGCTAAAAGGCATATTTCACGAACGAATAGAATATCCCGAGGAGGATAAAAATGGCAAAGAGTAAATACAAAAGAGAGAATTATCTCATAAGTAAAGAGATTCAGGGAGCGTATATGGTATCGTTCCTAATTCCGCTGACTTTAATGCTTTTAATAATGTCGCTGATTTTCATTTTCGCATTGCGAAACGGAATTTCGTCGTCGGTAGAAAGCGTAAACAGCGAGGTAAACGAAAAGTACAACAACATCGGTCTTATGATGGACAAAAACGACCCCGAAACGAAAGGATATCGAAAAGCGCTCGAAGAAGTAAAATTTACTTTAAGCGGCAACGAATCCAAAATAAATCGCGACAAAAACATAAACGCCGTAATAAAGTCGATGATGTACATTCTTATTCCCGGACTTTTGCTTGCTATCGTAGAAATAGTATTTTTGACGGTATTTTTCTCGCATAAAATTGCGGGACCCGTTTTTCGACTGGAAATTGCCTGCAAGCGAGTTATCAACGGCGATTACAAAGAAGAGATTCATTTGAGAGACGGCGATAAAATGGGAAATTTGGCTTTGCTTTTCAACGATATGACAAAAATTACGCGAGAACGCCTGCAAAAAGCGCTTGAATTGGAGTCAAAAGAAGAAAAAGACGAATTTCGCGCACAAAATAAATTAAACCCTTGACTTTCGTTAGCGCCATAAAATATTTTACCGCTGTTATTTTCGGGAGAAAGATATGAATATCAGGTCGATGATAAATGTTAAATTACTTTTGATAGCCGCTGTTGTAGCGATTATCGGATATATTTTGCTTGGAGTTGCGCCGATAGACAATCAGATTTCTTGGACGATAGCGCCGATAGTTCTTGTAATTTGTTATTTGGTGTTAATTCCGCTTGCGATACTTACCCAAAAAGCAAAAGTAGAAGAAAAATGAAAGAAATTCGGGGGGTTAGCTCAGTTGGTTTAGAGCACCTGCCTTACAAGCAGGGGGTCACAAGTTCGAGCCTTGTACTCCCCACCGTATTTAAGTGGATTGGTAGTTCAGCTGGTTAGAACGCCTGCCTGTCACGCAGGAGGTCGCGGGTTCGAGTCCCGTCCGATCCGCCACTTTTTTTATAAATAATTCCTTTTTGAATCTGGTTTTTTGGTTTTTTTATCGCTTGAATATATTCTTCTATTATATCATTTAATTAAGCGCCTTGTTTTCCGCTTTTAACATCAATACGTCAAAAAAATACTAATTGCCTAAACGAAAAACGTAAAAAACAATTTTTCTACGCAAACGTTTGCGGCAATTTACTTTTTATTGCGTTAACGTCGTATCCTTCTTGCAATAAAACGTCAAGAACTTGTTGCATTCCTTGCTGCATTCCTTCTTGTCTTCCTTGCTGTTCCCAAGTTTGCGCCGCTCCTGTTCTCTCCGCCCAACGAGCAAAACGCTCGTTAAATTTCTTCTCCATCACCGTCATTATTTCCTCCTTTTCCAATATTTCATTATTAACTACAAACAAGCCCCACAATATCTCTTCTATTCGTATTCGTCGAGCGTAAATTGCAACGTCCAAATAAACCATTGCGTCCAATTATTACGTCGTTTTTTCGGCTTTGTTTCTTTTTTCATATTAAAACCTTTACGCAAAATGTTTTGTCAAATATAATTTTTGAAATCATTTTTTCCTCATAGTTTTTTATAGTTTTCAAAGAAAAATAATATTTGTTTTTGAAAAAAAATACGAATAAAATAAAAATTTTTGTTTTTTTTATTCCCCCAGAGTTTTCTCAACGATATTCTGCGACGGGAAATCGCGAAATTTGAAAATTTTTGGACTTATTTTTTCGTCGATTTCGTTTTTTATGCTTTTGTAAAGATTAACGTCGATTCCCAAAATAAAATCGTTAATTTCGTATTTTTTTAGGTCATAAAGACGTTTTAAAACTTGCGATTTGTGCCATTTGTGAAACATTTCAAGTTGAACTTTCTTTTTTGTTTTGCGACTAACAAACAAAAAATCGGGAACGATAATTTGTTTCCCATCCAAAGAAAACGGCTCAATTTCATCGGAAATTTCCCAAAATTCGCTATTTTCTTGAAAATTTTGCCTAAAAACTTCAAATTCTTTTGGATAATAAACCGACAAAACATTTTTTTGAGAGATAAAATTTGAGTTTAATATAAGCGAATATTTTTTCGAATCGATTTTAAGCGTCGCAAACAATTTCCAATCCTGAATACGGCAAATTATCTTGAAAAAATTGGCTATCTTTTGCCCGTATCCCGAAGAATTTTCCAAAATACTCGCGGGTCCGTCGATAAAAACCGAATATCCGCTCGAAGTTTTTGAAACGCCGCAAAGAAGTTGATTAAACCGAATTTGACTAAAAAAATGCCGCATAGTTTTTTTGTCGTCGCTTTCGGTATTTAGCGTCAAATTTTCGGCGTTCAAAAGTAAGCCCTGAATCAAAGAAATATTGTATTCGTCAATAAGTTCTTCGACGGATTTTATTTTGCAGGCAACAATTTTTTCGCAATCGGGATGGTCGCCGTAAATGTCGTTAAGAAAATCTTCGTCAAAATTTTGCGCAATTTTTTCTAACAAATTTTCGCTTGGAAAAAAATAAAATTTCGCCGATTCTTCAAATAATTTTTGTCGCAAAAAAATGTAATCGCGGTTTTCGTTTTTTTCAAATTCGCAGTTGTCGAGTAGAATTTTATTCAGTCCTTTTGCGATTTTTGAAGAACGCAGAGAATTTATTATCGCGGCGGAATTTTGCGCAATTTCCTTTTGAGACAAATTTTTTTCGTCCGAATAAATAGCAAGCAACTGCTCGCAGACATTTTGAACGCCCGACGTATTTAGCGAAATAAACGACGGATTTACGACGTCATTTTTTATTGTGTAGCGAATTAAATCTTTCGTAAGCGCTGTGTTTTCTCCTTCTTTGGCTTGTTGAAAATTCGGCGGTTCCTTTCCCGATTAACTCGTAAAGAACGGCGGTTTTGTCGGCGCTTGGACGTAAAATTCTTCCCAGCCGCTGAACGTGTTCGCGAACGCTTCCGCTTCCCGAAACGATAATTCCCACGCTTGCCTGCGGAACGTCTACGCCTTCGTTTAGAACTTTGCTCGTTACCAAAACGGGATATTTTTTTTCGCGAAATTTATCTAAAAAGTCCTTGCGTTCCTGCATTTTTGTGTTGTGCGTGATGACGGGCAAAAAAAACATTCGTCCGATTTTATACGCCATATCGTTGTCGGCTGTAAAAATTATGCACTGCTCGCGAGCGTGTTTGCGCAAAATTTTTCTAATTTCTACTATTTTATTTTCGCAAATTTGCGGAATTTCTTTTTGCGTTCTATACGCTTCAAACGCTTTTCTGCCGTCCGAAGACGTAAAACACATCAAAATAAATCTGTTCCAGCCGCCCGCAGCCGAAAAATTTATGCCCATTCGGCGAACAAACGACAAATAAATTTGTCTTGCCGCGTCGTATTTTTGCTGTTCGTCTTGCGTTAATTCAATATCTATTCTTTCGACTTTATAAGGAGCCAAAACGCTGCCTTCAAGTTCGTTTATTTGCGTATGAAAAACCTTTTTTCCGATTAGTTCATAAAGTAAAAATTCGTTTTCGGATTCTGGCGTTGCGGTAAGTCCCAAGCGAAACGGAGCGATGCAAAATTGCGCGGCTTTGCGATAAACTTCGCCCGTTAAATGATGGCATTCGTCAAAAATTACCAATCCGAATTTATTGCCCGAATATTCCATCGTTATCGCGGCGGAATCGTAAGTCGAGACGGTTATTTTTTCTATGTTTTTTTGTCCGCCGCCGAGTATTCCTATTTTCGTATTAAACGATTGCGAAAGTTGGCTTTCCCATTGGCTTACCAAGTCCAAAGTCGGCGCGACGACAAGCGTGTTTCGATTTATCATAGAAATTGCCAAACGCGCGACAAACGATTTTCCCGAACCCGTAGGCATAACGACAACGCCTTTTGAGTCGTTTTCGCGCCAAGATTGTATTGCCTGCGATTGATGCGGGCGCGGCGAAAGAGCGTCGCGTAAAACAAAATTTTGCTTTTCAAACAACTTTGCGTTGTCTTCAAATTCTATTTTTTCGTTAAAAAGCGTTTTTACGATTTCGCCGTAATTCATTGCGTATCCGCGATAATCGTTAGTTCGTTTATCGAGCCGCAAATACTTCAGAATTTTATCGCTTGGACAATGTGAAACCCTGACAGTACCGTTTTCAAAGTGTATTTTTACCTTTTCCATACCCGTAAAAATACCATTTTGCCGAAGAAAAAAGCGAGAGCGTTAATCAAAAACAATTTGAAAATTTATTAAACGGCGAAAAAATAAAATACTGATATTTGTGTTTGCCAAATAGTATTTTATTGCCAACCGAAAGGGAAAAGTATGATAAAAAAAATAAAATCTTTGTTTTTAGACACGTCGATTTTCGGCGGCTATTACGACGAGATATTTATGCGAGAAACGCGCTTGCTTTTCGATAAAATTTAAACATTTACTCGCCGAGAGAAATGGAGGTTTACGATGACGAATAACGACGATACTTTTCGCTGGGATTGCATAAAAGGCACGCGAGCAATTAAAGACAAAATAAGCGCTAAATTAAACGCTATGACAAAAGCGGAAAGAGTGGCGTATTTTGAAAATCTTAACGTTAAATATAGCGAAATTCGCGAAGTAGCCAGATGATAAAAGCACAAGAACAAACTAAAACAAAAAGCGCGAAAAAAGTGTTTTTCTTCTAATAAAATACTATCCGCCAAAAATAAAAGGGCGGGTTTTATCCGTTTATCTCGTTAATGAAAAGAAAAAATATTTATAAAATATTAAAAAAGTTTCACACATCATAATATCCAAATATTATTTTCCCGATACCACAAATACAGAATCGTAATAAATATACGGAACATAACATATAATATACAAATTTCCTGCGTTGCTTAAAAATTTTACAAAAAAATTAGCAATTTTTATAAAATTGTTGTATATTTATATAAAAGTCATAAACAAGTTATAAGAAAATTAGAATTTTTAAAGAGAGGAAAATTCTAATTTTTTGTATATAAATATTCCTCTCTAACATTTGAACAAAGGAGTTCTCTATGTGTAAGACATTTTTAGTGTCTATATTTTTTTGTTTTTCTGCGCTTTTCTTACCTGTTTTTTCACAAACGGAAGAATCGCAATCGCTTGCAGATGAAGGAGAAACTGTTTTCTTGACTGATTCTTTACAGGAAAACGTAAAAGAAAATGCCGTTAGCGAAGAAATAACGCTTTTTTTACAAGAAAATTTAAAAGAAACGTTGAATGTTAAATCAGATTTGTCTCCTTTCATTTTCAGAAATAGTAACCTTGACTTTAAGGCATTTTCGTTATATCGTCAAGATGATGTTAAAAATTTGTCTTATAAGAAAACGCGAGCGTTAATTTCAACAATTCCAGAAAATAATAAATTAATGAGACAAGAAAGAATATGGCGCGTTTCTTCAAAAATATTAGCGGGTTTGACCACTGCTTCTCTTGTTGCGACGATTTACTATTACAATGATGATTCACCGCGCAAATATACGAATAGTGGGGTAAGTATATTAACGTTTTCCTTATGTTCAATTTTTACTGGAATAACTGCTAACAACAAATTGCAACAAGGCGTAGACAACTACAACTATAATATTACAAAACAACAATAGAAATGTGCGTAGTTATTTAGTCGCTAATCGGATAATTCAAATTATTTGATTGGCGGCTATTTTTTTTTATGCCGGAATAAGAAACGGGTAGATAAACCTGAATTTGAAAGATGGAATTTATACCGCGCAACTTTATAATTTGCAGGGACGACTGATAAAAAGCGCCGATATTAACGCGATAAACGGCATAAACGCGGCGGGCATAAGAATCTACAATCTTTCAAAGGGAATTTTCATTCTTAACGTGAAACAGGCGGGCGCGACGGTGTTTAAGCACAAGATTACGGTTAAATAATTTTTTGCGGACAAACGTTTTTATTTTGCAGGGAGCGTGAAATACGCTCCCTTTTTGTCTTGCGGCAAAAAGTATTTTCAGTGCAAAAAAAAGGAGAAAACGATGTCGTTTATAATTAACGGAACGCAAACCGAATTTAAACTTGGTCTCACCGTCGGCGGTCTTTTGAGAGAAAAAGAAATAGACCCGCAAATCGTAGGCGTAGGACTCAACGGCGAAGTTTTGAGCAGAAATTTGTTTGACGAAACCCCGATACGCGACGGCGACAATATTGACGTTTTTAAGTTTGTGGGAGGCGGATAATGGAAGATTTTCTTTTACTTGCAGGGCAAAAATTTAATTCGCGGCTTTTAACCGGCTCGGGAAAATATCGCGACGAAAGCATTATAAAAGAGATTATAGAAACCGCAAACTGCGACATAGTTACCGTCGCGTTGCGAAGAGTGGATTTCAACAAAAAGGACGAATCCGTAATTTCGTACATTCCAAAAAACAAGCAGATTATGCCCAACACTTCGGGTGCGCGAACCGCCGAAGAAGCGGTAAAAATCGCAAGAATTTCACGCGAAATCGGATACGGAAACTGGGTAAAAATAGAGGTTATAAAGGACGCTAAATATTTGCTTCCCGACAATTTGGAAACGCTTAAAGCGACGGAAATTTTGGTAAAAGAAGGATTTGCGGTTTTTCCGTATATGCAGCCGGATTTGGCTATGGGAAGGCGAATGGCGCAGGCGGGCGCGGCGGCGGTTATGCCCCTTGGCGCACCTATCGGCTCAAATAAAGGACTTTTAACGAAAGAAATTATTCGCATAATGATTGAAGAATTGGACGTTCCGATAATTGTCGACGCGGGAATAGGAAAGCCGTCTCACGCCTGCGAAGCGATGGAAATGGGCGCGGCGGCGGTTTTGCTGAATACTGCGATTGCGGCGAGCGACAATCCCGTTCTTATGGCAAAAGCGTTCAAAAACGCTGTGGAAGCGGGAAGACAGGGGTTTTTGGCGGGATTTGCGGGCGTAACAACCGCTTCGGCTTCGTCTCCTCTGACGGGTTTTTTGGATTAAATACGAACTTCAAAAATTTATTGATTACAAAATTTTTGTCTCAAATATAATCTTACCCAATCTTCGTCGCTTAAATCTTCTGCGCGGGCGTTTTCGTTTATGTTCAAATCCGCAAAAACGGCTTTCGCGTTTTCTTTCGACGAAAATTCATTTGAAATAACGCTAATAAGTTTTTTTCGTCTTCGCGAATATCCCAAACTTACGAACTTAAAAAAAAGTTCCCATTCGTTTTTTGAAATTCTTGAAATTTTAAGCGGATTTATATCGAGTTTAATTACGGCGGAATGTACTTTTGGAGCGGGGAAAAATGCGCCGGGAGGAACGACGCAAATTCTTTTTATATCGGCGAAATATTGACATAAAATTGACAAAAAGCCGTTTTTTTTGCTTTTCGGCTCGGCGCAAATTCTGTCGGCGACTTCTTTTTGCAGCATACAAACTATGGATTTTATTCGCGGACTTTCAAAAAGCAGGCGTTTTATTATCAAATTTCCGACGTTATAAGGTAAATTTCCTACGACATAAAAATCGCCTTCTATTTGCGAATAATCAAATTTTACGGCGTCGGCGTTGAATATGCGATAATCGTTTCTGCCAAAAAATTCGTTTTTTATAAAATTTACCATATCGCAGTCGGCATCGAGCATTATATAATTAAATTTTTTGTCGATAAGTTTTTTTGACAAAGCGCCTTTTCCCGAACCGATTTCAACGAGCGTATCCCCCGCTTTTGCGTCGAGAGAATCGATAATTTTGTCGATATAATGTTGCGAAATCAAAAAATTTTGTCCGAATTTTTTTTTAGGCGCGGTAATCAAATTAACTCCAAAATCAGCGTTTTTTTTCATTAAAATATAATATCAATACAAAAATACTAATTGCTCACAAGGAAATGGAGCGTGATTTTTAATAATTTTTCGGATTTTGTGCGGTTGATTTGTTAAAAGGTTTTCATAAAAATATTTGGTTCAATCCTAGTTAAGTAAAAAAACGAGTACTTAAATTTACTCATTTATTTACCCGTTTTCTCATAAAATACAATACGCCAT
>JGI24698J34947_10000935_pt1 | contig 14853 bp, 10 predicted proteins | sample TergutMp193P3_FD_34947 | JGI IMG/M metagenome (IMG submission 34947) | reverse complement strand
CAATTCCGCCGACGGAATGAGTACCCGAAACCGTGCCTGCGGAATAACTGTTGTTTATTTTAGCGCTGACGCTTCTCCCCGCAAGTCCACCCGCCATAGCGCGCGCCGTAACGTTACCCGTGAAATAACTGTCGCTTATTTCTCCGTAATTTAATCCGACAATTCCGCCGACGGACGAATCTCCGACAACGCTGCCCGAGAAATGGCTGTTAGTTATATAAGAATAACCGTTATAATTTGAACCCGTAAGTCCGCCGACGTCCAAATATCCCGTAACGGTCGCCGTAGAATAACAGTTGTCTATCAAAACGCTGTTCTGGTTATGTCCTACAAGTCCGCCCGCATAATTGTTTGAAGACGTGGTTCCCGTTACCGAAATCTCCCCAGCCGAATGGCATCCTCTTATTACTATACTCGGCGACGTACCTGCGCTGTTTCTGCCGAAAACCCAGCCGACAATTCCGCCCGACGCACTTGTTCCCGTTACTTTGCCGTCAAAATAACTGTCGTATATCGCGGCGCCCTGTAATGCCCGTCCGACAAGTCCGCCGTTGTAACTCGCGCCTTTAATGTAAGATTTTGTTACGCCGAGGTTTTTTACAGTTCCGCTCAACCATCCGAACAAACCCTGATAATTGCTAGCCGCGCTTATATAAACGCCGCTTACGGTATGCCCGTCGCCGTCAAAAGTTCCTTTGAAAGCGAGCGCTTCCGTGTTTCCTATCGGCGTCCAGGCGTTATCCGGCGCGGCGGTTTCCCAATTCTCCCAACCCGTAGTGTTGTTAAGGTTAATGTTCGCTCCGAGTTTAACAAACTGTCCGTCAAAGTTTCTTCCGTCGTTTACAAAACGGCGAAAGGAGTTCAACTGCACGTCGTTGACTATTATAAACGGATTATTCTCCGTTCCGTCTCCCGATTGAAAAGCGAGTACCGCGGGGTCTTCGGCAATTACGCCGTTCATTAACGTAGGATAGTCGTTCGCGTTAAACTGCCACTTGTTCGTTTTTAAGCCGCCCGATATATAGTTAAGGTCGTCCGTAAATTGCTGGATTTTCATCGAAGCCGTAGTTTTTTTAACGCCTCTGGCATCGCTTTTTGTGCTGTTTTCGTCGTAGTAACCGTTGCTAACCGTACCTTCTAACGACGCGGTGCTGCCTCCTCCCACAAGTCCGCCGCCGTACGATGTTCCGCCGCCTGTTACCGCGCCTGTGGAATAGCAGTTTTCTATAGAACCGGTAGTTGCGCTTCTTCCTACAAGTCCTCCGACGTAATCGTAACTTCCTGCCGTTACCTTACCTCTGAAATAACAGTTTATCACTTTTCCTCTATTGAACGCCGCAAGTCCTCCGGTCTTGTCTCCTCCGTTAATATACGAAGCGATTACGCCGAGATTTTTTATCGTTCCGTTGACGCCTAAAGTATCAAACAGCCCTTGACTGCCGGCAGCGTTTATATAAACGCCTCTAACGGTATGCCCGTCGCCGTCGAAAGTTCCGTTGAAAGTTCCCGTTTTAATCCAAGAATTAGCGGGCGCGACGCTCGCAGTCCAATTGCCCCAGTTCGTCGTGTCGTTTATTGCTATATTTGCCGCAAGTTTGAAGAATTTTCCTTGAAAATCTATTCCCGCTTTTGTAAAAGAGGAAACAGCATTCAATTCCGCAACCGTCGTTATTATATACGGGAACGCTTCGGTTCCGCTTCCGTTTTGAAAGGCGTTAGCCGACGGGTCGGGAGCAAATTGATTGCTTAACAAATCAGGATAATACCCCGAGTTAAATTGCCATTTGTTTAACTGTAAAACGCCTGCGCTAAAATTCAGGTCGTCCGTAAATTGCTGGGCTTGCATTTCTACCGTTGTTTTACCTGCGCCAAGTCCGAAAGTGGAGTTGTGTACGGTTTTATCCCAAAAACTTGCGGTTACCGTACCGCTTAAATTATAACCCCCAAGAGCGCCGTAATATTGTTTACTTTGAACAATCGCGACGGCATAACAGTTGTATATGGTACCGCCGTAATTACCGCCGACCAATCCGCCGATATCGTCGCTTCCGTCTACCGCCGTACCGTTAGATATATAACAGTTTACTACCGTTCCGCCGTTACGTCCTACCAACCCGCCAACCTGCTCGCTTCCTTTAACATACGAGGCGGTTACGCCAAGATTTTTAATAATGCCTCCGGTGCCAAGAAACCCGAACAATCCTCGCCCGAAGGTTGCGCTTGGGTCTGAAAAATATACGCCTTTAATAATATATCCGTTGCCGTCGAAAGTTCCGCTGAACGGAAGTTGCGGAGAATATTTTCCTATCGAAGCCCATTGGATAAATCCCGTCGTGTTGTCGGTCAAACTGTTCCAGCCGCTTCCCGTTTCGTTGAGCGTAATGTTTGAGCCGAGTTTGATTGTCTTGCCTGAAAAATTGTTGCCTCCGTTTACCAAATCCGCCAGTCCCGCCAATTGTTCGGCGGTAGTTATCGTAAATTCCGCCGCGCTCGAATTGCTTGTGTACCACGCGGTATTCGCCGTGCCGTCCCATACAGTTTGCGCCGTTGACAAACCGTAGGCAATCGCGCCTAAAATCAATACTTTGATTAAAAAAGCGCTTTGATTAAATAAGCCGTTTTGTTTCATAAATAAACCTCTTTCTTTTTTGGGTAAAACCCCGTTTAAAGCGGCAATATTTATCGCCGCAAATTACATAAAAAAACTGAAAATCGCTTTTCAGCGGTAATACTTTTTTAGTTACCTCCTTGCTTTTTTTGTTTTTTTGAAACGATAAAAATTGAGGGATGAGCAAATTTTTGCCTCGACAAAACCTGCCGCCGCTCGCACACCGAAAGACCGATTTGTTTCTGAACAATACAGTTCATAATAACCTCGAAACAAAGTCCCGCAATTTCGTCATCAGCAAAATCGCTTTAGAAAGTTTCGCGTTGGTTTTCCGACTTTAAGCCCTTCGTCTTTCGCCTTCCCAAAAAGAAATTTCGGTGGCGGTAATTAAAGACGCGGTTTTTTATGCTTATTACGGCAACTGTGATTGCTTACGATTTTCACGTAATTTCCCGATGCGCAAAACATTTAGAAGGAAAATATAATATTTGTTTATAACGAAATGCGAAAATATTTTGCTTTTTTTATATTTTGCGGTATTTTATATTGAAACATTTATTATATTACTTTGCAAAAAATCACAAAAAACAAATAACAAATAAAGGTTTTATAATGACAAGAATAGAAGAAGCGAAACAAAATATAATTTCGGACGAACTGAAAAACGCCGCAAAAGAAGAAAATATGGATTCCGAAACTATGCGAAAAAAAGTCGCGGACGGAAGTATCGTTATCGTAAAAAATAAATTGCGAAACATAAAGCCGCTCGTTTTGGGCGACGGCGCAAAAATCAAGGTAAACGCGAACATCGGAACATCGTCTTCGCAGGTGGATATTGACAACGAATTGGAAAAAATGCGGATTTCCATAAAATACGGCGCGCACGCGATTATGGATTTATCGACGGCGGGGGACTTGCGCGAAATTCGCCAAAAACTTTTACAAGAATGCCCCGTCGCAATAGGAACCGTGCCGCTTTACGAAATGGTTTTTAAGGCGACAAACGCAAAAAAATCGATTTTGGACTTAACCGCCGACGATATGTTTGAAACGATAGAAGAACATTGCAAACAAGGCGTCGATTTTTTAACGATACATTGCGGCGTAAACAAACAAACGACAAGCAGATTTCGCGAAGTTAAACGACTCGCGGGCGCGACTTCTCGCGGCGGAACAATAATTATGGAATGGATTCACTACAACAAAAAAGAAAGTCCGCTTTACGAACAATACGACCGTCTTTTGGATATTTTGAAAGAATACGACGTCGCGATTTCTTTGGGCGACGCGTTTCGTCCGGGCGCAACCGCCGACGCGACCGACAGAGTACAAATTGAAGAATTGTCTATTTTGGGCGAACTTGTCGACAAGGCGAGAGATAAAAACGTCGGCGTTTTTGTGGAAGGCCCCGGGCACGTTCCGTTAAATCAAGTTGTTACAAATATTCAAATTCAAAAAATGCTTTGCAAAGGAGCGCCTTTTTATGTTTTGGGACCGCTTGTAACCGATATTTCGCTCGGCTACGACCACATTGCGGGCGCAATAGGCGGCGCATTGGCGGGTATGGCGGGAGTAGATTTTTTGTGTTATTTAACTCCTTCCGAACATTTGCGTTTGCCGTCGTTAGAAGACGTAAAAGAAGGCGTAATTGCTTCCGTTATAGCGGCTCACGCGGCGGATTTGGCAAAAGGAAAATCGTATGCCGTCGAAAGAGACAATGCTATTTCCAAAGCGAAAAAAGAACTTAATTGGGAAAAAGTTTATGAATTGAGCATTGACCCTCAAAAAGCGAGAACTTATAGAGAATCAATGAAATTGAGCGCGGAAAACAGCGACGTTTGTTCTATGTGCGGGGAATTTTGCGCGATGAAAAGGTCAAGTAAAATAGAATAAAAATAGCATATACAAAATGCTATTTTTATTCTATTCCGTTATTCGGAACTTCTACCGCTACCTGATATAAGCGATAAACGCTATTTACTTCGCCTTGCGTGTCGTAAGTATAACCGCCGACGTCATAAGTCGCCGCTCCGTAAGTCGCCGATTCATTTTTGTCTGATTTTACCAGCATTGAAATTTGAACGTTACGAACAGTGTTTATTTCAACGTTTTTGTCGTTAGGAAATCCTGAAGCCCAATCGCTACCGTCTCCTCTTACGGCAAACTGAAATTTTAACGCTACAACATTCGAGGCAATGGCGATAGTATCATCTTTTATCCAAATAGGAAGTGGGGTCGTACCATTTACCTCGGCGGGGTCGTCAAGTTCAAATTTAGAAAGTATCCTGACCACCGTATTTTTAGGAATATTGCCAGATTCATCAAGTTTAAGATAGTATTTTACTCGCTCTCTGGCGTCTTTTCTTCCCGTCTCGGAGTTTATTCTTATTCTATAAAATTCAAGCGTATCGCCATCGGTATTATTGTTAGTATATGAAAACTGTCTTTGCGCGAACTTGTCCTCCTTCATTTTCGGTTGGGATTCTTCGGTAAAATAAGTTTTAAAACCCATAGACGAAATATCTCTCGACATTGCCGATACCCCGTCGCGGGCGCCAAACTGCGCTTTTGAAACTGCCCGTCCGTGAACATAACTGCCCGTCGCGTTTGATATTACTTTAAGCGCGCCGGTAATTACAATAAGCCCGACAATCATATAGACCATAAGTTCGACAAGAGTCGTACCTGCGTTATTCATATTTTTAATTTTCATAAAATTTTCCTTTCGCTAATTTTACAGTTCTTTCCAACTGCTACCGTTCAATTTGTAAAATTTGAGAGTATTTTCTTTTTCAGGACGAACTATTGCATAGTAAATTTTTTCCGCCGATTTATTTCGCATAAAAACATATCCCTCGTTTATCGTGCTTATTTCATCTTTATCAAAAGTTATCATCTTGCTACTCTCCCAATCGTTAGTTTCAGGTTTTTTCGGGAGATTATTTTCATTAGGATGCGAAAACGATAATTCTGTTATACTGTTTGCAATACTAGTTTGTTCCACAAATAATTGCACGTTATTTGTTGTTGTTGGCGTTCCATCATACTCAACATCTCTGTGAATTTCAAAAGCGGGCTTTGAGCCGTCCGTTTTCAACACCACCAAATATCTATCATTATCGCGCTGAGAGAACGCTTTCATTTGCTGCAACTGCGAATAAAACGCCATAACGGGCGCTTCGCCTTTTCTTTCGAGCACGTATCTGCTTATGCTCATCGTAACGGTTGTAGATAATATTGCTATTATTGTTACCGTCATCATTACTTCCACAAGCGAAAATCCGCCGTTTTTCTTTTTTAACGTTAAATTCATAATTACAGCCCTCCTTTTACATTATTACAGCAAAAATAATCATTTGTCAATAGAAAAACGCAAAAATATTGCTAAAAATGCAAAAAATATTTTTGAATACTTATTTTAGAAGCCGTTTTTAAAAGCAAAATATCCGCTTAAAGCAAACGAAATAATTCCCGAAATCGTTATTAAAATGCCGAAACGAGTTTGTTCTTTGCGTTTTTTTTCGTCTTTTTGAAAAGTTAAATCGTCTTGCACTTTCCCTTTCATTTTGTCTCTTATATGACGATAATAATGCCAGCGAGAAGTAGAAAAAAGCGTTATCAACATTCCGATGACAAAAAACGAAGTTCCCGACATAAAAAGCCCATCGCCTAAACCGTGAATATTTTTTGAATTTGCGTTAAAAAAATAAAAAACAAAAGGCGGCAAAATACAAATCGTCGTCGAAATTACAAAAGTTAAAATATATTTTTTCATTTTTTTACGTAATTTTACGCAATTAGTAAATATTGTTGCTCGATTTTTTCCAAACTTGTCCGCCGCTCATTCCAAAATTTACGCGAACAAAATTTTCTTTATATTCGTCGTAATTTTCGCTTCTGCGCAAACCCGTTTCCAAAGAAAAATCGACGATTCCCCTATTGCCGAGCGGAAGTCCAAGCCCGACGGAAAACGACATTTCCCAATCGCCGTCAATGGGAAGTTGTTTGTAGGAAAGTCCGCCGCTATAACGCATTTTTTGATAAAATTTCGACGAAAGCAAATTCGGCTGCGGAATAAATTGCGTTCCCGCGCTGATTCGCAAAGCGTTCGACAATTTGTCTAAATTGGCTAAATCGCCTGCGTTATTCGGTTGTTCGCCGTCTTCGGGAGGAGGTAAAACTTCCGTTTCATATCCTAAAAAAGGCGCGTCGGTTTTATATTTTTCCCACATCGTTACGTTAAAATCCAGCATAGTTTTTAATTTGTCGCTAAATTCCCAAGAAAAACCCGCAATCCACGACGGCGGAAGTTTCATTTTATACTTTTTAGGGTCGTTGAAAATCGAATTATCGTGCATAGGGAAATCGGAATAACTTCCGTCGCTGTTTTGTTGCAATACGCTTATCGTTCTTTTCGATTTAATATAGACGTCAAACGGAATTGTCATAGCAAATCCTACTCCCAATTTTGAAAAATTTCCCAATAATCCAAAACTAACTGCCGAACCCGCTTGATTGTAATAAATAGAATCGAGTCCAGAATATATAGAATCAAGCGCTGAATATGGGGAATTCTTCAAAACGTCGCTTCTGACCATACGATTTTTATATTGACTCATTTGATACGACGCGCCGACGGAAATACGTCTAAACAATTCCATTCCCCAGCCAAATTCCCACGAAGAATGCGAAATCGAGTTGTCGAATCTTTGCGTTTGTTCAATTCTATTGTACGTTTCGGATGGAGTTTCCGTTACAAATGTTGTTTCGGGAAGGTACGATTCGGCGGAATACGAATAATTATTCGCGCCGTTTTGTCCGAAACTCGCTCCCAAAGTTCCCGCTTTTCCTATTGGAAACGCAAATCCTATAAACGACGGCGAAAAAGAATAGAAATCCGAATATTTGTCGTTTTCGCCTATTATTCGCTGATAATCGGCGTTTACCGAAAGAGTATAAACCGATTGCTTTATCGCGCCGACGTTTGCGGGGTTTAGAGAATTTACCAAATACGGTTCTTTTAATCCCGCACCGGTGCTACCGATTCGCGCAGACGTGGTTGTCGCAGGATACGAAACGCCCGTCGGATATCTAACTCCCAAAAGCGATTGCGAAAAAGAAAAAGAAAACAGAAACGCCGAAATTAAAATAATTTTTTTCATTGTTCGCCGCCTTCTTCAGTATCGTCTTTTTTATCGCTATTTCCGTCTTTCCTTGTTTGCAAAATATAGGTAAAGTTCAAATTTGTCGGCTCAAAATATATTCTTCCCATTTTCAAATCGTCGAGCCACAAATACAAATACGCCTTTGCTTCTTCAAGTTTTGGAAATGGATTTACTGTTTGTACTTCTCCCGTTTCATCGGATTCATTTTCCTCATCTTCGGGCAAATTTTCGTAAATATGCCTGTACTCGTCGTATAAAAAATCGGTCAAAGTTTCGACAAGATTTAACTTTACGGTTCCAGAATTTCGTTTTACATACGCACTGCTTACGCTTCTGTTTGCGGGCATTGTAAAAAGCGTTTGCGGAGTCAACGTATCCGATAATATTATTGCGTTTAAACGGATAGAATCGCCGTATTGTCCGGGAAAATCGGTTTGCGGAGAAATATTTAGAGTCAATTCCGCAAGTCCTATATTAAAAAATTTCTCTTTATAAATATCCTCGAAAAAGTTCTTCAAATTCAAGTCGATTTTCGCAAATCTTTGAAAAGTGCTGGAAATTACGGGAACGTCGTCCGTAAGTTCGTCTTCGTCCGAACTTTTTGCTATAACGCTAATTTCGGTAAAAGGAATATTTATTTTAATCGGCGTAGATTTAGTAACGTCTTCTCCATTTTTTATATATGAAAGCTGAATAAATGGCATTGAAATATGCATAATATTTTCCCTGCTTTCTTTATTTACGCGCAGATACATAACAAGCGAATCACGAAGTTTTTTTTCATCCGTCAATTTTCCTATATCGACGAGTTCGCCGCCGACGACATAAACATTGGAGCGAACCGCATTGTGTTTTTGCGGTTCGGTCAGCGCCGTTATATATTTATATCCCGTTTGTATAAGCGTATCCGGACGCGGTTTAAGCGTAACGGGGTCTATTGCGCTTGTATATTTTATATGCGTAACAATACTGTCGTTTTCCCAATTGCCTTTAACGGAATTTTTGCTTTCACGATAAATAGCGGTGTCTTCATAAGTAATAATCAACGTATCGGAATAGCCCATATACAATAGCGGCGGCGGCTGGGAAGGGTCAAAAATGCCGTCTTCGGGCGGAAATTCTTTATTATATTTTGTACTATCTCTTCGATGTTTTATTGTACCAATTTTTTCACCTTTCGAAGAAAAAATTTCCAAAACGTTAAAGCCCTCCGACGGTTCATTAAAAACTGTTTTATTCGTATCATACAAAGACAACGGAACGTAATCCTTCCACGTAACAAGTTTGTCGGTCGCAAAATAAATCTTTTTATACGCCGCAACGTCTATTGTTCCTGTAATTTTATCTCTTTCCGGTTTAATCGTAGTGTCTATATCGTTTTCTTTGGGGTCGGGGTCGGCGTCTGAAAATTTTCTGAAAAATGTAACGGTCTTAACCGTATCGACAAAATTCGTATATCTCGCTTCGTATCTTTCAATGTAAGCCGTATCTTTTTTTTCATCTCTATTTTCTAACAAGTATGTTCCTATGGTAAATGGTACGGAACCGCCACTGTTTTTTGGATTAACTAACGCAAAGTTCAACGGAAAAACGGTTGTGTCGTTCGGGTATGAGAAAATTGCGCCTATTTCAACATTTGCGCTTTCAAAAGAATTGTTTCTCGTAGTATTTGTCCATAAAAGTTCCGCTTTTACGGAAGCGGGGTCGGCTATTTTGTGTTTTGTTATCAAACTGTCAAGAAAATCGGCGACTCTGCGCTCATTTTTTTCGAAATGGGGGCAATGACAAAGTTTAAGTATAACTTCTTCGTTTTTGTTTTCCCAATTTCCTATCGTCCATTGCGATACGATTTTTTTTTCTCCGCTGCGCAAAGTGTCAAGATAAATCCTTGAAGTGTCAAAATAAATATGTTTCCCCGACAAAGTATCGGCTACGCTTGCGTAAGTTTGCGGACTTTGTTCGAGCAAAATCGTTTTATAAACGCCCGGTTTCATACCGTCTTGCGATTTGTTTTCTATAATTTTTTTGCCTAAATTGCTCGTTTCGTCAAGTCCCGAACACGAAAAAAACATTGTCGCCGCAAAAAATATTAAAACATTAAAAATTCTTTTCGCCAAAATTTTCACCTATTCTTTTAAAATTGTAAAATTACACAATAATATTCGGCGCAAAAATACTATTTGGCAAAATTAAATTGCGAATATATATAGTAAAAATAGTATTTTCACTCCGAAATTTAAGTTTAGGAGTAAAAAAGAATATGGATTACGAAGAATTTTACGTGCCGACTTTTGCGCGAACAGGTTCTCCGATAGAACGCGGCGAAGGCGTTTATTTATTTGATTTGGACGGGAAAAAATATCTCGATTGCGCGGCGGGAATTGCCGTAAACGCTTTGGGTTACGGAAATAAATCGCTCGAAGAAACCATAGAAAAACAGGCGAAAAAAATTATTCACGTATCGAATTTATATTTTCACAAGCCAAACATAGACCTTGCCGAAACGCTTATAGAAAGCAGTTTTGCCGACAAAATATTTTTCTGCAACAGCGGAACGGAAGCGAACGAAGCGGCTATAAAATTTTCGCGCAAATATTCGTCGTCGAAAAAAGCGTCGAAAACGGCGATTCTTTCTTTTTACGATAGTTTTCACGGACGAACTTACGCTTCGATGACCGCGACGGGGCAAAAAAGTTTTCACGAAGGGTTTCATCCGCTTCCGCAAGGTTTTTTTTACGCGCCGTTTAACGATATTGAAGCGACAAAAAACGTCCTTGAAAGCGCGGATTTTTCGGCGATAATTTTGGAGCCGATACAAGCGGAAGGCGGAGTGTGCGAGGCGAATTTGGAGTTTTTGCAATTTTTACGCAAATATTGCGACGAAAACGATACGGTTTTAATTTTCGACGAAATTCAATGCGGCATCGGTCGAAGCGGAAAACTTTGGGCTTACGAAAATTACGGCGTCGTTCCCGATATGCTTACTGCGGCAAAACCGCTTGGAGGCGGAATTCCGCTCGGCGCGGTTCTTGCAAAAGAAAAATTTGTTTCGCAAACCATAAAAGCGGGCGACCACGGAACGACTTTCGGCGGAAATCCTATTGCTTGCGCTTTGGGCTGCACGGTTTTTTCCATAGTCAATAATAAGGAATTTTTAAGCGAAGTCGCACAAAAAGGCGAAGAACTTAAACAAAAATTAGCCGAAATTCAAAAAACTCACGATGAAATTATTGCGATTTTCGGACGCGGGCTTTTAATCGGCGCGCAATTAAATTTTGACCCCAAAAAAGTCGTGCAAAAAGCGCGAGAAAAAGGGCTTCTCCTTGCGAAATCGGGAAAAAATACGCTACGCTTCATTCCGCCGCTTATAATTTCAAAAAACGAACTTGACGAAGCGTTAAATATTTTCGTTTCGGTTTTGGACGAGTTGAAGATTTGATTTATGCGCGACACAGTTTTTAGACAGGAACATCCTGAAATAGCCGAATTTGCGTTTGACGAAAAAGTAGCCGCCGTATTCGCCGATATGCTGAAACGAAGCGTTCCCGGCTACGGTACAATAATTTCGCTTATTGCGGTTTTGGCAAAAAAATACGCGCAGCCAAACACCGTAATTTACGACTTGGGCTGTTCTCTCGGCGCAGTTTCGTTGTCTATCGCAAATAACGTCGAAAATAAAATTTTGGGTTACGATATAAGCGAGCCGATGGTCGAAAAAGCCAAAAAATTGGTTTTGGAAAGCGAAAAAAACGAGCAAATTTCGCTTTTTTGCGAGGATATTACCAAAATAAATTTTCAAAGCGCGTCGTTTGTCGTACTAAATTTAACTTTGCAATTTATAAATCCCGAAGAAAGAGCCGCGTTTTTGAAAAAAATCCAAAATTCGCTCGTTAAAAACGGCGTTTTAATTTTAACCGAAAAAATAGAAAGCACCGCGTCGACAAACGATTTCTTTACCGACATATATTACGATTTCAAACGCGCAAACGGCTATAACGAATTGGAAATTTCCCAAAAACGCAGCGCTTTGGAAAACGTTTTAATAAGCGAAAGCGAAGAAGTACATATAAAACGTCTGAAAAATTGCGGTTTTACGAAAGTAGAACGCTGGTTTCAAGCGTTAAATTTTCGTTCGTATATCGCTTGGAAATAAAATTTTTAATGAAAAAAGTTTTTTTTCGCAAATATCTTTTGGCATATATTATTTTCTTATCCGATTATATAAGACAATAAAATTTCAAGGAAGGGCAATTATGGACGTCTCTTTTGTAAACCCGTTTTTGAAGGCAACTAACGACACTTTCAAGACAATGATAGGTATAGAACCTACTATGGAAAAACCTATTATCAAAAATACTGCCGGACACCATTACGACGTTTCCGGCGTTATAGGACTTTCAGGCGAAGCGCAGGGAACAATCGCAATAAGTTTTTCTAAACTTACGGCGCTTAAAGTCGTTTCCAAAATGATGGGAACCGAATTGAAAATCATTGGTCCCGAACTTACGGACGCTATCGGTGAAATAGCAAATATCATAGCGGGTTACGCGAAGCAATATCTTACCGAATTTAAGGTATCGATAAGTTTGCCGAACGTCGTTATAGGAAACGCGCACGAACTTGTCGCTCCTACGGGAGTGCCGACGATAGTGGTTCCTTATAAATGCGAACTCGGCGAATTTGCTATTGAAGTCGCGTTAAAGACAAAGTAATTCAAAAACAATTTGAATGCAAAAAAGTCGAGATTAAAAACCTCGACTTTTTTTGTTTTTATTCGCGTTTGCGTTTTTTTATTTTGGCTCTTTTGCTTTTTCAGTTTCCTGTTCCGCGTTTTCCGTCTGTTCTTCGTTCTTTTGTTCAGCCGACGGACGTCTCGACGGTCTGCCGCGACTTTGCCCAACTCTTGAAACTTCGCCTTTTTCGTTCAAAACGGGTACGTCTTCTCCAAGCGCGATGGGATTTTTCATCCAATCGACAAGCGAGCGTCCCGTAATAATTCTCACGTCGGGATTTTCAAGAACGTAAAGTATAAAATCCTCAATCATTTTTCTTCTTTGCAAATGATTCCCCGCCGATTTGTAATTTTTATCGCGGCTTTTCATATAATAATCGGGGTGCATTCCCAAAGTCATCGGCGCGCGATTTCCGCTGTAATGCGTATCGAAAGTATTTTTAAGAGTCGCCAAACATTCATTGCCTTTCATTGCCGCGCCGTCCCACGCTTTGGGAGCGAACATATTGTAGTCAAATCCCGTCAAATTTCCCGTCGTATCGTTAAACCACGGCGTATTCTTTTTTACTCTTGCGCGCAAACCCGCCTTAAATCCGTATTTGCTCGCAAGCGAATCGTGCGGAACAATGTAGGAATAAATAGGAATTTCCCACATTCTCGAATTAGGAAATTTTCCTATCGCTTTATAACCCCAATCGTCGTCGCCGCTCGACCATTCCGCCTGCATACTGTCAATTTGCGCGCCGTCGGTTATTTGATAGGGCCAGTATCTGTTTGTGCCGTCTTGGTCGGGCTGCATTCCTTCTTCTATGGAACTGCTATACAAAAAATTTCTTCTGTTCATCGCTTCGTAAGCCGCTCTGTTATATTCCAAAAACGGCGTGCGAAATCCGTAAATTCTACTTCTCGGAATTCCCAAATTTGCGCTAATAGTCAAATCGTTGGAAACTATTTCGGCGTTCCAGCGTTCCACAGGCAAAAGACGCGGGTCTTCGCGCGGTTCGCTAAAATTGTCGTCGAACCAATGCGAATATGTGTGATTGCCAATCTCGTGTCCTGCGTCGTGCGCTTTTTTCCACGCGTGCCAAGTTTTCTTTACGGTAGTATCCACCGTTCCCGTATAATTATTTTGCGCGTATCGTCCGTTGACGTAAAAATTTGCAAGAACGGGCGAGCCGTCGGGATTTTTGAGTCCTCCCAAAAAGTTCGTAAGCCACAGCATAGTTTCGACTTCCCCGCAGTCGTCCGCGCCAATCATAACGAATTGCGGCGTTTTCTCCAAAGGAAAATCGCCCGGATGTTCAGGCGACTGCTCGCGAAAATTATTCGCAAAAATCGCGGCGACGCTACACAATATAAGTCCAAGTTTCTTAATCATAAAAAATCCTCCCATAAAACAAAAAAAATTAAATTTGAAAAGTAAAAATACTATTTGCGCAAACGCTTATTTGTGAAATTTGTGGAAAAAATTATATTTACATCGTTGAGAAAACGGCAACAAAAAAATATTATTTTTTATCGCACACTATAATATATTCAAAAAGCATAGTGTTTGCCGTTTTACCTGAAATATTTGTCGGCGAATTTTTGCTTGGCATTGATTTATTACTCAAAGCCCTTTCGTATGTAATCAAGTGTTTGAAACCTGCTTCTTCAAATTTTTCCGCAATAAATTTGTCCGTCGGCAGTTGTACATTTTTTACCGTCCTGTTTCCGCATACGAAAATGGATTTTCCGCCTTTTTTAATTCGCATAGCGACTTGTTTTATTGAAATATCCAAATCATTGTAAAACGCTGAAACATCCAAAGCCCGTTTACTGTCGATTTTATTTATTTCCGCAATATAATCGGCAATAAATCCGCAGTTTATATTTTGCTTTGTTTTCGTTCCGCCCATAAGCATACCGTCAATTTTTCGAGCGTAATCGATACCGAGCCATTCGTTAGATAACGTCGAAAACTGTCCGTAAGCGACGGTCGTTTTACTGTCTCCATACGGGGGGCTTGTAAGAACGACGTCAAAATAATCCTTTGGTGAATTTAGTGAAGAATTTTGCAATTTTATTGAAACGTTTTTTTCTAATTTAGGCAGGTAAATATCATTATATATATTTATTATGTAATTTAATTTTTTGAAATAAACGCCAAAGACATCAGGATTAAATAGTAATGCGTCGTTTTCCTTAATTCTGAATAATTTGAATTCGTTGTTTCGCGTGTAAGAACATTCGCGGACAGTTTCGGAAAACGGGATTAAAAAGAAATTTCGCATATTTTCATTATCAATCTTATCAATGAAAAATTTGACGATTGCAAGATTTTTAATTACTTGCGGAGAAAACCAGTA
>JGI24698J34947_10000934_pt1 | contig 14856 bp, 12 predicted proteins | sample TergutMp193P3_FD_34947 | JGI IMG/M metagenome (IMG submission 34947) | reverse complement strand
CCGACGCTTGAATAAAACTCATAACATTCAGTGCCGATAATCGGCTTTTTAATTTTTTCCGTGTAATGCTGATACAACGGCTCATGGTAATTAAGACCGAGCACATCAACGTCCTTCGCAAGTTTCTCAGTCAATTTGACAAGCTCCTGAGGTGGAGCGTTTACAAGACTGCGAGGGTTCGCGTGAGGCGCAAGGGCGCAGGTGACAGGACGCTCATCAACAGCGCGAACGACAGCGGTAAGTTTTTTTTGCAGGGCAAGCATACTGTCCGTCCCTTGATTTTCCACTTCGTTGCCAACGCTCCACATAAAAATTGAAGGGTGGTTTCTGTCGCGCAGAATCATGTCGGTAAGATCGCGCTGTACGTCTGCGTCAAAATGCGCGGCGTAATAGCCGCTCTTCCATTTATCAAGGCACTCGTCAATTACATAAAACCCAAGCTCGTCGCAAAGATCGAGAAACTCCTCCGCAGGCGGATTGTGGCTCGTCCTTACCGCGTTGCACCCAATGCTTTTAAGAACGAGAAGCCTTCGCCGCCATACCGCGTCATAATACGCGGAACCGACGATACCGCCGTCATGGTGCAGGCAAACGCCTTTTAGTTTTACCTTCTGTCCGTTGACTGTCATTCCTTTGTTATACGCAATTTCAATTTTGCGAACACCAAAGTTCACTTCAACAGGCTCCGCTTTTTTGCCGTCAATTTCAAGATGAACGACAGCTTGATACAGTTCGGGCTTTTCCGCAGACCACAGCGCAGGGTTTTGAATAGACAGTTTTTGCTTCACGTTGGTTTCTTCTTTTCCGCTTGATTCAAAGGGAACTGAATTTTCCGCTACGCAGTTTCCGTCAGGGGCAAGCAAACGCAAAAAGACAGCTCCTTTTCCCGTCTTACTGCGGCTGACAATCGTAGTCGTTACGGAAACCTCAGCCTTTTTTTTATCAGCCGATAATTCCGTCTTTACATGAACGCCCCATGTTTTAATATAAGTTTCATCAACAATTTTTAAAAATACATTTCTATAAAGACCCGACCCCGAATACCACCGATCCGGCTCTTCACAACCATTATCCAACCTCACGGCGACAAGATTTTTTCCCTCTTTTACAAAACCGCTTATATCGATCTCAAAACTTGAATAGCCGTACGCGCGTCCTCCGGCTTCCTTTCCATTTACAAAAACCGTACTGTTGCGGTACGCTCCGCCAAAATAAATGAAAACTGCCTTTCCCTCGACATTCGTAAGGGTAAATTCTTTGCTGTACCAGCAAACCCCTTCCCACGCGAAAAAACCCTGCATATTTTGAGCGGTGTACCCTTCCTGCTTTCCCCTATTAAAGGGCTGGCCGATGACCCAGTCATGGGGCAGGTCTACGCGCTTCCAAGTACGGTCGCAAAAAGCAACCTGTTTGGCGTTTTCAATGTCTCCAAGCAGAAATTTCCAGTCTTTATTAAAATTAACAGCCGCTTTATCTTTCAATTTCCCTCCAAAGTTCAAATCATTATAACATTTTTTCTTGTTTAAAACAGCATATTATGATATTATAAAGTAAATCTGCTTTAAAGAGGTATTAAATGAAAATAAAAAAACTTTTCTTTTTATTGCTCGCGTTTGTCGTTTTTAACGCCGCGAAATGCGAAGAAGCCAAAGCCGGACTTTCGTATAACAATACAAAGCCGCTTAAAACGATATATCAGGATCATTTTCTTATCGGGAATATTATTAACGGAAGGTATATGTCGGGAGAATATCTTGATCTGCTTACAAAACACTACAATATCGTAACAGCCGAAAATGACATGAAGCCCAACAGTCTTGCTCCCAGAGAAAGGGGCGGTCAGTACAGATGGGATACAGCCGACAGAATGATCAGGCTTATGGATGATTACGACATACCGATTCACGGCCATACGCTTGTGTGGCATTCGCAAACTCCTGCGTGGATGACAGAAGGATCACCTGAACAGGTTAGAGCGACTATGATAAATCACATCAATACTGTTCTTGGGCATTTCAAGGGTAAGGTTTCTTCGTGGGATGTTGTAAATGAAGCGGTAAGAGAACGAATTGGTCCGGGCGAAAATAGTCAGGGGTGGAAAAACTGTCTTCGTACGGAGAGCGGCTGGTACAAGGCAATGGGAGCTGATTACATCGAACTTGCGTTTAGAACAGCGCGTGCGGCAGACCCTGACGTACGGCTCTACTACAACGACTACAATCTTGATAACCAGAGAAAATCAAGCGTAGTTATGGATATGGTAAAAGAAATCAACGACAAATACAGAGCGGAGGGAAATGATCGCAATCTTATAGACGCGATTGGAATGCAGGCACATTACGGATTTACGACAAGCGTCGCCAACGTCCGCGCAACCATTGAAAAATTCATAAGCATCGGCGTTACAGTTGATATAAGCGAACTTGATGTTGAAACAAAAAGTACCGCAAGTCAATTCGGAGCCAGAAAAGATTCTCCAATAATGGATACGGATGCTTTGGCGCAGGCAAGAGTCTATTCTCAGCTTTTCAGTCTTTTCATGGAATATTCGGAACATATATCACGGGTGACAATGTGGGGAATGGACGATGAAAACAGTTGGAAGTCAATCGGAAATCCATGTCTTTTTAACGCAGAGCTGGAACCCAAATTGGCGTTTTTTGCGGTCGCCGATCCAAACAGAGCTTTAAGTTTAAAGTGAGGGGATTAAAGTTAAGAGGATTATGAAAAAAAGATACGCGCTTCTTTTAACAGCCGCTATAATTTTATTTTATGCGTGCGGAACTTCAGCTAACGACGGTCCAAGTACAACTGTTAAAGTAAACTTCGAAGAATACCGTCAGGTGATCGACGGTTTTGGCGGTTCAAACGCATGGACAAGACTGCCGAGTGATTATGAAACATCAATTGATTTGGTAAGGCTTCTCTACTCACGAACGGCAGGTGTGGGTTTTACCATCTTGCGCAACCGCATTCCGTTCCGCGAACGTCTTGCAGGTGACGATACTCCAAGTCATAACGACGGTTTTGTTGTCAGAAACAGCGACGATACTTACAACTATGTTGAGAACGCGGACGGAACAAAAACTTTTGAGCTTAACTGGAACAGCTGGGACCTTTCAAGCACAGAAACCCTTATCCAAAATATACGCAATCTTGGCAAAGACGGACCTGAAAATCTTACGATAATGAGCACCCCGTGGACTCCGCCGAATAATCGCGTAACGCGGTGGAAAGAGGATATTAACGATGTAAACGCGAGGTTAAATTATTCGATGGATTGGTCAAAGCCGGATGTTTGGGGGAGATTGAGGCGGGACAGATACAATGATTACGCTGATCTTCTTGCGGATTATGTGAAAGATTTTGAATTAAAAATGGGCGCGCCGCTTGCGATTCTTTCCGTACAGAACGAACCCAATTACAAAGTCCAGTATGAGTCGGCTTATTGGAGCGGAACTGACATTCGCGATTTTTTAAAAGTGATTGGGCAGAGGTTTCCGATGAAGGGAATTACGCTTGGCGAAGACGGACTTGGAATAATGGCGCCGGAATTTGAAAACTTCAACGTCAATTTTAACGCGATGATAAGACCTTCGCTTGATGACGCGGAAGCTGAAAAAGTTTTAACCCATATCGCACTGCATCAGTACAACGGAGCAAGCGATGCGTCTCCAAGAGCAGGCTCAATGCCTTTTCCCGGAATAATTCAATCGGGCAAACGTTTTTGGCAAACCGAAGTTTCCGGTTCGGGGACGTACCTGCCTGTCGGAACAGGCATTAATAACGCCCTCTTTTACGCAAGAATGGTTCACTTTGACTTAACGCTTGCGCAGACAAACGCATATCTTTACTGGTGGCTTTGGACAAATAACGCTAACGACGCAAATTTTCCCGGAGCGTTAATCAAAGTTGGCGAGGACGGATTAGTCACGTCATTGCGTCTCTACGCGATTGGACAATACTCGCGCTTTATTCGTCCCGGCTGGCAAAGGATTGACAGCGATACTTCTCCGTCCACCGGCGTATACTCAAGCGCGTACAGAAATCCGCAAACAAATGAAATCGCGCTTGTTTTCATCAACGAAAGAATCACCGCGTCACAAATAACCATAGATTTAAACGGAGCGGAATTTGATCAGCTTGCAATCTGGCGCACATCTGAAAAAGAAAAACTTAAAAGCGTTGGCAGGCAGAGAACAACAGGTAATACGGCAAACGCAACTCTAGTCCCACTGTCAATAACGACTTTTTATGGAACAGTAAAAAATTAATTAATCGCTCCGTAGCGTTCGCCGGCTTCCAGAGTTTTCTCTTTTACTGCGGCGAGGCGTCCTACGCTTAGAATCCAGAAACCTTTTTCGCGCAAGCCCTTTACTATTTGCGGCAGAACTGAAAGCGTGTTTCCTTTTGAAGTGTTGTTTTCGTGCAGGATAATAATTTCTCCGTCACGTGGGTTACTTAGCACACTTTGCAAAATCGCAGCCGCGTTTCCCGGCCAGTCATTGTGGGCGCTGCCGTCGATAAGGGGCATTCCTCTTTCTTCGCAAACTCGCGATAAGGTATCTCCGTGGTTTAAATTAGGAGCGCGAAAAAAATAAGGATATTTTCCGGTAATTTCCAAAATAATCCGAGAAGCTGAGTCCAAACTTGCGGCTATTTCCGCCTTGCCTGAACTGCCGAGAGAACTGTAGCCGTCGGAATGGTTTCCCAATTCATGTCCTGCATCAAAAGCGGCGCGCGCGGCTGTTCTGTAACTTCGGGCATTTTGCCCTATCATAAAAAAAGTCGCCTTCACGTTAAGTTCGTCAAGTTTCGCGAGCAGAGCCTGAGTGCCTCCGTTGTCGAACGGGCCGCAAGGACCGTCATCAAAACTGACAGCGATAAATTTATCAGGGCGCGAACTGTAACCAAGTTCACGCCAGCGAGCGTCAATTTCAGCTTCGATTTCCGCTTTTGTATAAGAATAAATCACAATATCGCCGCCATTTTCTTCAAGCCATGATCTGTTTCTTGCGGACGGACCAGCCGTACAGTTTGTCATCATCACAGCTATAATCAAAAAAAAGAATGAAACGCACTTTTTCATTTTTTCCTTTCAATTCCTAACTTTATTAGTTCATTGACAATTTTTTTCTCGCGGTAATTTTCGTCAAAGAGCAGCGGCCAGTTTTTTCTTCCATGTACGGGAAAAAAATCAAGCCATGTATTGTCATCGGCTACTCCCCATGTTGTGATGCCTTTTACCGAAGGATAATCGGCGGCAACGCTAAAAATTTCCATGAAGCGTCTTGCCTGTTCTTCCATTCTGTCTTCCGGTTTGTCAACAAAAAATTCGCTTTTGTCCCTTGCTTCGCTCCATTCATAAATCGAAACATCAACTTCGGTAAATTCAACCTCAAGACCGAGCGCGGAATAACGTTCTACAGCTTTACACAGTGTTTTTTGATCCGGAAAATTGTAATACCAGTGCCCCTGAATGCCAATTCCATCAATAGGAGTTCCTGAGTCAAGCAATGATGAAAGAAATTTCAAGGACGCTTCCAGCTTCGCGCCCGATTCATTGTTGTAATCGTTGTAAAATAATTTCGCGTTAGGGCAAACTTCCCTAATGCGTTTGAAGGCAAATTCGTAGATTTCTTTTCCGCAAATTTTATACCAATCGGTTAGGCGGAAATTGTTTTCATCTCCCTTATCAACGTCAATTGCCTCATTCACCACATCCCACGCATAGACAATGTCATCGTAGCGTTTTGCCAAAGTAAAGATATGATCCTCCAAGCGCTTTAACAGTTTGCTTTTGGAAACAGGTTCGTTTCCGTCAAGAAATAACCACTGCGGATTCTGATTATGCCAGACTATCACATGGCCGCGCATAGATAAACCGTTGTTCCGGGCGTAATTTGCAATAAAATCAGTTTCATCCCAATCCCAGACATTCTCTTTCCCATGAATTGGACCAAATTTCATTGAATTTTCAGCCGTTAAAGTGGAAAAATGCTTTTTTAGGATTTTGTCAGCTTCTTCATTTTCCAACAGCATACGGTTTACAGCCGAGCCGATCTTTAATGAATGACTCCATGCGTCTTTTAAACTACTTTTCATATTACTAATATTTTAATTTCTTACTCGAATTTTGTCAAGTATTGCCGATGCGATTTACCGAGTAATTTTTATTTCATCAAAAAATAATGATATATTTGTTAAATCCGAATATTCCGCGACAAATTCAAGCCGATCAATACGCGCCCATGAAAATTCATTTTTAGGTTCAAGCCATGTTCGCGAAGCGTTGACCCATGCCCCATGTTCGCGCATATTCGCAAGCGGTATGCGGATTGTGTGCCAACTTCCGTCAGGCGGAAGTATTTTTTCATCTATCGCATAACGCACGCGCCAAGGGGTTGATGTTGAACTTTCGCCGTTTAAAAAACGCACATCGAAGCGCACCGGATGTTCGACACGGGCGCGGAATTCCAGAACATATCCGTCCTGTACAATAGAACTGAAATCGCCGCTGTTTTTGTCAAAAATAAAATAGAACGCATTATACTGCGAAGCGTTTCTCCAGTGGATTGCAAAATCCCCTACGGCGGAATTATTGTCGTATAAACTAAAGTCAGAATTTTCGCCCCAGTAACCTACGGTTACATATTTGTGATCCGGAAAATCGTCAAAAATCATAAGACCTGCATTCAACGGCTGTTCAGTTCTCCGCGTCTGCGGCGGAGGAGTAAAACCCATTGCAACGACAACTTCCGTGTTTAGATCGTAACTAAAACTTCCCCTGTCGGAATTGAATACGCCGAAACCTCCGTAATAATCCCAGCTTGCACGCGAAATATTGCGCCTGTCCAAAGCGTCCGCAGTAAATTTATACCACCTAACGCGATCTTCCTGTTTGCTATTGATCATAAATACCCCGAACTCTCCGCAAAAAACAGGAACATCCCTCTCTTTTGAAAAAGCCACAGCCCTGTCAAGCGCCGTGTTAAGCGCCTGTGCAGATGACGCCCAGCGGTAATCAGAGGACAGCGCACTTTCAAGCCATGTGCCTCTTAAATCTGACGGCACTCTTGGCATTCTGCGGTCGTCGTACGGAAAGGGAACGCCTGAAAGAGAAGCAAGAGACGGCTTTCCCCATGTCGCGCCCTGATGCGTAAAGACGTACGGGTCGTAAAAATGAAAAGTATAAATAAGATTGGGATCGAAATATTTTGGAATAGAGGGAAGTTTTTTTATGGAATTGTAATCGGTTCCGCCGACAACAATCGCGTGCTTTTGATCGATACGCCGTATTGCCTCTACCGCCATCCCCTGAACTTCTCCCCACCTTGCGTCGGAAATACCGTGCGGTTCATTTAAAATTTCATAAATGACATAATCGCTTCGGTCTTTATAACGCCGCGCAACCTGCGTCCAGACAGGAAGAAGAATCTTATCGATACTATCTTCAAGCCCTTTGACAGGATCAAATGAATGATTATCAATGATGATATAAAGCTCATATTTTTCCGCCCAGTCTACCGCAATATCAAGAAACCTGAACAAAAGCGGATCGAGGGTGTAATTGGGCGCGCCTGACGTCATGCTGTGCATTTTAACGGGCAGACGTATTACATCAGCGCCCAAACTTTTTACATCCGCGAAATCCTGCTCGGTATACTTTGTGAACGGAATCCCCCCTGCGGAAAAAGATTCAAACCACCCCGAAAAATTCACTCCCTTTGAAAAAGGAGCGGAACGAAGTGCCGCCTCAACAGGTAGGTTTTCAGTTTCATTAGAAGTCTTTGCGGAATTGCACGCCATAAAAATAACTCCAAGACAAATTATAAGGATTGAGTTTTTTTTCATTTATATTTATTCGTTAGTAATTGTACCTAAGTTGGGCGCTGCCGTTTAGCGTAACAAGCAGGACAACCGCAAAGCGAAGCGGTTCATTTTTATTATCCAGCATAATGGTATTCTCATAATAATAACCGCTATCGCCTAAGTTCATTGGAACGGCAAGATATAACTCAATATGCGGCAGGGGACTTAATCTGAAACCGGGAACAAGCTGGGCGGAATTATCTATTGGGGCATAAAGAGTCCTGAAAAAAAGACGAGGATTGCCTTTGTTCCAAGGTTTGTAACTAAGATTCAAAGCTATGTTAAAACCTTCTACAGAAGGCACTGCTTCGGCTTTTCTAAAACTTGATTCAGGTTGATACCTGTAAGAACCCTTTTCACCGTTATAAAGCAATTCTCCGTTTACAGAGAATCTTCTGTCAAAAAAATCGCGGCCAATACCGATATTTCCGGCTCCGCTTACATCTGACGGATCATTTACATTAATAACCAACAGCCATTCATTGTACAACTCAAAATTCCAAACAGTTGTTTTAATGGAAAGAAAACTTCTAAACGGCATACCGTCTTTGTAAAAAAAACCTAAATTAAAATCAGCCCAAGAAAAAACCAGATTATATTTGCCGCCAAAACCAAAATCTTCCTTTTCGGGAAGATTATCTACGGTACTTTGTAACAGATCAAACCTAGTCATGGCAAGCGCCTGAAAGCCTCCCTTGCCTACGGGTATATCCATCTTAAAAACATAAGACGGTCCTCCCGTACCTCCTTCCGAAATCCGCGACAACAGATTCGTAAAATGAAAGTTAGGTGAAATTCCCCATGAAAGTTCATATTTCCCACCCCGTACAAACACAACGTTAAAAACATTGTAATCAAAAAAGAAATCGCCTAAAGAAAAATTCAATATTGAAGAGCTGGAATTAGTATCCGGAATTGTTAAAGTAATTGAGTTTAATACACGAAAAACATCGGAAATTTGAGCGTCTGTGGTAAAAGTTCCTCGCATTCTGATATGACGGTTTAAGAAAAGCTCGCTGTTTTTAAAATCAGAATCCCACGGAACCATATTCCATCCGGGAATAATGCCGACTTCAAAGTTGTACGATGCGTCAAAATAAATACCGCGCTTACGAATCTGCTGTATTACCGTAGTCTCGGTTTCTTTATCGTTTGTATCGTTGTCAGATTCTTCGACCGACTGATCTAAAACAGGATCGTCAAATATTTTTTCAATATCCCAGTCCAGCGAATTCTGTTCCTGCGCCGAAAGTGGAGAACATATTATCCATAAAATAAAGAAAAGACGCTTCACTGGTTTACAGTTTCCAAAAAAGTTTTAGAAAAAATATAATCGGCCACTTTGTTAAAAGAAGGCCTTGAGATTGTAATCTGGGTTCTCTCATTTCTAAACGTCCCGTTAATAACAGCTCCGCGCAGTGCGTCTACAAAGAGCAGTTGTTTGGGAACAAAACGCCCCGAGACATTGTAATAATCAGGAATAGCCGATGTCCGCAGTAATTGCCCCGACAAACTGTAATCCTCAGATTTGCGCAGAAGGTTATCTTCCTTGCTGATCCAAACTTTCATTCTGGGATAAGTTACGGCAGTAGTAACAGCAACAAGCGTCAAAAGTCTGCATTCAAAACGCCCAAGCGTTACATCCTCGCCTTCAACCACTCTATAGTCCTGCGCCAAAGTAGATCGGGTAAAATCAGAGTTTCTGGCATTGGTATTTTGAAAACGATCCGCGCTGGCGGTAGTATTAAAACGGCGGCTTTCAGGATCATAAAACCAGAGGGTATTGCCTTCCTTAAGATAACCTTGTCCTCTGCTAATGAGAGGCTCCATGATCACAATTGTATAAATTTCGTTTGAGTCCCTTCTGAAAATTCCAGCCACAGTTTTTGAAACTCCCTGACCAGGAGTTTCCTGTAAAATCGTATACTCCGCAGAAAAATCAGTATCATAATAACTTACAAGCGCATCGACACGTGCCAACAATTCTTGATCTGTAAGAGCATGGAGTCCAATTGATCCTGAAAAAAACAGAAACAAAAGACAGAGGCAGATTTTTGTCAATTTCATAATGCTTCCCCTGATAAAAGTTCGGGCAGTTTTTTTGCAGAAACACGGAATGAAGGAGCCAACGCTAATAAAAAGAGCACAAACAACAAAAAGGTTACATTGATCAACATGGTTTGCGGTAAAAACATTGCTGTAAGACGCCCGTTTTTCAGGAAGATATCAAAACCCGGAAACCACGAGAATGATAAAAACGATACTGACCAGCATAAAATCAGAGCCAGTAAAAAACCAAAAATCATTGAAATGATACCAAGAACAATTATCTCCGTCCAAAGAACAATACGCAAATCGCCGCCATTGAAGCCGATAGAACGCATTATACCCATTTCCCGAGATCGTTCATGAAGTATAAGGCGATAGGTAACAGCGGCGCTGACCAGAATAATTAAAAGCATCATTGTATACAGAAAATATGTAAGGAGATTCATTGCGTCTAACAAATATGAAATTTCCGACAGATAAACCGGCAATGTATACAGAAAAACCCTTATCCCCTTCCATGGCTTGTCCCTTTCGGCGGTAAGTCCGTGCCTGTTGTAAACAATAGGTCCAAGCTGAACATTTCCAGCTAGACGCTCCTGCAGTAAAACACGTTTTTTCTCCGCCTCAGACGGATCATCAAAGAAAAACCCAACAGAAGAACAATCATCGTTTTCATAGGACATAAGCTGATTCAATGATAATCGGGAAATATAACCTTTAAAGTAGCCAAATATTGAATTATCTTCCACTATCCCTTTGACAACAAATAAACCTGTATTCTTCTGTCCAAAACGGGTATCGGCTTCTATTATAACACTGTCTCCAATTACAGCTCCCAATTTAAGAGCCGCTGGAACAGAAAGAACAATGCAATCGTCTCCGGTAAAAGGTTCAGGCGGAACGTTAAACGTCATTTTATCAAATAAAAACGATTCTGCATCCCAGTCACAGCCCACCAGATTTTTAAGCAAAACTGTTTCTCCGTTAAAATGAACAATAGCGTTCGAACCGCAATGCGTCCGTAATACCGTATGCTTAGGGGCAATCCCCGAAAGATCGGCGGCATCAAAGATAGCCGCTATTTCTTTTTTTCCCAGACGATGAGAATAATCCCATGAGGTATCTGTATCATAACCTATTGCGACAATATCCCCGGCATAATGCGATTGGGCGGAATAATACACACTGTCGTACATTCCGTCTTTTATTGAAGTTATAAAAGTGACAACCGCAAAACCCAGAACAAGAGCCGCAAAAAGGAAAAAGTAACGACGTCTGTAACGGTAAAGATACCTTATTCCGAGACGCAGAACAGCAAAATATTTTTCCATTATCCCCGCCGTACCGCCGCTTCAGGTTCGATCCGCACTGCGGTTTCTACAGGATATACGGACGCGGCAAGACCTAAAAAAACAGCGATAACAAAAGAAAGAACAGCCGTCGACGGCATGAATTCTAACCGTAAAATTGAACCATTAAAAATAGAAGATATCAGTTCATTTGAAATATGAATATTCAGACTGTTTATCTGCCGCATAAACAGGAAACCTGCTAAAACTCCGGCAAATCCTGCGATTACGGAAATAAATAGATTCTCGCTGTAGATAAGTGAACGAATATAAGAATCGGGAGCGCCAATTGCCCTGAGCGTACCAATCTCGCGCACTCTGCGAAAGACAGAGATTAAGAGTATATTTAAACCTGCAATAATTCCGACGACACTAACAAGAAAGATACCTGAATTGAACAGGGCTTGCAGTAGCAGAGTTAAAATAGCGGAAGTTCCAGCCGCTATTCTCCAGTTTACCGCAGTTAAACCATAGCCGTTAATTTTTTTATTTAAAGAAGAAATAAATGCGTTAGCTGAAACTCCTTCTTTTAGGCGCAGTATGATAAAATTCCAGTCTCCGCCGCTTAATTCGGTCTTTTCTTCCATGCAGGATTTACTTAAAAAACTTTGAAGTAACTCTGCGGAAAATTCTTCACTTTGTCCGGTTTCACCGCCTAAAGAAAAAGCTTCTGAAAAAATATCATCAATATCAGAACCGGGAAAATCAATGATTGAACTTTCTGTTACCGTATTTGACGCCACTTGTATTGAGTTAAGCACTCTGACAGTCTGAGGATCAATAATAACAATTTCGCTCATAAACTGACCGGGATTTTGATAACGAAAAATACCCACCAGAGGAACTTCCCTTATTTTAAATCCAAAAGCGCCGCCGGATGTAAAAAGAAGCGAAGCTCCAATCTGCGGTCTTTGTCCGCTCGCCTGCTCGATCCTTTTAGCCCGCTCTTCTGTAATCATCGCGCCATATTTACCTGTCTGTAAAAAACTGCCTTCTTCTATAATAATACCTTTAAAAATTTCAAAATAAGAAGATGGGTCAATTCCGCAGAGTAAAGCCGGCTCACGGACACCAAGAATGTCAAGAAAAGCGCTGCCAGATACCTGACTCGTTATTCCTTCAACTTCCTTTTCTGCGCGGACAATATTCATAACGGCATTATAGGCAGGAAGAACAGGAATATCGAAAAATGAATCGATAACAGGGGCATTTGCGCCGAAAAGGTTCATGGTGACATCGCCTTTTTTTTGAAGCACAACATCTCCTGTTAAGCTTTCGACAAAACTCACACGAATAGTTTTTTCCACCTTCCCGATAATACTGTTCCCGATAAAGAAAAAGAAAGTAATAACCGCGATTAGAATCGCGATTAAAAAATAATCTTTTGCATTTTTCGTAATATTACGAAACGCAAGAAAGAAGAACACTACCGCCTCTCTTCCGATTTAACAGCGCCGTCATGGAGAAAAACTATTCTGTCCGCCATTTTCCATACTTCAGGATCATGCGATGAAAAAACAAATATCGTCTTTTCCGTACGGTTGATTTCTTTCATTAAACTTAATATTTTTTCGCCTGTATCCGAATCTAAATTAGCGGTAGGTTCGTCTGCGATAACAATTCGCGGAGACGTTACAAGTGCCCTTGCAATTGCAACCCTCTGCTGTTGACCGCCAGATAATTCCGCCTGAGTATGCTCTTTTCGATCAGAAAGACCCACTTCTTCCAGCAAATAATCTACCCTTTCTTTTCTCTCTTTTTTTGAACCTTTTTTGGAAATTATAAGCGGAAGTTCAACGTTTTCAAAAACATTTAACACAGGCAGAAGATTAAATGACTGGAACACAAACCCGATAAGTTCCCTTCGCAGACGCGCAAGTTCCCGTCTGTCCTGATCTTTTATTTCCAGATTATCTATCGTCAAACTTCCTGAGTTAAAACTGTCTATCAGACCGATAATATTCAGCAAAGTAGTTTTACCGGAACCCGAAGGCCCGGCAATCGCGGCAAACTCACCTTCGCCAATAGACAAGTTGATGTTTTTTAGGGCTTCTATTTCAATATTGCCCATCGGATAATTTTTACACAGGTTTTTTATTTCTATTAACATGAGGGTTCCTTTATATTTCCACTCCAACTCTGTCGATATGTTCCAATAGATCACAATTCTTTATTTGGCTGTACAAAGACAAATCTATTTTCCACGGCAGGTTTAAATCATCCAAATTAACGCTCATTTTTGCCAAATCATCAAAAGCTAGATTTCCTTTAACAGTCAGGTCTATATCCGAACCTTCTTTGTAATTGCCCTTGGCACGGGAACCGTACAAAATGACCTGTTCAACCCCCTGCATGGAAAACAAAACCGCCTTTATTTTATCTAAGGCACCCTGTGAAATACCGTACATATCCCTATCCCTGCGGCAGATAATAATTCATTCTTTCTGACAGTTCTTTAAATTTCATAAAATATTTTGAAAGAACAATAGAAATTATTTCTTTTGCAATGTTTTCCTCGTAGGTATGCGAAGAACGGTTTCTGGTGTCTATCATTTCCATCCATATTTCGCCATCGCTGATTAAACCTTCTTGAAAAGCCAGCCTAAATGTGTCCTTTGAACCATGAAAATCTTTGAAGCCTTTAGCTTCTAAATAATCTTTTAATAATTGCCATGAAAGTTCAAAGGTAAATTCAAACCCCTGGACTAAACCCTGTTCTTCCATTTCGTTTAGATTTCTTTCTCGCGCGGCAACTACAGACCTTTCCAGCGCAGCAAGCGCTTTTTTGTAATTGTTAAATCGCTGAACCCATCTAATGTCATCAGGCATAAAATATTATCTCCTTATAGATGCTACCAAAATACAAAGCATTTGAAGCTTTTAGGGTTACTTCCGTTGTATCCCAAACACCATAAAAGTAAAAATAATTCATCTTTTAATAAAATTAATGAGCTTTATATTTTTTTATGATCATTTTTCAAAATTGACTCTATTTCAGGATATGATTCCAGAATATTCCTTAAGTGTACAAAAAACAACTTTTCACCGGAGTCATTTATATGATATAACCCAACTTCTTGTGTTCCAGGTATATAATGTAACTCAGGAAAATGTATTTTGGGAACACGGACACGTCTTTTATTGCGGACAGCTTGTAGCCAAAACCAAATATCATCACTTGTAGGCGCAAGATTCATAAATTGTTCTTCATCAAGGACATCACTATGAAAACAACCTGGAGGATATAAACACCCGCCGCATCCTGTTTGCTTATTAAAAAAAGATGGTTTTTTTAAGGCAGATAAATAGCTTGGTACTTTTGATGCAACATCATTATAATATTGGCGTTTAAAAATATTTAAATCGCCGTATTCATTGTAATACAATCTGGTAATACGATGCGCAATAATATCTTTTGGATGCTTTTTATGACACTTTAATAACATTTCTATTGTTTTATTATCATAAATCAAGTCATCATCAAATGTGATTATTATATCGTTTGGATATTTTCTTAAAGACGGGATTAATTTGTTGTATGATCTTATATTATTACACCAACTTATCTCTATCCTCCCCCCCCCCC
>JGI24698J34947_10000933_pt1 | contig 14857 bp, 10 predicted proteins | sample TergutMp193P3_FD_34947 | JGI IMG/M metagenome (IMG submission 34947) | reverse complement strand
ACTTTACACAAAGTCCCGATAGCGATATTCACGGCTTCTACCGATCCCGGCGACATTAGCCGGGCGAAAACGATGGGCGCTGTCGACTACTTAACGAAGCCCTGCACCCAGGAAGAGTTGTTAAAGAGAATAAAAACGATTCTGGGTGAAGATACTAAAGAGGATTCCAAATGAAAAGGTGACCGTCACCTTTTTGTGAGATGCAGAATTCCACCACCAGAAAACCCTGATGTCTGCTTGATCGCTTTGTAATCTGACATGTCTTTGTCGCGGCGAGAGCGGGGCGTCCGCCTCTCTCCTGCTTTGATTAAATTCACACTGATGCGAGGCCGAGTAAGCCCAGAGGGCAGCATGTTATTTAGCTGCCCGAATGGGCTTACTCGGCCTCGCGACATGTATGATCTGGCAACACGCCCATCGAGCTGCCCTCAGGGCTCCCCGCTCTCGCCGCGACAAGGATATGTCTGACAACAAAGCGATCAAGCAAACAATCAAGGTTTTTAGGTGGGGAATTCTCCATCTCACCCAGCCAAAACGGTGACAGTCACCTTATTGATATGAAAATGCCCTCTTACCCCATACAAAAAACACTAATTTGTCGCGTTTTTGATATAAATACCAGAATAATACTGATGAATGGGCGTATAAGTGACACGGCGAAACCCTCTTCGGGTTCTCCGCCGCAAAAGACCTGTAAATAAATCAGAACTTTAAAGTGAGAAATGATCTGACCACAGAAACGCTTAACTCTCAAGGTTACTCTGCGCTTGAGGTTTTCTGTGGTCAGAGGGCTTTGGAGGCGGGTTCCCCGAATGGTTTCGCCTGTGGCACTTACACGTCCATTAGCCGGAGTTTTATTCGGGTTTTTTAATGACAAACTCATCGACAAATCAGAGTTTTCTATCCGGCTTTGCACAGCTCCACGATTTCCGCGATTGTCTTGTCCGCTTCCTCGTAGGAAACCTGACAGGTGCCAACCTGCTTGTGACCGCCGCCGCCGTATTTTAAAAGCATGCTGCCCACATTTACCGTGGAGCTGCGGTTTATAATGCTGTGCCCCACTGTAATCGCGCAGTTCTTGCCGCCTCTCCCGTCGATGATCCATACGGAAATATTTTGTTCCGGGAAAATTGTGTATATGAGAAACCGGTTGCCCACATGGATGATCTCACGCCCGCGAAGGTCGATAAGAATTACGTTGCCGTCCGGTTTGCTGTATTTTTTAAGCATCTCGCGGAATGGCGCTTCTTCATCAAAATAGACCTTCTGCCGTTCTATCACATCGGGCATGGCCAGAATCTCTTCGATGTTTTTCGTCGCGCAGGCTGAGGCGAGGTTTTTCATCAATTCGTAGTTGCTGATGGTGAAGTTCCTGAAGCGGCCGAGGCCCGTTCTTGGGTCCATAATGAACCCCAGCAGCACCCAGCCCGCGGGTCTGACAATCTCAATTTCGGTGAGGTCCCCCGAATCCACTTTGTCCACATAGCGGATCATTTCGGCAAAGCGCGCCAGTTTCGCGTCGCCGCCGTAATACTCGTAGACCACCCTCGCGCAGCTCGGCGCCTTGCGCGCGACGCCCTCGAAAGACGCCTTCTGCCCCAGCCGTTCCGGTTCGCTGGAATGGTGGTCAAACCAGAGCTTACAGCCCGGCACGTAGGGGATATTGGCCAGAATGTCTCTGTCCGTGACCTGGACGAGGCCGTCCTGTATGTCCTTTGGATGGACAAATTCCCAGTCGTCAATAATTCCTAAATACGAAAGGAGCGCCCCGCAGGCCAATCCATCAAAGTCCGATCTGGTTACAAGTTTCATTTTATACCGCCTCAAAATAGGTTTGGTTTCCATTAATTATATACTACAAGCGAGAAAAATTCTACTAGGCAAAAAAGGTGACAGTCACCTTTTACTTATCCCCTTTATTCGCTATAATTCCACCATGAAAACAAACTCTTTTAACCATCAATATCGTTTCGCGGCCGCAATCATTCTCCTTCTGGCTGCTTTGCTGTTCCTCTTCTCGTGCGCGAGCGCGTCGAGAAGCATCGCCTCAAGCGGCCTGGGGAAGGCCACCGACCCCATCCCCTTTATGGGAGACGCGAGGACCGGCGTTCTGCCGTCGGGCTTACGCTATTACCTGCTTGAAAACACCCAGCCTGAGGGAAGGGCTTATCTGACCCTCGCGGTGGACGCGGGCTCGGTACTCGAAGCCGAGAATGAGCGCGGGCTCGCGCATTTTGTGGAGCACATGGCCTTTCTCAGGACGGCGCGCTTTGGGAAACTGGAGCTGCTCAACTACCTGCGCTCACTCGGCATGCGCTTCGGCCCGGAGGTGAACGCCTACACCAGCTTCAACGAAACCGTCTACGGCATTGAGGTGCCGGTTGAGACCGGCCCTGACGGCCGCAAAACGGTGCCTGACACCGCTCTGGCGGTGATAGACGACTGGTCGCGCGCCATCATCTTTGACGGCGAAGACGTTGACGGCGAGAGGCTGGTCGTTCTGGAGGAGTACCGCTACCGTCTTGGGGCGCAGGAGCGGATCAACCGGCAAGTGTATCCACTGCTGTTCCGGGGCTCAATTTACGCCGACAGGCTTCCCATCGGCCTTCCGGAGGTTATCGAAAGCGCGCCGTCTGAGCGCCTTGAAGGTTTTTACAGGAAATGGTACAGGCCGGAGAACATGGCCCTTATCATCGTGGGCGACTTTGACACGGCCTACCTTGAGTCGACCCTGACCGATCACTTCCCGGCCGACAAGGCTGCGTACCCGGCGTTGGCAGGCGCTTCGGCGACTTTCTCTCGGCCCCGCTTCACCATGAGCGGCCCGAAGAAGGGCAATTTTGAGTCGCTGGTTCTTACGGACAGCGAACTTACCTATTCAAGAATGGATCTTTACTGGAAGATGAAGTCCCAGCCAAAAGCCGCCAATCTGGCTGCTTACAGGGAGGGCGTCATTGACTATCTGATTGATATAATGCTTTCGCTTCGTTTTGATGAGGCGAGCACGAAACCCGAGACCCCGTACATCGCGGCGGGCGGGTGGCATTCCAGCTACGACAACTCAACCCGGTTTTATACCCTTGCGGCCATCGCGAAAACCGGCTTCACGAAGGAATCGCTGCGTGAACTCTTCCTCGTCAGGGAGACCCTCTCCCGTTACGGCTTTACGGACGACGAGGCGGAAACCGCCAAGGCGTACCTTCTCTCAAATCTGGATCAGGCTGTTGACGAGAAGGACCGCCAGCATTCAAACAACTTCGTGAGTTCCTTTACTGAGCATTTCCTGAGCGGCGAACCGGTTCCGGATGTGGAATGGCAGCTTGAGGCGGCAAGAAGGCTGCTTCCGGGGATTACCCTGAAAGAGATCAACAATGCGGTAAAAGCATATTTCGCCGACGACGATCTTACGGTCATCATCAGCGCGCCGGATGCGGAGGCGGCCAGCCTCCCCGAAAAAGCCGAAATCAAAGCATTGTCGGACGAGATGAAAAAAGCGAAAATCGCAGCGCCTGTGACCGCAAGCCGGGCGGAAGAACTCCTGTCGGTTGTTCCCACACCCGGCTCTATTGTCTCGGAAACCACCGACAACGAAACAGGCGCCATCCGCCTCATGCTCAGTAACGGCGCAGAACTCATTCTAAAGGAGACGCGAAACCGAAACAGCGAAGTCAGCCTTTACGCCCAGGCGAGGGGAGGCCACCTGAGCGTCCCGGATGAGCTCGCCGTTTCCGTGCAGCTTGCCTCTGATATGCTGGAAGTATCGGGCCTCGGCCCCCATTCCCGGCCCGAACTGACGAGGCTTCTCATGGACAAACAGGCGTCCCTCTCGTTCTGGACCCAGAACTACCTGAGGGGCTTTACCGGCACGGCGGCCGTAAGGGATATCCAAACGCTTTTCGAGCTGCTTTACCTGAGTTTCACCCAGCCGCGCATGGACGCCGAGGCTGTCGAGGCCTTGCTGGATCAATACGCGTCAAGCCTGATTTTTCAGGAAAACGACCCCAACGCGGTATTCAGCCGGGAGATCAACCGCACGATTTACGGCAACCCCCGCTTCCACCCGCTGGAAGCCGCGGATCTGGCAAAGGTGGACATGAACGACGCCATGGCCTTTGTAGCCGCTTGTCTCAACCCGGCGGATTACGTCTTTGTTATCGCCGGTAATATCGATCTTCCCCTGTTCCGTTCCCTTGCGGAAACCTACCTCGCGTCGATTCCCCGAGGCAGCGCTTTCAACCAGTGGGCGGACATTGATCCGCAAAGGCCTTCCGACACGACGCGGGAAATCCGCAAAGGAATGGAAGAGCGGAGTACCGTTTACCTGACCTGGTTCAGTCCCCAGACCTATTCCGAGGAAAAGAGCGCCGCCGCGTCGGTTTTGACCGAGTACCTTGACATCCAGTTGATCGACGAAATAAGGGAGAAACTGAACGGAGTTTACGGGGTTTCTTCCGGGGTTTCAATTACGCCCATGCCCAGAGGAGAACTCGTGGGCGAGGCTTATTTTGTCTGCGATCCCGTAAGGGTACCTGAACTCACCGCCGCGGTGAAAGAGGAATTCCTCAAAGTTTCCAGGGGTGATATCAACCCGGACATTTTGACAAAAGCGATTGAGGCGCTTATCCAGAGCCAGGAGGAGTCAATACAGCGGAACAACTATATCGCCAACAGTTACGCCAACTCCGCGGTGATTTTCCGCGGCCCCTTGAGCAGGCTGGACAACAGGCCCGCCCTGTACCGGGCGACAAGCGCCGCTGATATTCAGAGGGTGGCGACAGACCTCGTTGGGGGGAGCTTCGTTCAGATGTACCTGTACCCGGAGAATTAGTCAGACAAGAACATACAGGTCGCGCCGAGTGACTGTAAGGTCTTATCAAAGTAGGAGAGAGACAATACAAAAAGGTGACAGTCACCTTTTTAGCGTATGCTCAAGTCGCTGAGGCCGGCAAAGCCTTTTTCCCGCATGTAATCACCAATGCCGGCGATGATTTCGTCCATCAGGGGGGGATGGGCGAAGGTGGCGCTGCCGACCTGGATGGCGGCGGCGCCGGCAAGGAGGAATTCTAGTGCGTCGGCGGCGGAAGCTATGCCGCCCATGCCGACGATGGGAACAGTGACGGCGTCGTAGAGTTCCCAAACCATGCGCAGGGCTATCGGCCGTATGCATGGCCCTGAAAGACCCGCGCTCGTATTGTCGAAGACGGGCTTTCTCCTGTTGACGTCAATAGCCATGGCCTTGAATGTGTTGACCAGTGAGAGGGCGTCGGCCCCGGCGGCCACGCAGGCTTTGGCCACAGCCGCCAAATCCGGCGCGTTTGGTGAAAGTTTCACCATGAGGGGCGTGTGCGGGGTGGCCCTGCGTACCCGTCTGGTTATCCGGCCGGCGGTTTTGGGGTCAAGGCCGAAGGCCATGCCCCCGGCCTTCACGTTGGGGCAGGAGATGTTCAGCTCAATGATGTCAACCGGGCAGGCGTCGAGGAGCCGCGCGCCCTTGACGTATTCTTCCGCTGTGCCGCCCGAAAGGTTGGCGATTACCGCGGGCCCCAGTTCCCGCAACGGGGGAAGTTCTTTCTCGATGAAGGCGCTTATGCCGGGGTTTTCCAGGCCAATCGAGTTCATCAGTCCCGAAGGTGTTTCGTGCAGCCTTATGCCGGAGTTCCCCGTCCGGGGTTTGAAGGTTATGCCCTTTGTGCAAATGCCGCCAAGACCGGCAATGTCCAGAAGGCCCTTATACTCCCGTCCGTAACCGAAGGTTCCGGACGCGGCGATGACTGGATTTCGCAGCCTGACCCCGGCAATCGTTATCGAAAGATCAGGTTCTTTGGCTTTCACGTTTTTAATCTTCAAGCTTTAGTCCTCAAACTGGATATCCAGGGCGTTGAATACAGGACCGTCGGCACAGCAGCGCCGGTTCCCGACGGTGGTTTTTACGGTGCAGCCCAGACAGGCGCCGACGCCGCAGGCCATGTGTTTTTCCAGGCTGATCAGGCATGGAACCCCGCCGGCAACGCAGCTTTCGGCGACCGCCTTCAACATCGGCTCAGGGCCGCAGGAAAAAACCACTCTGTAGCCTGAAGGTCTGAAATAATCCGTCACGCGGCCTTTTTCCCCTTCCGAGCCGTCTTCCGTTGTGATGACGAGGGTCCTGGCTTTTAGCTTTTGGCCGAAAGGGGCGCTCCTGAAACCGGCGTAGAAGTCATAGTAGAACCCGGCGGATTTATCCAGGAAATCACCGGGCCTTTCTTCCAGTTCCGCGGCGAGAGCCAATAGCGGTGCGATACCAACGCCACCGGCGACAAGGGCGACGGGGCCCCTGGGGATAAGCTCGAGGGGCCAAAAATTCCCCAGAGGGCCGGTTAATTCCGCTTCCTCGCCCTGCCGCATTTCCACGAGGTCCCTGCTGCCGCGGCCCCTCATTTCTACGAGAAAGCGCAGCGTTCCCCCGGCGTAAACGCGCCTCTTGTCCGCGTTTTTCACGGAAATCGTCTGTTTTCGGGTGATCCAGCCCGCGACGCTGATGGGCCGGGCAAGAAAGACCGCGGTTCGCCGGGGTTTGATGAGGAAAAATTGCCCCGCGCGGGGAGCCGGACCAGGCCAAAAGAACTCAAGCTTTACCGTGTTGGCGGCGATGAAGGCGGAATCGGTACATTCACAAATGAAGGTCTTTTTGTCGCTTTGGCCGTTCATTCTTTCTTTATCGGAATAATCCCGCCGTCAGGGCGGGAATCGTTACAAAGGTGCCCAACGCGCCGCCAAGCTGCGAAAGAAAGAAAACCAGCAGGGCCCGGGTGATCCGGTTGTGGTAAAATCCTTTGAGGCTTCCCACATCGTCAATGAGGGTCTGCGCGTCGGCAACGCGGGGTTTTTGAAGAATTGCCTGAACCGCCCCTGAAAAAAGCCCCACCCCGATAAAGGGCGTGAAGGTTGTGATTGGAGCGGCCAGAAAAGCGGTAAGTATGGCAAGGGGATGGCCAAGGGCGATAATCGCCCCAAGGGCCGCGAGGGAACCGTTATAGAGTATGTACTTACGCAGCATTGAGAGGCTTAAGCCCGCGCCGCCCCGCAAAAAGCCGAACACGAAGAGGGCGAGTATCACCAGGGGGATGAGGAAGGGCAGCGCCTTTGACACGGCGCCGCGTGACGGGATGGCGTTGAGGACCGTAACGTCGGGATCGTTTCCGCTTTTGGCTATATTTTCCAGTTGGCTCCTGATGCCCTGTATGTGTCCCGCGCCGACCACGGCTACTATCCGCTGAATTTGGTGACTGTCACCTTTTTGGTCACCTTCCAGCGGGGCGGCGGCGAAATGGTGACTGTCACCTTTTTGGTCACCTTTTCGCGCGTTTTCCCAGATTTTCGCCGCGAGGTATCTGTCCCTCTCGTCGATGAGGGTCTCCTTCACTTCGGGAAGGTAGTCGGCAAGCTCGTTCATCATGCCGTCCAGTTCATTGCGGTTCTTCAGTTCCTCAATCTCTTCGGCGCTTATTTTTTCGGTGGTAAAAGCGCTCGTGAGGAGGGTCGCGAGGAGTTTGCTCTTGTTCCAGATGCCGCAGCTCGCCCAGGCCCGGCGCAAGGTGACCTGCACTTCCCGGTCGCAGAGCGCGTGGGGAATGCCCAGTTCCTTTGCGATATCCAGCGCGGCTTTCATCTCCTCGCCGGGCTTTACGCCCAGCTCCGCGCCCATACGGCGCTGAAAACCTGAAAGCACGAGGTTCGCCAGGAGGAGAAAGCCTTTGCCCTCCCTGAAAACCTTGACCATGTTCAGGTTTTCCCAGCTTTCCTTCTGGGTTATCGAACTGTAACGTCCTTCATCAAGCTCCACGCAGATGAGATCGGGCCTTTCCTGCCGGATGATTCCGCTTACTTCGTCGATGCTTCCCCTGGAGACATGGGCTGTGCCAATCAGAATAAATTCCCTGCCGTCCAGATTCAGACTTACTCTCGTATCACTTACTGCGCCAATCATTCGGACTCCGTGTTCTAAAAAATAGTGGGATGTATGCCCTTGTCAATCAGTTTCCATTCGTTAAGCCGCCATTCAGGGATCGCCCTCTTGTCCAGCTCGTTGACCATGCGGAAATATCTGTTCGCCGCTGTCGTCGTACCCCTCACCTCGTAGTACCAGGCCATGTAGAACATCATCCTGGCTTTTAGGGTCTCGTCTGTCTCCTTGTCAAGCCTGGAAACCATGTCATATTCGCCCTGATAGTTCCTGCTTGTCATATCATAATAGAGGCGAAACATATACCATTCAAGGGTGTTGCGCGTGACCCGGTTCTGAACCTGGTTGAGATAGGCGCGGGGCGCGGTGACATCACCCATGCGCATCCAGCTTATGGCGGCCAGAAGCGCCAGGTAGTGCTCATTTGGGGCGTGTCTGTAGGCTTCCATGAAAGCGTCCCGGGCCGCAGCCCACTCCCCCTTTCGCATCTTGTGAAGCCCCAGCCCCTCAAGGGCGAAGTAATAATCGGGTTTGAGCCTCGCGAGAATCGCGTAGTCCCTTTCCGCGCCCTCGTGATCGCCAAGGTCGTCCTTCAGCCCAGCAGTATAGGCGTACGGGGTGAACTCATTGGGATTGATGGCTATGGCCCTGTTGAATTCCGCGAGCGATTCGGGTTTTCTGTCCATTTCAAGGAGAAGCTCCGCCTTGTCAACGGCCAGCCAGAAGTCGTTCGGGCTTAACTTTATCGCCGCGTCAAATTCTTCAAGGGCCTCTCTGTACCTTCCCCTTCCCCAGTAGAAACGCGCTCTGTCGTTCCTGGCCTCGACCATGTTCGGGTAAAGGGAAACGACCCTGTCAAGCAGCATCTCGGCCTCGTCCCACTCGGTGTTCATGCGTAAAGCGCGCGCCAGACCCAGCATGGCCTGGGCGTTCCTGCCGTCGTTGGTCAAAACGCGGTAGAAATAATCGGCCGCCTGCCGCATGTTCCGCGTCTCAAGGTTGACATTCCCCAGCGAGATCAGGGCCTCGGTGTTGTTCGGCTCAATGGCGATGATCCGCTCCAGCGCGCGCAGTTGCTGCTGCCGCCTTCCCGTAACGCCCTCAATGGCGGCCAGCATGAAGAGAGCGTCGATATTGCCCGGCTCCGAAGCCAAAACCGCCTCTACCCCGGCTCTCGCCTCGGCAAATTTGCCGGCGGAACTCAGAATCGACGCCCTGATAAGCCGCAGGCCGGAAGTCTCCCTTTGGGGCTGCGGAATCGTATCGAAGACCGCGATGGCCTCGTCGTACTTGGACACCGCGAGGTACTCCACGGCCCGCGTGAGTATCGCCTCTACTGCGGCGTCTCTATCCCCCGTATTCGGCCCAATCTGAGCCCCAACCGGCGCCAAAACAGCGGCCAAAATAAAAAGCGTTATTATGTATCGAGCTTTCAATGAAACTCTCCTTTATCATATTATCGAAAGAATACGATTATAGTATAGGGTTACAGGCAAAAGGGGTGAAAAAAGGTGACTGAAAAAGGTGACAGTCACCATTCCGGTGCCGCCGCTCAAAAAGGTGACAGTCACCTTTTTTCACCTTTTTGGCGACTTGATAAAATACGCCATAAAGCGTTATTCTATTACATATGCGAAAACGCGTATTGCCCAGAATAATAATCATCACGCTGCTTTACTGCGTCATTTTTTTGTTTTTGGTGTCGGTTCAATTTTCGAGGGGCGGGGCGTTTACGCGGAACGTCGCGGGCTTTGTGGTCTCGGGTAATTACCGCGTGCAAAGGGAGAGCAGCGCCCCGGAAAACCCGAACGAACTTTTGCTTGAAGGCGATGTCCGCGTGGTTTTTGGGGGCATGGAGTACGCCTTGGTCAATCGAAGGGACGGGCAGTCCCTGCGCCTCACCGGTGAAGGTTGGAGCCGCGAGGCGCTCCCCGAAGCTATGCTCATCTCCGGGAACTCGGTCATCTTCACCCTTCCCGGCGGAACGCTGCTGATATTCACCAATCAGCAGGCCGGCAACTCGGTTGATATGCGCATAACCGGCGTTTTTTCCGGCGATGTCACGGGCATCGAGCTGCCTTTTAGGCTGCAGCGAAGAACGAGCATTCAGAGTTCGGGAGACGGGCAGTTCATCGTCAGCGCCGACGGGGTAAACTACACTTTCGGCGCTTCCCCGATAGACGCGGACCGCCGCCTTCTCCTCATCAAAGCCGGCGGGGAAATTATCTCATACAAAACTCTGTCCGAGTTCAATGTCTTTTCTCCCGATGACTTTGTCCTTCGTGAAGCCGAGTCCGCCGATACCTACAACGCGGCCGTTACAAGGTGGATCGATCAAAACTTTTCGCTCTGGAGCAGGAGTATTTCGGGACTGGACAACGAAGATATAGTCATCGCCCTGGCGGGGGAGGCCTATGGCCGGGGGAGTTACAGGGCTGCGGTGAACGCAGTTTCCACGTCTTTCAGGAACGGAAACAACAGAACGTATGAGTCGTCGGTTTACCTGGGCGGCCTGGATAGCGCGTACCGCTCCCTCATCAACGGGGACAGTGAGAAACTCGACCGCCTTACCCGCTTTATAAACGGGAGGTCCCTTGAGTTCCTTCTTGAGCCCGGGGTTTTTGAATATTTCGGCGTTCGCGGATACCTCAATCTGATGGACGCTGCGGCGGATCTTGTTGATACCATTGATCCGTCCATCCTTTCACTGGACCTTGTTCCCGGCATTCTCGAAGGCTACACGGACTGGGAGGTTTACGGCGTCAGCGACAATCCCTTTAGCCGTCTTGTCGATCCTGCCTGCTTTGTCATATCCGCTTCCCTGACCAGAACCGGCGATTTCGAGAATAGCGATCAAGGCGTGCTTAATGAGCGGGTCTTCTTGCGCTACGATGAAACGGAGAACCCTGAGTTTAACCTGCGTCTCGGAAAGGCGCTCCTGGCCTGCGCCGAGACCGTGGGTAACAATTCCTGGGCTGGGGTTGGCCGTTCTTTGATCCTCTCCGCGCTTTACGGGTCGGGGGAGGATTTTGATCCCGCCCATTCGGATTTGGCGAACGCGCGGCTTTACCGTATTCTCAGAGCGAGGGATCCGTACCCGCGTGCGGTAACGATACTCCCGCCGCCGGCCAATACCTGGGCCTGGACAACGGCCCCGGCGTTAAGCGTCACACAGGAGAGCGGCGTTCTGAATATCGATGTGAGCTTTCTTGTAGGGGAGACCCACTTCATGATCATCCGGGGCGTGCAGCCCTTCAACCGAATCCAGTTATACGGCATAGACTTCCGTACCGACCCGCAGTTTGAGCGCTACGATTCTTCGGGGTGGAGTTATTACCCACAGGAACAGACGCTGATCGTCAAGATGCTGCATCGCAGTCAGGTTGAACGGATCAGGATTTATTTCTAGCGCGGCAATTCCGGGGGAGTGATGAGCATGGATTATTTTAACGCTTCAAAAGGATGGACTATACTTTTTCCCCCGGATATAACGCACGCGAAGAAGGCGGTCGAGGATCTTTCGCGTTACATTGGGCTTTTGGCAAGCGATGTGAATGCCGGCGGCAGGGCCGACGGCAAGGCCGATGGCGAAACCGGCGCTTCAAAAGCGCCTCCTGTCATGGACGCACTGGGCCCCGCTCCGGATGGAGCCGTTATAGTCCTTTCCTGCGGCCTTCATGGTTGTGAGCAAAACGGCTTCAGCTGGAGGGCAGGTGAGGAACGGGTAGAGATTTTAGGCGAGTCGGGCCGCGGGCTATGCAACGGCATTTACAGTTTCCTTGCCGCCCTTGGCATAAGCTGGCCTGCTCCGGGGCAAGAGGATATCCCAAAGCATGCGGCGGACACGGCTGCCGGTGGTACTTCGGGCGGCCTCCTGTACCCGCTCGCCAGCGCCGGCGAGTTTTCGCTTTCCGGGGGCGATAACCCGCCGGCCGGCTCGCGGCCATCGTCAACTTCGTTGCCGTCGCCAGCTTCGCTACGGTTAGCAAATTTGCGGCGTTTCGTTCCCGGCGGGATTAGTGAGGTAAAGACGTTTCTCAAAAAAAGCGAAGCCTTTGTTGAGTGGGCGGCGCGGCGCCGTTACGACGCAATCGTATTTCCGTTAGCCGCTTTTGCTTCGGTAAGCGCCGCCCACAAGCTAAAGCAATTAAAGCAGTTCGCAGGCGAATACGGAATTGCCCTGGAAGCGGGCGGGCGGGAATTGTCGTCACTTGTGCCGCGCAGGTATTTCCTCTTGCACCGGGATTTTTTCCGTATGGATGACGGTAAGCGGAAAAAGGACCACCACTTTTGCCCGACGAATCCGGACGTCACGCGGCTCATCGCTAAAGAGGGCGTGAGACTATTCCGCGCCGCGGTGGACGCCGCCGTAATCCACCTCTGGCCCGACAAAGAAGCGGAAACGGCGTGGTGTTCCTGCCCGACCTGCCGGGCCTTCAGCTCGGTGGAGCAAAACCGCATCGCCATCAACACCGCCGCTGACGCCCTCGCGGCTTTACACCGCGGCACGAATCACGGCGCGGAATTAACGTCTTTCATTTCTTACTACGAAAAACCCGGCGAGGGCGGCAAAATCCCCCCGCGAAAAAACACCTTCAGCTTAAATGAACTTCCCTAAAACTCTGATTTGTCGCTCTGATTGCAAATGTAACCATATATATTGATCTGCCGCCGCGGGAGAGGGCTAGTCATTCGGGCAGCTAGCGGAATGGACTTCTTTAAAGGTGAAACCTTATCGTACGCAAACCGATGCTGCCCGAATGGCTCCCCGCTCTCGCCGCGACAAAGATATGTCAGACAACAAAGCTATCAAACCGACAATCAGGGTTTCCAAAAAAGGTGACAGTCACCTTTTTAAGCTATGATCTATGATATCTGACCTTAAAATGGTGACAGTCACCTTTTTGCCCTCTTCCCCATGATAAAAACACTAATTTGTCGGGCTTTTCGTATATTTATTGTAATAATTTGGCGAAAAACTATGCAGGCGGCACAGGTGTGGCTGAGAAAACATCTCTGGACTCCCTGCCGTAGGAGACGAGCGGAATTGCAAACCCTAAAGGGGGAAACGGCCTGACCACTTAAACTCCGGGCTTTCTGGGTTAATCTGTGCTTGAGGTTTCAGTGGGCAGACGGCTCCGGAAGCAGGCTCCCCAGAGTTTTCTCAGGCCACACCTGCGTAGCCTGATGTTATTCTGCCGATCTTGTTATGTATGATAGACATGATATCATCCCGGCAAATCAGAGTTTAGGAACTTGGAATATTTGACCCGGAACTCTTCTTTTTGTTCTTTTTTTCTTCCCTTTTTTCCTTCAAGGTCTTTTGTGGAGCCTTTTTGGACTCTTTTTTGTGTAATACATGTTCAGCCATATATCCTCCCGTTAATATTGAATTTATTTCTTCTTGGCTGTTTTTGAAGGAGAAGCCTTCGGCTTCTCCGCGCTTTTCTTTGTCGTAGTTTTCGCCGCGGCTTTCTTTTCGTTGGAACTTTTCGCCGTTGAAGTCTTACCGGAGCCTGTCTTGTCCGCCGGCTTTTTGGCGTCACCGCCTGCTTTGGCGGTGACTGGTTTCGCGGCGACGCTTGATCTAGCCGTGGTTGGCTTAACGGCGCCTGATTTTGCCGCAGGCTCTTTGAGGTTTCGCACTTCCCGCAGGGTGGGCGGCTCGGCTCCGTGCCGGGAACAAACGATGGAAGCGGCCTTGTTCGCGAAATACAGGGCGTCATACAGCTCGGCCTCGGTCAAATTGGCTAGGGACGAGCGCGACATTTTCCCCTTCATTTCAAGCCAGGACAGGAACGCCCCGTGAAAAGTATCTCCCGCGCCAATGGTATCCACGACGGGAAGGTTCACTACGGGAGCGCTGACCGTGGTAATGCTTCCGTCGTTTCTCCGTAATGACGCTTGGGCGCCTTTTGGCCCCTGGGTGCAAATCGCCAACCGCGGCCCCATGGCAAGCACCTTTTTCAGTGCTTTTGTCGTGTCCAGTTTGGGGTACAAAAACGCAAAATCGTTGGATGAAATCTTCGCTATGGTGGAAGAGGATATCCATTTCTCAAAACGGTCGATATAGGCGGCTTTGTTTTTGATCATAAAGGGCCGAATATTGGGGTCAAAGGATATTACAGGCGCCCCGTCCATCTGATCGGTGCTTTTTCGGCTTCCTTCCCTCAGGATCAGGTGCTCAATGGCGGAGGCGATTGGCTCCATGGTCATGGAAATGGAGCCGAATAGTATGCATTTTGTGTCGGCGGGTAATTTTGAGGGCAGGTTTTCTATTGAGAGCGAACGACCAGCGGTGCCCTCGGTAAAAAAGGTATACTGCGGTTCTTTGCCTTTTTTGGTTTTGACAAAGGCCAAAGTGGTGTTTTGGTCGCAACTCGTGATCAGTTCTTCTCCCACATGGCTCTCCCGAAGCCGCTTCAGGAGTATTTCCCCGAAGAAATCCGTCGAAAAACGCCCGAGAAATTTAACCGGTGTTCCCAGTCTGCCTATGGCAATGGCGGTATTATAGGGACCTCCCCCAGGGTACGGCAAAAATCCCTCTCCAAAACCGGGAACCTGCGTCCGAGCCATATCAATAAGGGCTTCCCCGCAGCAAATTATCATGACACACTCCTCAATCAATGTTTTTATCTGATATCTCATACCCAGACAAAAAATTATATGCGCCTATTATAACACAGATTGAAGATTTATGTAACAGTTCCTGGGAAAAACTTGAAATTTTTGCAAATTCTGATTTGTCGGGATGATTGTCAACAAAAACTCAAATAATCATTAATCGATGGGTGGGCAAGTGCCGCCTCGAAAGCGTTAGTTATACAAAAACATACAAGTTGCGTCGAACCTTCGGTTCGCGCCGAGCAAGCTCATTCGGACAGCTCGTGGCGTGGCCTTATTTACGCGGCCTGA
>JGI24698J34947_10000932_pt1 | contig 14859 bp, 11 predicted proteins | sample TergutMp193P3_FD_34947 | JGI IMG/M metagenome (IMG submission 34947) | reverse complement strand
CCCGCCCCCGCCGGCCCCGCAGACCTTGCCCCCCAGGGCCCCGGCGCCGATGCCCAGCTCATAGAGTTCATCCAGGGCCCCGGTGGTCACCCTGGCCGAAAAACGGCGCTTGATCTTCCAGGCCGCATCCAAGAGACGGCCGAAGTCATCCAGGGCCTTTTCATCGCCGCCCAAAAGTTCCTGGGCTTCGTCCACCAGGGCCTTCATCTCGGCCAGTTCCGGGCCCGGCGAGGCGAGTTTGCGGGTATGCTCCTCTTGAATTTCAGAAGAGAAGCGGGAAAGGCCGCTGAAGCAGAATATCAAGGAATCCTGCAAATATTTAAGGCGTTCCGGACGCATGAGCAAAGGCGTCACCCTGATGCCGGGGCCGGGGCCGAAATCAAGGCGGTTGAAGCCGCCGAAGGCGGCCGCGTATTGGTCCTGCGAGCCGACATGTTCTTGTATGAGGCGCTGTTCCACGAAGATGGCGTTTTCGGCCAGTTCCCGCTTGGTGACCATTCGGCCCATGAGGCCGTAAAGGGCCAGGAGAAAGCCGACGGTGAAGGAGGAAGAGGAACCAATGCCGCTCATGGCCGGGATGTCGCCGGAATGGAGAACTTCAAGGGGATGGGGATAATCGAGGAAGCGCAGGCATTCCCGCACCGAGGGGTGGCGAATTTCATCCCGGCTTTGGACCCTTTCGGTCTGAAAGTAGCGGATGCGGTAATTGTGGTCGAAGAAGGGGGGCATGACCCGGCAACTTAAGTAGGAATAGCGGTTTATGGTGCTGCTTAAAACAGCGCCGCCGTGTTCCTGGTAATAGGCCGGGAAGTCGGTGCCGCCGCCGAAAAAGGAGACCCGGTATGGCGTTCTGGTGATGATCATGAGGGCCTCAGCAGGCTGTCTTGAGCGGCCAGGGCCGCGGGCAGGGCGGCCTGGGCCCGGGCGAAATCGGCGGGCACCCCGATATCAATGAAAAAGGCGGGCTCGAAGACCTGGGCTTCCAGGCGGCCCTGGGCGGCCAGGCGGGGGAAAATTTCGGTCTCCAAAGAGCCGCGGCCCGGGGGGATGGCCTCAAGGATCTCCCGCCCGAGCAGATAAAGGCCCATGTTCATAAATTCCGGCCCGGGGCTGGCGAGTTCGGCTTTTTCCCGAAAGCCGGTTATTTTAGGGCCCGAGGCCAGCACAGAGCCGTAACGGCCCGGCCCGGCCGCCCGGGTCAGGGCCAGGCGGCCCCAGGTGGCGGGGAATTGAAAGGGGCGGACCAGTTGGGAAATATCGCAAAGGAAAAAGGAATCGCCGTTTAAGAGCAGGAAACGGTCATCAAGACGGCCGGCGGCGGCCTTGAGGGCTCCGGCGGTGCCCAGGGGTTCGGGCTCGACCAGGGTTTCGATAACGGTATTTTCAGGCAGGCCATCAATGCGGTCTTGACTGAAATAATCCTTGACCACCCGGCCCAGGTGGCCGGCCAGAAGCAGGAAGCGGCGGAAACCGAAACCGGCCGCTTGCCGAAGCAACCAGCAGATGAAGGGCCGGCCGGCCACCTCAAGCATGGGTTTGGGGCAGGAGCGGGTCAGGTCGCCCAGCCGGGCGCCCAGCCCCCCGGCCAAAATAAGACACTGACTTATCGGAGCGGAATTTTTCATACAGTCGACCTGGCGCCGCCCGCTTAGGTTTAATATGGCGCGGTTCCGGCCATAGCCATTTTGAGATATTCCAGAAATTCAGCCACGGGCCGGCCGTAGGGAATTTTCTGTTGCCTGTTCTCGTTGAACAGGTAGTATTTGCACATACGCGCCGTATGCCTGAGAAACGCCTCGCGCTGTTCCGGGGTGTAGCCGTTTTCAATCGCGTTTTGCATGGTTTTTTCAATATCGCCGCGTTCAAAGGCCTCATATGTGCATCCCTGACCGCGCAGATGAATATAGCCCAGCATTACCACCGGTTTTTCGCGTATCAGGGCGACATAAGCGGTCGTTGAAAGTATTGTTATAACTACATCCGCCAGGTCCACAATTTCATTGATGTTGCCTTTCGGCACAAAAATCACATTGGCGGGAATATTGCTCTCGCCGCGATCAAAACGCTCGGACATCGGGTGCGGCTTGAAAATCAAGTTCCAGGCGTTTCGTTTCGCGAGTTCGGCCAAAAACAGCATCGCCTCATAGGATGAGCTGAAACTCGGCGAATGGCGCGCCCGTGAGTTGGCGGTGTATGGAAATATCCCGCTGTCCAGGTCGTATTGCCCGGCATAAAAAAGCACGGGCCTGTCAGCTCTCAATGAAGACCTCAAGGCGGCCTTGTCGATGAAGGGCTGTTTTTTTCGGTTAATTCCGGACGTACGCAAATATTGCAAAACTTCGGCGGCGCGTTTCAATTCTCCCGCGGAGACGGGCTTTTCCAGCAGCCATTCAGGGTTCCGGGCGGGCAGGCTTTCACCCATTTCACCAACGGTGTCGAAATTATATGTGCCGGGCAGATTGCCGTTTTCAGCGAACATGACCGGAATCTTATGCTTTTGGGCCAGGGCCCGGGCAATCCGGTTATAAAAAGTGAACTGGTTCCAGACAATAATCAGCTCAGGTTTCAGGAAAGTGAATATTTCCGTGTAATACCGTTCAGTTTCAAGCAGCAGCAGAGTCGCGTAAGAGCCATCGATATTGGGATAAGCCGATTTTATGTTGTCGCAGGCTTCTTTAAGATAGTCTATATCCCTGACTTGCGCCGCATCATCCCGAGAAACAGAAAAAGAGCGTTTCTCGTCCCATCTCCAGGGGTCTTTGTTTAACATCAGCCACGGCATATAAAATTTGCTCGCTATTCCTCTGCCTTTATCCGATTCGGAATCAACATTATTTATGACCCAGACCAAATTATGCTCGTCAAGGAAGGAATCAGGCAGGCTTTTCAACATGGACAACAGGGATTCCGAGCCATTTCCGCTGATAAGTATGTTTTTCTGCAATAAGAACAAATCAGAGTTTATGATCGCCTGGATGCGCCCGGTTATAAAAGCGCGAATATCAGCGCCCTCATCGGAAACAACTTGAGCGTCAATCTTGGGCACTGGAAAAAAGATTTTTCCGAAAAAACGATATTTCGGGTTTTTCAGGGAACTGAAAAAAAGCGCCGGGTCTTCGTTGAATTTTTTGAAATTCGCTCTGTTGGCCAACTTTTTCACAATCGGCGTTATGAGCCGGAAGAGCAGTTTTCGCATCAAAGAATTTTTCATTCTCAGTATTCCGCCTTTCCGTCAATAGCGTCATGCAAAAACCGCAAGGCTTCCCCGCCGGGTCTTCCATAATAATGCTCCCTGTTTTGCATATTATCGAATAAGTAATATTTACAAAGGCGCGCGGCATGTTCCAAAAAAGCTCGTCTCTGGGCCTTGGAGAACCCGTCGGCGACGGCCTTCTTGAGGGCATCCTCAATTGCGTCGCGCTCAAAGGCCTCGTATGTGCAGCCTTGCCCGCGCAGTTGAATGTAACCGAGCATGACGACCGGCTTGTTGCGTATCATGGCAATATAAGAAACTGTGGAAACAATCGTCACTACGACGTCCGCCAGGTCGATTAAGTCATTGATGTCGCCTTCGCTTACCATGATTACGTTGTCGGGTATTTCCCCCTTTTCTATCTGCCACCTATGCATGATCGGATGCGGTTTATAAATAAGATTCCAGTTGTTCCTTTCAGCCAGGGGGGCCAGAAAACGCATCGCGTCGTATGACGAGGCGAATGACGGCGAGTGGTATGTCTCCGCGTGTCCGTCATGGGGCACTATTCCGTTTTCCACGTCGTTCTGGCCCGCATAAAGCATAATCGGGCGATTATGTTTTATTTTTTTCAGCCAATCCTCATTCTTCTTTCTTTGAATGTTGCGGTTCAGCCCGCTTCTGCATAAAAAGTCGATTGTTCTTTCCGCCTTTCGGGTATCCTCTTCCAAAAGAGGCAGATTCAAGAACCATTCGGCATCCCTGGCCGGGCGGCTTTCACCCATTTGCCCCCAGGTTTCCATATGAACGGTTCCCGGTAGATTTCCGGATTCAATATAGAGAATCGGAATGTTTTGTCTTTGGGCCGCGCCGGCCATAACTTTATTAAGCGCCAAAAAACCGTTCCATATCATGCATAACTTCGGCCGCAAAATATCGATTATTCCCCGGCAATAAAGTTCCATTTCAAAGATCAGGCTCGCAATCGCGCCGGAATCATTATCAGGAAAATTCTCTTTGATGTTGCGGAACGACCACGCCAGATAAGATGCCGAATTTACATATTTTATCTTGCTGAAGATCGTCGTCTTGGAAATGCTTGTAAAATTTTGCCTGCGCAGCCTGGCGGGAACCGGAAACTTCATTCCATAGATGAACGGCAGCTTCTGAAGATAATTGAGCCAGATTGCGTTATAATCGAGCTTAAGCTGCAATTCATTGTAAAGATTTATAAATGACGGGTTGATGGAGCCCAGGAAAACGATATTGCGTTCTTCGGCGATAAACAGCGATGAGTTTATATCTTTCAACGCGGCATCAATTTCAGCGTCTCTGCCCGCGTTTTCCAGATATGAAATAATTTTTTGCAGCAAACCCATGGTTGTCTTCTTCAGGTTACTTCTTTCGTCAATTCATTGAAGTGGGATTGATGCCAAAATTCAAAGGCATTGGCAGGTTTTCTGAAGGCGCTGACCGAGAGCGAGATCGGCTTGAGCATATCGGCATCCAGGAGGTTCGGCGCGGTCAGAATTTCAATTACCGTGGCCCAAAAGTAGTGCCGGTCGATATTCAACGCGTTAATCTCGCCTTGGAAAAGTTCCGCGAATTGCCGCGCATACTCCAAAATGCCTTCCTGAATTTTCGCAATTGTTTCATTCGGCTGAAAATCGGGGTCTTGAACCGTCTCAAGGCGGCCGTTGTCGCCGCGCTTGAAGCCGACAATACTCGGAGTCTGTTCGCAGAGGAGCATTTCCATGAAATCATGCAAAATTTTCTTGGTCTGCGATATAAGGTAGTGCCCATACTCAACATACGCTTTCAGGCGGCCGCCTTTATATTCTTCGTTGAGCCTGGAAGTGCCCAGCAAAAAATAGCCGTCTGAGCGGATATCATGGAAATCATAAAGGAATCTGGAAACAGTCCCCGTGTAGCCTATGTCAAACACGCCTAATTTGACGTCGGCCGTTTTAAGTGGAGCCAAATGCTCGGAACACAGCTTTATCTGCTCTTCCGCGCCTTTGCGATACAGCGGCTCAAATTCGTGCAAAAACCAAGCGAAACCGTCTCTGGCGCCTATTGCCTGATACGCCGATCTATACCCATGCCTGGCGAATATTTTCAGGGCGGCCTTTATATCCTCTTCATCAGTTAAAAAGAGCCTCTTATTGATGAATTGCATCAAGTTCGCCTTTGAATCCATGTTCCATTGGAAAATCGCATCGAACATGCCGCCCCTGTGCCTGGAAAAAAACGGGTAGCGGCAGGCCCGGCTCAAATATATGCGCTCAAATTCAGGGAGCGGGGCGGATAAATGCGGACGAAGAATATTGAATATTTCTTCAATCAGCCAACCGTCGCGCCAGACAAGGGCCAACCTGGCAATTCCGTCATCCAGCGCCTGCCTGGCCAACCAAAGGGCGAACGACACAAAAAACGGGGCTATTAAATGACCCAGCGATTTCGCTTCCCCATTGTATCTTGATTCCAGGTCAAAGGGTTTGAACGGGTCGTCGAACATCATGTTCGCCAAAAGCCCCGCCATGAGCTTATGATGCCCTTCGAATACCGAGCTTTCCCATTTAAGCTGCTTTTTCAGAAGCGCGCCTTGCTTAAAGACGGAGACGGCCGCCGGAATATGAGCGGAGCCAAGCCCCATTTTAGCGGCCGCCTGAACATCGACTTTTAAATTATCTCCGATATGCAGGATATTATTGCTCCATATGCCAAGGTCTTTCAAATCAAGGGCGATTTTTTTATATAAAGCCCCGTTGTTCTTTATCGCGTTTTCCTCGCATGAAACGTAAACTTTTAAAATTTCTTCATATCCGTTCCGTTCGAGGATTTCTTTCAAGAAATGTGCGGGCAGATACATGTTGGAGGCGACAACCACTTTCTTGCCCAGCGAAACAGCGTAATCGTAGAGGGTTTTGCCGGCTTTTCTTTGATATGAAAGCTGGGCCTCGATTTTAAGTTCCGTTTCCTTGATTTTTTCGGTTTCCTCCGGCGTTGCGTCGAACATCAAGGCGTAGCTTTTGTATATTGCATTGATATTGGTTGTGGCTTTATAAAAATCCTTAAAAAGCAAGGCGCGTTTTTCAGCGGCTATCCGGCGCTGCTTGAAAAAGGCGATCCCGCATACCTGGCCGACCAACATGAAAATATCGGCAGGCTCGACGACCGGACGTTGCAGGAGCGTATCAAACAAGTCAAAGCTGACGCATTTTATCTGCGGATCCGCAATCATTTCCTTTATGGCCTCAATTCCAGCGCTCACAATCATTCTCCCGAAACAAGATTTCCCTTGGCATAAATATCTTCCACCAGCCGCATGACCCTCAGCGCATCGTCGATCGTTCCATTTATAACCGGCGAACCGTCATGAGCCGCGTCATAAAACTCGGCTATTTCACAATCCCACGAGTCATCCCGGTCGAAGCACATCGTGTGTTCGACAGGGTTGCCGATGAGCCCGGTTTCCATCGAGAGGTCTTTTTGGTAGTAGCTGATTCGTTCCTCGCCATAGCTGCGGGTAGAAGTCAGAAGGCCGTTTAAGGCTATGTAGCCGTTGGTCAGCATCAAATCCATATCAAACTTGTGTTTCCATTGAAGAGCCGAGGAATGCAGCATCGCCACCCGGCTGTCGGGCGAACGCAGAATCACGGCGGCGGAATCCTCGGCCGGCAATCCCTCCCAGGCCAGGCNNTCCACCGAGCTGTGGGCCACGGATAAATCGCCCATGAAATACAGGAACAAGTCNAGCATGTGAATGCCCTGGTCGATCAATATGCCTCCCCCGGACAAGGCCGGCTGGTTGCGCCATTCGGTGCGGAAGGAGAGGCCGCCGGCCTTCCCGTATATGCCCCGCGCGCATACCAGCTTCCCCAGGAGATTGCTGTCGACCAGGGCCTTGGCTTCCAGCACCGAATTATGGTAGCGGTGGTTGAAGCCGAATTTCAGGACCGCCCCGCTGTTTTCGCGGGCCCGTTTCATTTTAAGGGTATCCGCCAGCCTGCTGCCTGGGGGTTTTTCGCAAAAGACATGGATATCCCGTTCCAGGGCGAAAGAGGCGATATCGGCCATGACGCTGTTGATCGCGCAGATGAAAACCGCCTCGGGCCTTGTTTCCTCCAGGCAGGTCCGCCAATCCTGGTAATCGGCCCGGCCGTTTATATCGCAGCCCGCAACCACCCTGAACCCCCCGTGGCGCGCCGCCGCCTCGGCGCGAAGCCGGCCCATCTTGCCCATCCCGACAATCGCGGTGCGGATTTTCTTCATCATTCCACCCTGGCCACGAGCTGCGCGTATGAACTCACCGTGTTTTTTTGCAGAAATCTTTGGAACTCTGACCTGGCCCGGTCGTCGCTTTTTTCCACCAGGTATCTGGTGAACAAATCGCCCCGCTCAAGCTTTGAACTGTTTTCCATGACATAACGCATGTCAAGGGTCCCCGGGGTTGAAATTTCAAGAACGCCGAAGCCCGCCTTTTTCAAAATAAGTTCCAGGGCCTCGGTTGAGGGCAGAATTGCGTGCTCATAAGGAAAGATGTTGTCAATCATACCTTTTAAGGTCAAGATATCAAACCCGGTGCCGACCCTTGAATCAAGGAAAAGGAGCCCGTTTCTCTTCAAAAGCCGCCTCATATGCCTCAAGGCCCTAAGCGGTTCTGGCTCGAAGGTCAGCGAACCCAGGTAGAGAATTATATCGGCCTGCCCTTGCGCCTCATCCGCGGAATTGAACACCTCATATGACGCGCAATATTGCTTCGCCAGTTCGCTGAAGCCTTTGTAACGCCCGAAGATTTCAACAACGCCCAAACCGCTTAGCGGCTTTAAGTATCTTGCGGAGCGAAATTCAACCCAAAACAGTTGCTTGCGCCACACAGCCTCGCGTTTCAGCCTGGCGGTCTCCTGATACTTCTCCGAGGCCCTGAAATTTATAAGAGGCGTATATTTTTGATATTTGGCCAGAATTTCCCTGCCGGCCGCGACAAACAAACTCCAGCAATTCTTGCACCGCAGATACATCGCGCCGCCGATGGCCGCGAAGCGCTCGGTGTCTCCGGATTCGCAAAACGGGCAGGGAGCGGATTCGGCGCGGCAGGGATGGCCTTCCACAAATTCCGAGGCCAACAGCTTTTCCTGCTCAAACAAGACCTTGTCATGAATGCCCATGTTCAGAGATTCATTCTCTGAAAAACTGTAAGCCTTAAGAGGCATAAAAGGCCTCCATGAGCCGGGGGCCGGCAAACGCGCCGAAATCGCATTTGTAATCCGCATCCTTCATTTGCAGCTTCACCGCTCCGCCCGCCGCCTTTACTATGGCCATGGCGCCCGCGACATCCCACAGGCGGATATCCCGCTCAAAGTAAAAATCAACTTTTCCGCAGGCCACAAAGGCGGCCATGAGGGCGGCTGAACCCAGCATGCGCACTTTTTTCACGCCTTGAACGCGCCGCGTGAAACCCGCGAGGCTGCTTTCGGAATAATCCATGGCGCTGGGAAACCCCGTGGCCATGACGGCATCTTTCAAGGATTCGACCCCTGAGGTTCTAACCGGAGCGCCGTTGAAAGCGGCGCCCGCGCCCGGAGCGCCGCAAAACATTTCACCCGCGGCGAATCTATTCACCACCCCCAGCACGGGTTCGCCCCCGTCGAACAGAGCGATCGACACGCAGCACAACTCATCCAGGCCCTTGAAATAGTTCATCGTGCCGTCAAGCGGGTCGACAATCCAACACAGGCCGCCCGAATCCCCGACCAGCCCGCACTCTTCCGATAATATGGGCAGGTTGGAAACCTTGAGGCAGTCAATGATGATTCTCTCGCTTTCCTTGTCGCTATTGAGCTTGATATCATGCCCGAAATCGCCGTCCACCCGTATGTTTCGCCGCCGGGAGAGGAACTCGCCGGCCCTGGCGGCCGCCTCTTTCGCCAATTGGAGGCCTTCGTCATACATCGCCTAAACCCTCCAAAAGGTTCCTCACCGCCTGGACCTCCATCTCCCTGCGGCACAGTTCGGTATAAGTGGAGATATGCGGGGTGAGCAAGGCGTTTTCAAGTTCCGCGAGCCGGCCCGAATACGGCTCTTCGGAAAAGGCATCGGCCCAATACCACGAAAGGCTTTCGTTTTCCAGGGCCTTATATACCGCATCCTCATCCACCAGGCTGCCCCTGGCGCTGTTGAGCAGAACCGCGCCCCTCCTGAACAGGGCCAGTTCCGCTTCTCCGATGACGCGGTCGTTTCCCGAGGCGTGAAGCGAGACGATATCCGCCAGGGGCAGCAATTCAGAGAGCGTTTTCGCCTCAGGCAGTTCCGGGTCGAATTTAAGCATGTTTACGCCGAACGCTCCCAGCAGGGCTTCAAATTCCCGGGCGATCCGCCCGTAACCGACTAAAAGGAGCGTGGAGCCTTTCAGCGAAAAACCCATCCTTTTCCGCCATACCCCGTTATGAAGGTCGTTATTGGCCGGGATAATCCGCCGGGCGATGCCCAGCAAGGCCGCCAGGGTCATCTCCGCGACCGCATAAGTCGGGGCCTCAGGAGTGTTGGAAACCCGAACCCCATGACGCCCGGCCGCTTCCAAATCGACATTGTCCAGGCCGATGCCTATTCTGGCCACGCTTCTAAGCTCCGGAGAGGCCCTGAAAACGGTTTCGTTCAGCGGTTCAAGCCCGGCGAGAAGCCCGACCGCCCCGCGCAGGTGGGCAATGGTTTCAGCTTCCGTCAGCTTCCGCCCATACGGGTTCAGCGCGACCTCATAACCCTCAAGCAAGGCCAAGGCCTCCGGCTGCCCGAACGACGAGGCCCCGACCGCGACCTTCATCAATGCCGTCCCCCCTTATACTTTTCCAGATACAAATCAAGCCAGCAATGAAGCAAGACGGCGTGGGCGCTCTCAACCAGGCCGTATGTGTTCAAGGGAACGTAAAAGTTCAGGTCGCCCAGGCGCCGCGATTTGTTATCGGGCGACTTTCCGCTCAGGGTGACCACAAACATTCCCTTTTCATTCGCCGCCTCAATGGCTCTTATGATGTTCGGCGAATTTCCCGATGAAGAAATCGTCACCAGCATATCGCCCTGGCCGCACATTTTCCCGATTCGGTAGGCGAATACATGCTCAAAGGAAATATCGTTGCTGATGGCGGTCAAATGCGACGTCTCCGATACGGTATAGGTCGGCAAATCCGCGTTCTGGAAGCAGTCATGCGACATGTGCTCCGCCATGGTCGCGCTGGCCCCGTTTCCGCAGAAAAAGATTACCCCTCCCCTCTCGCCCACGGCTTTAGCCTTCTCCGCCCAGGCGTTAAGGGCCAGGTCGCTTTCCATTGCCGCGCCCGCGCGGCTGCCGGCGGTCATAGCCGACAGGCCGACGGCGACTTCGTCAACATAGGCGTTCACCATCCTCATAAGGCCAAATACCTGGCTTCCGGCCGAATCATCCGGGATTGCAGCATGCCCTCGGCAATTATCCAATCTTCTTGATCGTCCAAATCACAAGATTCGTCTTTTGGTATGCCGAAAAATCCAATCTTCCCTCCAAAAACAGGGTTTACTCCATTCTCCTGCAATTTGATGAATACATCGCGTTTCCAGGCCGTCAAGGCCCATACTATAAGTTCCACGGCCGGCAGGAGCTGGCTGTTGACTTTTTCGGCATATGAGAAGTTCAGCGGCTTGCCCTTATACAAGGTTTCAGCTTTATGCGAAACCACCGAATGAACCGTGTCATATCCGTTATCTTCCAGGAAACGCAAAAATTCCGACAAGGTGCCAAGCCTAAGAAGCGGCGAGGTTGAATTTATTTGAACAACGTAATCGCAACTGTGCGCTTTAAGGAACTCATAAGTAAACTCGCGGTTTGTCGCCGAACCCGTGGCCAGTTCCGGGGGGCGTTTATGGAACTTCACCCCCAGGGATTCAGCGAATCGGCCCAGGGCCTCGTCTTCCGTGTTTATCCAAACCTCCTTGAATTTCCCGCTTTGCAAGGCAAGTTCAATCGGGTATCGTATCAGCGGTTTTTCGCCCAGATACCGTATATTCTTCTTTGGTATGCGTTTCGAGCCCAGCCTGGCCGGTATCATGGCGGTCAGTTCCATAAATAATCCGCCCTCCCTTCGCTTTCACTCCCGCGAGTTTCAAAGCGGAAAAAAAACATCTCCAAAGGCCCGGTATTTCCGGTTTTTCAAGGATTTGAAAAAAATCGCCGGGTTTTCCCTGAACTTCTTAAAGTTCTCGGCATGGGCCAGTTTTTTCACAACCGGGCTTATGAGCCACATGACAAGCTTTTGCTTTCTTGACAATGAATCGGCGAAAGATTCATTTCCCGCCCCGTAGAAGGCTTTGGCCCCGGGTTTCCAATAAGAGTCATGAAGTTTCGGCCGGCCGGTCCTTTTATCCAGCGGAGCGACCAGATGGCACGGTTCGGCCCCGGAAAAAGAATCATCAAACATCTCGCCGGCAAAGATTGCGGCATCGGTCCGGGACGGATTCGAGATAAACTCATCCAATAGAGGCAGGGTCAGGTCCGGGCGCAATTCAGCGGTTCCCGTCAATCGGCCCAAGGCCTCCCGCATGTCAAAAGCGAAGGCCCGAATGCCGCTCTGCAGAAGCCCGACCAGGCCGGCGCGGTCATTCCCATTAGAAGGCGTTTCATCGAAAACCGGGACAAAAGCGCCGTTTTCCTTTTTTATTCTTTTCAGGCTCGGCCCTGGCTCACACAAGGCGTATTCCAGAATCAGCGGATATTCCAACAACGACAGGGTGCGGGTGGTGGTATAACCCTCGGCGAGATAAGCGTAAATCTCATGACCAAGCCTTTTCCAGCGTTCGGCCTGGAATCTTGTGGCCAGGTAATAGCCGATGAGAGGTTTTTCCAGCAAAGCTCCCAAAGCGCCCTGCATATTGGCCTGCCAGCCTATGTCGACCACGGCTGTCCGGTCGCCCGAAAACAGTCCTTCCTGTTTCAAGTATCCGCTGTAAGCTTCCCTTTCATTTTCGGCCGCGCGTAATATCAGCGGCTTGAAGCAAGACAAAAGCCGCCGCAACTTATTAATATTTTCCGGGGAGGCGAAAAGTTTTTCGTCAAGGCTTCTGAAACCGGCTCTTTTGACGGCCTCGCCATCAAGGCTTTCAGGGGCCAGGCCGAAGCGGCCTTGCAAAATGCTTCCAATGGCGGCCGTCGAATGAACGCTAGCATTCGTCAACTCGACAAGGTCGTCCCAATTCCTGGCCGCGGCCAACAGCACGGCCCTTCTCGAGGCGTATAAATATCTTGAGGCCAGGCCTTGTTCTTCGCCGCCGCTTATGATATCGAACACATCCTTGATTATCCTGCCTTCCCTGGAGAGGAAATAAAGTTTCCTGACCCGGCGGTTCAGGGCCGCCCGGCGCAGCCAGGCGGCGTAGCCGAAAACGACCGGCCCGAAAACGGCATAGCCGAGAGCCGCGGGGTCGCCGCCGGAAAGGCTGTCGGGCGGTGTTTTAGCCTGGTCGTCGAAGAGGCGTTCCGCGATGGCGGCCATCATGGCGCTTCGGTTGAAAGGCATGATTTCCTTGAAAGACCGCGTCTTGAAGACGGAGGCGTAAATTGGATGGCCATATAAACGTTCGACGCTTTGAGGGAGGTGATAAGCCGAAATCCCCTTCCTTCTGGCCGGAGAAACGTCAACTTCCTTCATATCGCCTACATGGATCATTTCCTCCGGGGATATTTTTCTGGTTTTAAGAATGAAATCAAACAAGCCGCCCGTTTTTTTCGTCAAGCCGATTTCACTCGACAGATAAACCGACTCAGGGTGATAGCCGGCGTTGGCCAGAATTTCATCCAGGCAAGCCCGGTCAAGATACATGTCGCTGGTCACGCATATCGCGCAGCCGCGCCCCAGGGCGGCCTCATACAGCCTGCGCCCGATGGGCCTGGCCTTGGAGGCGTGAATTTCCGCCTCCCTTTCCCGGGCTTTCAAATATTCCAGCCGTTCTTCCGAAAGCCCGGCCGCCAGGTTCAACTCCCGGTATATGTCGTCAAGGGTTATTTCCTCGGCCCGGCTTTTCTCCCGGGCCGCCATTTCAGCCCGGAGGCGTTTCCGGGCGAAATCAAAGGGCGGCTTGAACCCCTCTTGCCACAATAATTGTTCCAAATAATCGAACACATCGGCCGGGGCTTCGAATCCGCGGCTTACTAATGTGCCGAAGAGGTCGAACGATACAAGCCGGGGCTTGTTTTTTTCCATTAGTTTCCAGAATTTTTTTCTATGCGGCGAGGGGCTGTAATCAGTTATCCGCTTATGCCTTATGAAGTCCGCTTCCGTTTCATCACGCCTGAAGGAGGCCAGGAGGGTTCGGCCGTAATTCTTTTCCAGCTCGGTGAATTTCGCCAGGCGTTCGACCCCCTTCATCTTTCTTCTCGACTTAAGTTCCCGCAACAGGCGCAGAAGAAAATCGCCGTCTTGGCTGACTTTATCCTGCAAGGGCTGGTAATGTTCCAGCAAAAACGCCAGGACGCTCCTTCTTTGCTTTTGTTCCGCAAGGAAATTCCGGCCGTAAGGCTTGAGAAAGGTGTCTCCGATCACCTCAACGGGAATATCCCAAGCCAGGGACTGGAGGGCCAGGCTGGAAGCCGCGGTCACCACCGCGTCGAGATGAGGCAGGAGGAACTGGCTGATGGAAGGCAGGGAGGATGATTTGAAATCAACTATTACGGCGGGGTGGAACCTGTTGAGAAAAGCGGCGTCGTTTTGGTTCAGGCGCCGCTCGGGGTAGTTTGCCGAAACGTATTCGCTGATGAAAACAGCCTGGTCTTCCGGTACGCTTTTCAAGCCCGCGATGCACAACTCGATTTGCGAAGCGAAGCCGGTATCGGCCTTAAAGGCGTAATGGTCGCTTATCTGCAAGGGAATCAGGGCCAACCGGCTTTTTTTATGGCCCTCCAATATTGATTTCTTGGTTTTATACTGGAATTCACATAAAAGGTCTTTAGTCCGCCTTATATATGCGTGGACCGTTTCATCTTCGGCGTATGACGATCGTATCTCGGCCGCGTTCTTGAACAGCAGGCTTTCCTTATACAGCCCCGCCGGGTCGAAAGTGACCGTGGCCGGGTAAGGCGCCCGGGAAAAAGCGCCCGGCATCTGGTGAACTATCAAGGCGTCATCATAAATTCTTTCCAGGTACGGCGCCGGGTTTTCCCAAAGCAGGACGCAGTCGACCCCCAAAGGCAGTTTAGCGGCCAGGTATTCGCTTGTCCGCTGAACCAGGCCTCCCCGGGGATGGGTGTAGAATTCCTCGGACGGGTCTTTCCAGCCGCCGATGGTTTCGACCGCCTCCTCGACCTTGAAAGGAATAAGTTTAATGCGCGGATCAGGTGAAAACCTGCCTTCATAGGCGTCCGGATAAGCCAGGCTCACCTCGCACCCTCGCCGGGCCAGAATATGCGCCTGTTTCAGCAAAAACCCCTGAAACGCGTCGAACATGAAGAACATGTCGTTCCGCATGGGCCAGGGAGGGGTCCAGACCAGTATTTTCATGCCGCCTCTTTATCAGCCCGGCGAAGGCCCGGCAGAGGCTAAGCGAATTTCAGGGCGGCTGGCCGCTCCGCGAAGAAATTTTTTTATTATTTCAATTAATTGAGAGAGAGAGAGAGAGAGAGAGAGAGAGAGAGAGAGAGAGAG
>JGI24698J34947_10000931_pt1 | contig 14864 bp, 11 predicted proteins | sample TergutMp193P3_FD_34947 | JGI IMG/M metagenome (IMG submission 34947) | reverse complement strand
CATACATTCAGCCCTTCCTGATGTAAAGCGGGATATACCCGGCTTCCTTGTCGTCGATAAAAAGCACGAAATTTATCAGGCCGGGGTTTTTGAAATGCAGGTTTGAGATACTGAACACAAGGTGGGAGACGGCGGTCGTGTTTCCCACGCCTTTTACGTCTACGTTTCCGTTTATCGCTTCCATGCTCATATCTCCTTCCAAGTCGCGCGTTTCTATGCGGAAGCTGTGGTTGGAGAATTCCCAAAGGTCGAAGCGCAGGCGTATTACCACCGAAAGCTGGGGATGGACGCAGGGAAAATTGCGGGAAATTATCGTGTCGAAGGTTCCGACTATGGTCAATTTGCCCCCGTTTTCCTGAGCGAAGTCGCAAAAGGTAAAAAGTTCAATTTTAATGGCTGTACCTCTCTTTTGGCTTAATTTATCATAAAAGTCTGCTTTTTTCCAGTATTTTAAGATCAAAAAAAATGGGGTTATATCGATCTTCAGGATATAGGCATAATATTACGTTTTATGCTAGAATGTTAATAAGGCGGAAAAATGGGCTCTGGTATTCGTTTATCGATATACGCAAGGATATTGTTTGTAATTATAGTTATCGCGCTCTTTATCATTATGTTTGGAAACCTTATTGGCGCAATATTTCTTACACGCAGTTTAAGCAACTCGATGGAAGACGATATGCTTGTCTCCGTAGACATAGCCGAGCAGTATCTGACAAACGAAATTGAACTGCTCAAAATGAAGGCGGAAAACGCTGCCCATGAAATTCACATGTTTTACATGGCATCCGACCGACAGGGCGTTCTTGAGCGTATCATCAAAAAGTATCCTCCCTATGAGGGTTTTTATATTTTTAATGATAAAACAGTGCTGGATTCCTGGGGCGAGTATTCGGTATCGCCCGATTTAATCACCGAAAACTTTATGCAAAAGGCAAAGGCGGGAAACAGCTCTATCTCGAACACTATGCACACTCCTAACGGCTCTATCGTAATGTTCGTGTCCGCGAAAATAAACGACGAGCTTGTTTTGGCCGCTTTGCTTCCGGGCCTTTACTTTAGCAATTTGCTGTCGCAGTTCAGATTCTGGCAGACAGGCCACCTTTTTATCAACGACGGGGACGGCTTTGTTGTTGCCAATATCCGGCCTGAATGGGTAAAACAGCGTTATAACTTTCTTGAAATGGGAGAGGCGGACAGCGCTTACGAGGCTTTAGCCGCAACAACAAAGAGAGGGATAGCCGGAGAAAGGGGCATAGGGCACTACAGTATCAACGGTGTTCCGCGCATAACCGCGTTCCGTCCCGTATCAAGCCCGGACGTGCACTGGTTTGTCGCGATAGTCGCGCCAATTTCCGAAAGCGCGTTGGCGAACATTCCAAGCGGCATTATGCTGATTGTTGTTATTACTTTTATCTTAAGCATAGCCGCCGCTATCCTTGGCGCGCATTTCCTGAAAACTCCCTATGAAGAAGCCGACCGTCTGCGCAAGGTGGCCGAGGCTATATCAGTATCAAAAACATCTTTCCTTGCCAATATGAGCCACGAGATACGCACGCCCATGAACAGCATTGTAGGTTTCTCCGAGCTTGCCATGGACTGCGAAACATCTCCAAAAACAAGGGATTATCTTGGTAAAATAAAAACAAACGCCGAATGGCTTCTGCAAATTATCAACGACATTCTTGATATTTCCAAAGTTGAATCCGGAAAAATGGAGCTTGAAAATATTCCCTTTGACTTGCACGAACTTTTCGCAAGCTGCCGCACGCTCATTATGCCGAAAGCCGTTGAAAAGGGCATCACTCTTTACTTCTACGTTGAACCCAGCATTGGCAAAAGGCCGTTAGGCGATCCTACAAGACTGCGGCAGGTGCTGGTAAATCTTCTTTCCAACGCGATTAAATTTACAAACACAGGCATGGTAAAGCTTAACGCCGCATTGAAAGACATGCGCGATCGAAAAATTACTATGTATTTCGAGATAAAAGACTCAGGCATAGGCATGACGAGCGAACAGATAAAAATTATTTTCAATCCCTTTACGCAGGCGGAATCAGGCACTACGCGCAAATACGGAGGCACCGGCCTTGGCCTTGCCATAACAAAGAATATAGTGGAAATGATGGGCGGAAAGCTTTCAGTTGAAAGCACTCCGGGCATCGGCAGTAAATTCAGCTTTGAGCTGACATTCGACACGATAGACGCAACAGACGATGAAATGTTCGAGAAAAAAATCGTGCTCAACGAGATTGACAAGCCTGTGTTTGAAGGCGAAATTCTGTTATGTGAAGACAATGTCATGAATCAGCAAGTTATCTGCGAACACCTTAACAGGGTCGGCCTTAAAACCGTAATCGCCGATAACGGCAAAATCGGCTACGATATGGTTGTAGACCGCATCAGAAAAGGCGAAAAACTTTTTGATCTTATCTTTATGGATATGCACATGCCCGTTATGGACGGCCTTGAAGCCTCTTCAAAAATTCTTGAGCTTAAAACAGGCATTCCAATCGTTGCGATGACAGCTAACATAATGTCCAACGATCTTGAAATTTACAGAATAAGCGGAATGAGGGACTGCGTGGGTAAGCCCTTTACCTCTCAGGAACTCTGGCGCTGTCTGATGAAATATCTTACCCCCGTAAATATGATGGAAACGCAAAAAGACGCGCTGGTAGAAGCCGATTTGGAACTGCAAAGATCATTGCGGCTTTTGTTTGTAAGAAACAATCAGAATAAATTCCGGGAAATTACAGAAGCCCTTAATAGCGGCAATATACAGCTTGCGCACAGACTTGTTCACACCTTAAAAAGCAACGCGGGGCAGATTGGAAAAATCCTTCTGCAAAAAGCGGCCGCTGATGTTGAATACCAGCTTAAGGACGGAACGAACAACACCGCGGAAGGAAAGTTAAAAATGCTTGAATCCGAGCTGAATATGGTTCTTAGCGACTTCTCTTCCCTTCTTGAGGATGAAAATATTCAGATTGAAGCTGAAGCTGAACCTGAAAAAATTGAAATTTCAGGCGATGAGCGTGAATTGCTGAATAGACTGAAATCTCTGCTGAAAGGCGGAAATCCTGAATGTGTAAACCTTGTTAAAAAACTTAATGAAATACCGGGGACCAAAAAGCTCTCGCGGCATATTGAGGATTTTGAATTTGAAGAAGCGCTATTTGAACTTGCGGAAATAATGAAAAGGATAGGTTAATTTATGGACAATGAAAAGAAAAACAGCCTGCTTATTGTAGATGATGAAAACACAAACCTGAAAGTTCTGACGCATATTCTTGGAAATGAATACACCATTTTCACCGCGACAAACGGAACAGGCGCGATAGAAAAGGCAAAAGAATACCGGCCCGATCTTATTCTGCTTGATATTCTGATGCCTGAAATGAACGGATATGAAGTTCTTTCCGTCATGAAAAAATGCGAGGAAATCAAAAAAATACCTGTTATTTTCATAACGGGCCTAAGCAGTGACGAAGACGAGGAAAAGGGCCTTACTCTTGAAGCCGTGGATTATATTGCAAAGCCTTTTTCCTCCATGATTGTAAAGCTGAGGGTTCGCAACCAGATTCAAATCATAAATCAGATGCGCACCATCGAGCATTTGAGCATGATCGATCAGCTGACAAATATTCCAAACAGGCGAAGCTTTGACGACAGACTGTACATGGAATGGAAGCAGGCTGTAAGGGAACAGACTCCTATCAGCATATTGATGATAGACCTGGACAACTTTAAAAACATAAACGATACGCAGGGACACCAGAGGGGCGACGTTGTGCTTAAAACAATCGCGGAAGTTTTCCCCCGTTCGTTCAAGCGTCCCGGCGATTTTGCGGCGCGATGGGGCGGTGAGGAATTTGCCGTTCTTCTGCCAAATACCCAGATGGACGGCGCGATGGACATAGCCGAAAAAATCAGGTCCGACGTAGAAAGCACGGCAATCGCCTTTGAAAACGGCTCTTCATCAACGGTTACTGTGAGCATCGGCGTTAATTCGCTGGTACCGGCCAAGGACAGCTCTGTAGACGCGTTTATTTCCGGCGCGGACAAGGCGCTTTACGCCGCAAAAGACGCAGGCAGAAACAGAATAATCAGCGCACAGGCCGCGCTATAGGCGTTAGTTGCTTTTTATGGTAATATTTTAATATGCTGCGGATGGACAAAAAGCGCGAGGACGATGAATTTGCTCAAATTATGCTCGACGCTACTCCCCTGAGCTGTAATTTATTGGACAGCAATTCAAAAATACTTTCCTGCAATCAGGAAGCTGTGAAACTTTTTGAATGTTCCGGCAAGCAGGATTATCTGGATAAATTCGTAAACTTTCTGCCAAAGTACCAGCCGGACGGAACGCTGTCCGAGAAAAAAATGGCCGAGAACGCGGCCGTTTCTTTTAAAACAGGCTATTCGCGCTTTGAGTTTACATACCAGACAATGAAGGGAGAGCCTCTTCCGTCGGAAGTAACCCTTGTGCGCATCGAATACAAAGGCGAATACATCGCCGCATGCTACATCAGGGATTTAAGAGAGCATAACGCCATGTTAAGTGAAATGCGCAAGGTAGAAAACGATCTGCGCGTTGCGCGTGACGCCGCCGAAGCCGCGAGCCTTGCCAAGTCCGTCTTTCTGGCAAACATGAGTCATGAAATTCGCACGCCGATGAACAGCATCATCGGATTTTCAGAACTTGCGTTAGACGACATTGTTCTTCCAAAAACAAGGGATTACCTTACCGGAATTCTGGAAAATGCCGAGGGCCTTCTTCAGATAATAAACGATATTCTTGACATCTCCAAAATTGAGTCCGGCAAGGTTGAACTTGAGAATATTCCCTTTGACCTTCATGAAATTTTTAATTACTGCCAGACGACAGTGATGCCGAAAATCATCGAAAAAGGCATTCAGGTGCATTTTTACTGTGAGCCTACAAGCGGCAAAAAACTTATGGGCGACCCTACAAAACTGCGCCAAATACTTATCAACCTTATTTCCAACGCGTTAAAATTTACAAAATCAGGCTCTGTTATGGTTACTTCGGCAATCAAAAGCACAATGAAGGACAATATTACAATTTACTTCGAGGTAAGAGACACGGGCATCGGCATGACAGGCGAACAGATAGCGAGAATATTCGAGCCTTTCACGCAGGGCGATTCCGGCACAACGCGCCGGTACGGCGGAACGGGATTGGGGCTTTCTATCTGCAAGAATTTCATCGAACTAATGGGCGGCAAACTCTGCATAGAAAGCATGCACAATATCGGCAGTAATTTCAGCTTCTGCCTGACGTTCAACACGATGAACATACCAATCGAGATAACGGTCAACGAAGCCGCCGCCGTCAAGAAAATAAGAAAACCTGTCTTTGAAGGAGAAGTTCTTGTCTGCGAAGACAATATGATGAACCAGGTAGTTATAAGAGAAGCTTTGGCAAAGGCGGGGCTTAAAACCGTCATTGCGGAAAACGGAAGCATAGGCGTAGACCTTGTGCGAAAGCGCGTAGAAAAAGATGAAAAACCTTTCGACTTGATTTTCATGGATATACAGATGCCCGTGATGGACGGAATTGAAGCCGCGTCGATTATCAGCGAATTTCACACAGGAACTCCCATAATTGCCGTAACGGCGAATATAATGTCCTCGGACAGGGAAATTTACCAGAAGAACGGAATGCCTGATTATCTGGGCAAGCCTTTCACGTCAAAAGAGCTGTGGCGATGCCTGATGAAGTACCTTTTGCCGGTGGACGATGAGGAAGGCGAAAACGAAGAGCAGATCGAGCTTGATTTGGAATTCCAGAAGACTCTTCAACTGTTGTTTATTAAAAACAACCAGAAAAAATATTACGAAATTACAAAAGCCCTTGAAGAAAACAACATAGAGCTTGCGCACCGGCTTGTTCATACGCTGAAAACCAACTCAGGGCAAATCGGGAAAACCCGCCTTCAGTCGGCCGCCGCCGACGTGGAGAACCAGCTTAAGAACGGGGAAAATAAGGTTAGGGAAAAACAGATGAATATTCTTAACACCGAATTAACCTCGGTTATTGAGGAGCTTGCTCCCCTGCTTGAATTGTCAGGGAAGCAGGACGAAACGGTGCACAGAGAGCCCCTCTCCCCTGAGGAAATGCAGGAGTTATTTGAAAAGCTGGAGCCCCTTCTTAAAAGAGGCAATCCCGAATGTTTGAACCTAACAAACGCCCTGCGCGCTATCCCTGAAAGCAGGCAGATCATACAGGAGATAGACGACTTTGAGTTTGAGAAGGCTCTCGGCACTCTTGCGCAAATTAAGGAGAATCTTCTGAATACGGCGGTTAAATTAAGCTAACCGCGTTACTGGCATAGCTTGACTAGCGCCGTATTTTTGCACTATATTTTTATTATGGGTGAAGTTTTAAGACTGAATTTCGATATACCCACGCTTTTAAGGCTTGGAGACCTCGACGTCCGCAGGGTAGCCGCGGAAAAGCCGTCGCTTACGGTCAAGGATTATTTTACTCTTTTGTCAAAATTTATCGATATTGGGCCGAAGGTTTTAGACGGCATGGCTGCAATAGCCCGTCTTCAGGGCGAAAGGAGCGACTTTAAGAATTTGGCCGAGGTTAAGACGCTTTTGGAAGAAATGGGCTATAACAAGCTTATTCCCGTCATCGGCGGCATTCTTAACGCAGGCGAAAAGGGCAACTCGGAATTTGCCGCCGATTGCGCGAAACGCACTTTGCCCGATTTTAAGGGTCTTTATACAAGAACGGAAACGGCGGTAAAAACCGGCTCATCCGAAGAACAGGCCAATCCTACGGATACGCAGGACGCGGTGTACAGCTTTATGGCCTACTCGCGCAATTATGGCGTAACGGCGAGGGGCCAGCCTTTAAGAGAAGTTTTGGAGCAGGTGGACAGCGAGGAAGCTACGCGCAAGATGCGTATCCTTGCCGTTGACGACTCCCCCACTATGCTAAAAAGCATAATTTCCGCACTGAAAGACCAATACAAGGTGTTTACGCTTTCCGACCCGACTCAGGTCGAAAGGTTTTTACAGCAGATAACGCCTGAGCTTTTTTTACTTGACTACAAAATGCCCGACATGGACGGGTTTGAACTCGTTCCGATAATCAGAAGTTTTGAACAGCACAAGGAAACTCCCATTATTTTCCTTACGTCCCTTGGAACAAACGACAACGTCTCCGCAGCGGCAATGCTTGGAGCCGCCGATTTTCTTGTAAAGCCCTTTGATCCCTACACTTTGCACGACAAAATAGCCAAACATATTGTCAGAAAAAAATCATTTTAAGCGCTTTTTTAACTTGAGGCAGTTTCCAAAAGTTTCCGCATAACGTCTTTTGCGCCATCGTAATCCGACATAAGAACCGCGTCTTTTACGCGCTCAATCTCGTCTTTTAACATGCCGTCCGCTTTAATTTCGCTCAGGCTTTCAATACTTTCGTCAATAGCAAGAAAATCAGTTTTTGTTAAAGCGGCGGAAAGCCTCTGGAAAATCGGCGGAAGAGCGGGCGGTATTACAACCGGGGCGCGGTTTTGGTTTTTTTTATCAAAGGCCGAGGAGAGGCTCTGCCCTAGACGGTTCAGTTTTTCAAGAAAAGGCGGCAGATTTTCGGCGCAAAAGGCGGCATCCTCTTTGTCGGAGGCCATTTCAAGATCGTAAGCTTTGGCGGAAAGCTCTTCGGCTCCGACAAATTTAAGAGCGCCTTTAATGCCGTGCACACAGATGGAAAAGCCGCGCAGATTGCCCTCGGCCAGGAATTTTTTCAGGCTTTCATCGCATTTTTCAATCTCTGTTGTTAAAAGCCTGAGCGATGTTTCGTAGGTTTCCCATTCAAAAACTCTTTCCAAACCTGTCTGCACAGAAAGCCCTTCAATTTTTTCGATATTCTTGCGAAATTCGCTATTCACGCCGTCTGACTTTTCCGCGCCGCTTTCTCCAGATGTTTCCACCGGCGCTTTTGTAATTTTTTCGCCGGGAATCCACTTTTCAAGCGCCTGAAAAAACAGCGTCTTGTTTATCGGTTTTGTAAGCCAATCGTTCATTCCGGCTGCGAAAAATTCTTCCTTCGCGCCGGCGACGGCGTTGGCGGTAAGGGCTATTATTATCAGGTTTTTGTTTGTTTCGCGAATTATTTTTGTAGCCTCAACTCCGTCCATTCCAGGCATCATGTGATCCATAAACACAATGTCGTACTTGGTCTGGCTTATCATCTCTATTGCCTGTTGTCCTGACATAGCGGTATCTGCGGCAATTTTGCATAGTTTTAACAGTCCGCAGGCAACGTTCAAATTTACGGAATTGTCGTCAACAACGAGTATTTTCGCGTCCGGCGCGAAGATTCTAAAATCATTTTCTCCGGGTCTGTTAATCTGCGCCTCATCTCCCAAAACTTTCGGAATTGTTATGTGAAACGTCGTCCCCTGGCCATACTCGCTCTCAACCGCAATAAAGCCGTCCATCATCTCTATTACCGATTTGCTGATCGCAAGCCCAAGGCCGGTTCCCTCTTTGCTTCGGTTTTTCTGCATATCCGTCTGCGTAAAAGCGTCGAAAAGAAGCGGAATATCTTCATGCCTTATGCCTATGCCCGTATCGCTGATGTCAAAAAAGATATGCGTGTCGGTAACGCTTATGGTTAAAACAACCTGCCCCTTGTCGGTAAATTTTACCGCGTTGTTCAGAATATTCAAAAGCGCCTGGCGCAGGCGGATATCGTCCCCGTAAAGGTATTTTGGCAGTTCGCTCTTTATAACCATGCTAAAATCTATTCCCTTACTGCCGGCCAAAAAATGCACCATGGATTCAATATTATCGATAACAAGATGAAAATCGAAATGTCCGGGAACAAGGCTCAATTTGCCGGCCTGAATTTTTGAGTAATCAAGAATGTCGTTAATAATGTCCATTAAAAAAGTTGCAGACGTGTGAATATTCTGAATATAGTGAAGCTGATCTTCATCTAACTTTTTTCCGGCAAGCAGAAGTTCCGACATTCCGATAATCGCGTTCATCGGCGTGCGGATTTCATGCGACACGTTCGCGAGGAACAGACTTTTCGCTTCCGACGCGGCCTGCGCTGCGTCTTTTTGCAGTTCCAACAGTTCCAGCTTCTGGTTTAATTCGATGCTTTCAAGCGCCCTTTGCTCGTTGGCCTTGATTTCGCGCAGGTCGCGCGAGTAGGACATGTAGTGATAGGTGTCTTTCCACTTTATTCGTACAAGCGTAACCTCTACCGGAAGCGGCTCTCCTTTGTCGGTCACAAACATCCATTCAAAACTGTCTATTGCTCCGTCTTCAAAAAGTTTGCGCGTAATTTGCGCGACCCTTTCAAGGCTTCTGGAACCGTCAGGCTGGAACTCGGGAAAAAATTCCTGAAACCTCCAGATAAAATCAACTTTGTCATTAACGCCGAATATTTTAAGCGCTTCCCTGTTACAGTCTATTACATTGCTGTTTTCGTCATGCAGAATGCAGATCATCGGGGTGCTGTCAAGCATCATTTTAATGCGCTTGTCGTCTTCCCATGTGTCGGCATTGAGCGCTTTAATGCCTGTTATGTCATGGTAGTATAAAATCAGGCGGTAACCTGTAGGCAGTAAAATGCGGGTGGCCTTTATCTCAAAATCGATCAGCGTTCCCCTGTTCTTTATTAGCTGAAGACTGATCCTCGAAGAGCCGTTGTCCAATGCGCCGCGAATCAGGGTTTGCATTAAAATCTCTGTTTCCGTTCCGTTGGGCTGGTACTCAGGCTGAATCTCAATTAAGAATTTGTTGAACTCTTCAGGCGCGAGATTTTCAGGAGCGCCGAAAATTTCCGCGATATCGTTATTATAGGCAATCACGTCGCCCTTTTCGTCCAGTATCACGGACGGCATGCGGGAGGAAGACAGCATGTCGTCAAGCCGCCTCTGCGCCTCAACCTGACGCATACCCGTAACGTCATGCAAGGTGTAAACCATGCCGTCGAACTGGCCGTTTTCGTCCGTCATTCTTTTTACGGTTATCCGGTATAAACGCTTTCCGGCGGACGGCCAGTTAATAACATCGTCCACCGTAATTTTATCTTCCCACGACATGATGCCCGAAAACCGCAAAGAACTGCGCTTGACATAATCCTGATCGGGAAGCATTTCAAACACGTCGTTTAAGTGTTTGCCCAAAAGCTCGTCTTTTTCCTTTAGCTCCATTAGGCGTACAATAGGGCCGCTTAAATAGACAACTTTCAAATCGCGATCAAAGACCACAAACATATCTTCCGCGCTGTCAATAAGCAGGTTTATGTATTTGTCGAGTTTTTGCAGTTCCGGCGAGCTTTCAGGCATAATCAGTATTATACGATATATTTTGACACAAATACAAGATTATGTTATTATACGGAAGAATGGATAATACCGAGAAAAACAACATCCTTATCGTAGACGACGAGAAGATGAATCTTGAAATTCTGCGAAGTATTTTAAGCCCGGAATACAACCTCTATATGACAAAAAGCGGCACTTCGGCTATTGAAATGGCCGAAAAGTACGCGCTCGATCTCATTTTGCTGGACATTATCATGCCGGACATAAGCGGCTTTGACGTGCTGAAGGCTTTTAAAAAATCCGAAAAAACAAAGGACATTCCGGTTATCATAATTACCGGGCTTGACAGATACGAGAACGAAGAAAAAGGGCTGGAACTTCAGGCCGCGGATTTTATACGCAAACCCTTCAACACAAAAATTGTCAAGGCAAGGGTAAGACATCACATTCAAAGCGTAAATCAGCTTCGCGCGATAAGGCAGTACGCCCACAATATGCAGCTTACTCTTTCCAAAATAGAAGCCATTGTAAATAACTTTCGGGGGGTTATCTGGAGCGTCAATAACGAGGGCGTGATAACTTCTTTTAACGGGCAGTACCTTAACGACATCGGAATTAATCCTTCGTTTTTGGTCGGGAAAAATATCCAGGTGGCGCGTAACAAAAACAGGCATCCTGATATAATTGACAACATAGAAAAAACTTTCCACGAAGGCCCTCAGGACTGGCAGACCGAAGTAAACGGAGTTGTGTTCCACTCGCACACAACTCTTATGCGCGACAACGACGACAAGATTATCGGGATAGTCGGAAGTTCTTACAATGTGACGGAGATGATTCGGCTTCATCAGGATTTGGAAGCCGCGGTTAAAGCCGCGGAAGCCGCCAACCGTTCCAAGTCGTCTTTTTTGGCGAAGATGAGTCACGAAATACGCACGCCGTTAAACGCGGTTTTAGGCATTTCGGAAATCCAGCTTCAAAACGAGAGCCATACGCAAGATGTAAAAGAGGCGTTCGCGAGAATTTTCAACTCAGGCGATCTTTTGCTCCACATCATCAACGACATACTTGATATGTCAAAGATTGAAGCCGGAAAAATGGAATTGTTTCAGGCTGAATACGACGTTTCCAGCATTATCAACGACATTGTTTTTCTTAACATGATAAAATACGAAAACAAGCCCATCGAATTTATTCTTACGGTAGACGAAAATGTTCCTTCAACTTTGTACGGAGACGAGCTTCGCATTAAACAAATTTTGAATAACCTTTTATCAAACGCTTTTAAGTACACAAACGAAGGCGAGGTTGAGCTTTCAATTAAAATAAAAAATTCTAAAGATTCTTCCGCGGAAGATTTCGATAATTCCGTGATGCTTGTTTTCTGCGTGCGCGACAGCGGGCAGGGAATGACCGCCGAACAGCTTTCAAAGTTATTCGACGAATACTCCCGTTTTAATCCCGAAGAAAACAGGATGACTGAGGGCACGGGCCTTGGCATGGGTATCACTCAAAATTTAGTGCATATAATGAACGGAGAAATTATCGCCGAAAGCGAACTTGGTAAGGGCTCATCTTTTACAGTCCGTCTTCCTCAAGGTAAAACAAAAGCCTCTCCGTTGGGCAAAGACGCTGTTGAAAAACTTCGCCAGTTCCGTCTGAATTATCAGACAAAAACAAAAAACAACAACATTGTGCGCGAGATGATTCCTTTTGGAAAAGTTCTTGTCGTGGACGATATGGATATGAATCTTTACGTAACAAAGGGGCTCCTCTCGCTTTACGGACTGCAAATTGACACGGCTTTAAGCGGATACGAGGCTATTGAGAAAATAAAAGACAACTCTTACGACATTGTGTTTTTGGATCACATGATGCCGGGAATGGACGGAGTTGAAACCGCGAAAATAATCCGCGAAACAAACAAGAACGTGATCATTATAGCGTTGACGGCTAACGCTGTCGCCGGCGCGAAGGAAATGTTTTTGGCAAACGGATTTAACGGCTTTTTATCAAAACCTATTTCCACGCAGGAACTTGACGAAGTAATTAAAAAATATCTGTCGCCTGAAAAAATAACGCATGGCCAAAAATCGTCGCCTGATACGGCTGAAACCGGCGACAGCTTTTTGGACGATGTGAGTAAAACAGGCGTTATCAATACGGAAATCGGCTTGGAACAGCTTTCAGGCGACAAAGACGGATACCGCAGTACGCTGAAAATTTTTTACAATAAAATAATTCCCGAATGTAGCAGTATGTCTTCCTCTCTGGACGGCAAAAATTTAACCAACTTTACCATTTCCGTACACGGGATGAAATCGATGCTCGCGATTATTGGAGCGACTGCCCTATCCAAAGAAGCCCTTGATTTGGAAAACTCCTCAAAGAACAACGAAGTTGATCTTTGCGCGCAGAAATTTCCGCAGTTCAAGGAAAAACTTTTGTCCCTGCATGAAAAGTTATCTGTCATTTTAGGCGAAACGCAGTAAAAGGAGGATCCGCCGTGGAAAAGCCCCAAACAGCAAAAGTTCTTGTCGTGGATGATATGGAAATGATTCTCTTTGTCATTAAAGACCAGCTTTCGCGTTTTGGCTTACAGGTTGACACGGCGTCAAGCGGCGGCGAAGCTATCGAAAAAGTAAAGCAAAACGACTACAACCTTGTTTTTATGGATAATTTGATGCCGGAAATGGACGGCATTGAGGCCGCCGGAGAAATCAGAAAATTTAAGAAAGAACTCCCGATAATCGCGCTAACTTCCAACGTAGATTCTGAGGCGGAAGAAAAATTTCTGGCGGCCGGATTTAACGGCTTTTTATCAAAACCCGTCGTCAAACAGAAACTGGAAGAAACTCTCAAAAAGTGGCTGGCGTAAGATTTTCACCCCTTCCTATGCCTCGCGATAAAAATCATCGCCTCAAGCGCGATGAGGCAGGTTATTCCTATAACGAAAAAATTAGACCGCGAACTTCTACCGCTGTTGTCCGCAAGTTCTTTCTTAGTATCAGGCAGTTCGCTTTCCTCGGCGGTAACAACGTTTTCTACCGCCACAGGTTCGCTGTTATCATTTGCCTGTCCGTAAAATGGTACGGCAATTGAAAAATACGCGATTATTAATATTATCCTAAAAATGTAATGTTTCATTTTATTCGTCCCTAGCCTGTCCCCGAAAACTAATTTATAACACAAAGTTAGTATAAACTTACTGTATGGGGAAAATCAATGCCAAAAAGGGATTTTCAACATAAAATTCAGTACTGTAGACTTGACTTTTTACGGCGGATTGTGTATATTAAAGTTATAAATGGGATGGGGAACCCGTCCGGCGGCTGTCGAAAGGCAGCCGCTTATTTTTTGGGAAGTACAACCAACCCATCCGGGCAAATTTTCTCTTTAATTATTTCCCATGCCCGGTTTGGCTGTTCGGGGCGGAGGATGTGAATACCAATGGGACGCGCTATCATGTCGGCGAACTGTAATCCCAATCCTCCGGCTGATTTTGTATGTATCTCAATGCCGAAGTTTTCATGCGCCGTTTCTTTGAAGTATTTGTAAAGTTGTTCATCCGCCTGACGGTAGCCGTCAATTGAGTAGGCGCGCGATTCGAATGTTATGGTCGTATAATTAAAATCATTTTGGCTTTTTAGAAAATCCTCTGCTTTTGTTAAACCGTGTTTTACCCCAAGTTCGTAAAGGTCTTCTGTTAACATATTCCGTTTGGTTTTTTCTTCTTTGTTTATAGCAACTGCAACAACTCTATAGTCTATTTCTGTCATAATTGCGGACAAATCGGCCTGAAAGGATTTACGTGTATTTGCGTCAGTAAGGAATGCAAATCTTTTTTCAGCTTTCCTTATTTCCCTCTCATGGAAAATAGTGCTTACATCGGGAAAATATTTAAGCTTCAACCGCGAGAATCTGGGCAGTAAACAATCGCAATATTCGTCCTTTGATATAATAATAAACGCAAGTACAAACATAGGATATTCTTTGGGATATTTATTGAGGTGATGATCCCCGGATTCATCTACAAAAATAAGATAATTGCTGTTTTTCATTGTCATTATTGGTGATTATAGCCTTTAATACTCTGCAATGTCAAAAATTTCACCGCCTTCTTCCTTCACGAGTGTACTTCCTCTTATTGGGTTATAACGCAATTTTACCATGATTTTTGGCGCTTTTGCACAAATTACGGTGTCCGAGGGCGGAAAATACGGCGAAAAACCGCCCTATTCGGGCAAAAATGGGAAAACCGCCCTATTGACATTATTTGAGGATTTATATACTCTGGTTGTTCATAAGGACAAGTGTCTCCTTCGTCCAGTGGTTAGGACACCGGGTTTTCATCCCGGCAACAGGGGTTCGACTCCCCTAGGAGATGGAGTGAAACAAAAAAACCACGGTTTTTTTGTTTCACTTGGGAGTTTCGCTTCGCGAAACTCCATGCAATAATGATTTAGGGGAGTCGAACCGAAGCGCCCCTATTTGGCGGCTTGTGCTGCCTTTAATTGACGAATAAGGAGAGTTAAGTGCCCT
>JGI24698J34947_10000930_pt1 | contig 14872 bp, 13 predicted proteins | sample TergutMp193P3_FD_34947 | JGI IMG/M metagenome (IMG submission 34947) | reverse complement strand
TGAGGGGCATTCCGTTCCGAGCATTGTTATGGCGGCATTGATATTGCCGACGACGGTTTTTGGGATTGTGTTTTATGCGAGGAAGTCGGGGAGGTTTGGGTAGTTTTCTATATTACAACTCAGCATGAGCAACAAAAATCTGAACAAAGCCAGCAAAGCTAAAAGCGACGAGTTCTATACGCAACTCGCTGATATTGAGCGTGAGTTATGGCATTACAAAGAGCAATTTGCGGGCAAAACCATTTTTTGCAACTGCGATGACCCTTATGAAAGCTACTTTTTTAAGTATTTCGCAATGAATTTTGACTTTTTAGGACTTAAAAAACTTATTGCGACTTGCTATGTAGGCTCGCCAATAGCCAATACCCAACTTTCTTTGTTTGATGATGAAAGCGAAGAAAACAAAACCACGAGAAAACCGCATAAAATTATCATTAACGAAGCGATAGACGAAAATAAAGACGGAGCGTTTGATTTGCGAGATATAGTAACTTCTCTTGCGAAAAATAAAAAAAATACTTTAACGCGATTAGATGGCGATGGCGATTTTCGTTCTCAGGAATGCATTGAGATATTGAAAGAAGCCGATATAGTGGTTACAAACCCACCGTTTAGCTTATTCCGTGAATATGTAGCGCAATTGATTGAATACGGCAAGAAATTTGTGATAATTGGAAATGTCAATGCGATAACTTACAAAGAAGTATTTCCTTTAATAAAAGAAAATAAATTGTGGTTGGGAATTAGCATTCATAGCGGAGACCGTGAATTTCGGGTGCCGGATTATTACCCTCTTAGTGCGGCAGGATTTCGTGTTGATGAGAATGGTGTTAAATATATTCGTGTCAAAGGTGTTCGCTGGTTCACAAACTTAGACCACAAGGAGCGGCATGAAAAAATGACTCTTTACAAAAAATATACTCCGGAGAACTATCCTAAATATGATAATTATGATGCAATCAATGTTGATAAAACGCATGAAATTCCAGAAGATTTTAATGGCATAATAGGTGTTCCAATAACATTTTTGGATAAATATAACCCAGAGCAATTTGAAATAATTGGAATATCAGAAGCTAATGGAAGAGGTTTTTCGGGTGGGATTTGGGATGGAACAAATCCGCATTGCTTAGTAAATGGCGAAAGAATATACGCTAGAATTTTTATCAAAAAGAAAGGGTGAAATAAAATGAAAATCGAATTACACGAAATGCCAATCAAGGATGTTGTCGTTGGTTACAAAGATAACGATGAAGAGGGCGTTGTTGGTTATGGCGGCAAGTTAAATATTCGTCCAAAATATCAACGCGAATTTGTCTATAAAGGAGAACAACGCGATGCTGTTATTGAAACGATTTGGAAAGAATTTCCGCTTAATGTGATGTATTGGGCTAAAAACGAAAACGGAACTTATGAGGTTTTGGATGGGCAACAACGGACAATAAGCTTTTGCGAATATGTCGCTGGAAAATTTTCAATAAACTTCGGCACAAATGCACTTTCTTTTCATAATCTCACAAACGACCAAAAAGAGAAAATACTCAATTACAAGCTGATGATTTATTTTTGCGAGGGAACGGACTCGGAAAAATTGGATTGGTTCAAGATTATCAACATATCGGGCGAAAAACTGACCGACCAAGAATTGCGGAACGCAATCTACACTGGCGAATGGCTTACGGATGCCAAAAGGCATTTTAGCAAATCAAATTGCCCCGCTTACAACATTGCAAAAGATTACTTAAACGGTCATGCTATTCGCCAAGAATATTTAGAAACTGCAATAAAATGGATTTCTGGCGGAGACATTGAAAGCTACATGTCTAAAAATCAGCACGAGCCTAATGCCAATGAACTATGGCTTTATTTTAAGAAAGTAATTGATTGGGTGCAAGTTGTATTCCCAAAGTACCGCAAAGAGATGAAGGGGTTGCCTTGGGGAATTCTTTACAACGAGTTTAAAGATCAAAAATTCGATTCCAAAAAACTAGAAGAAGAGGTCACTCGTTTAATGCAAGACGATGATGTTGACGATAAAAAAGGAATTTACACTTACGTTTTGACCAGAGAAGAAAAACATTTAAACATTCGCGCCTTTAGCGAAAATATGAAACGTGAGGCTTATGAAAGACAAAAGGGGAATTGCAAAAATTGCGGAAAGCATTTCAAATACGAAGAAATGGAAGGAGACCATATAGACCCGTGGCACTCCGGCGGTAAAACAAACGCAGATAATTGCCAAATGCTGTGCAAGAGTTGCAACCGCAGAAAAGCGGGGAAGTAGACCACCGTGTTTGCCATCACAGGTCTAATAGGTTCGGGTAAATCTTTTGTTTCGTCTGTCATAAGAGAAGCGGGTTTTGAGGTTTTGGATGCGGATGCCTTGGTTCATGAGCTTTATAAGAAGGATGCGGAACTGCGGAAAAAAATAGCACAGGAATTTGGCGATGAGGCAATAAATGAAAATGGAATAAACAGAAAATTCGTATCAAATTTAGTTTTCAACGACCCGCAAAAATTAGAACTGCTGGAAAATTTTGTATATCCCGTTTTGCAGAACGAGATTGAGAAAATAAACCCGGTCTTTGTTGAAGCTGCCGTTTTATATAAATGCCCGGAGTTGGCAAAAAAAATGAAAGAAATATTGGTAGTAGAGGCAAGCGAGGATTTGAGGAAAAAAAGACTTTTGGAAAGGGGGCTTGCGAGGAGTGATGTTGAAAACAGAATGCGGGTGCAGGGAGTTGAGAGCAGAGAGTGGAGAGTGGAGAGTTGCGTAGAAAGAATTGATAACAACGGGGCAAGGGAGGAATGTAAAGACAAGGTTTTGAAACTTTTGCAGAAGCACATTCCAAATACAGTTCAAATGGACATTCCTTTGAAAAAACATACGACATTCAAAATTGGAGGCAATGCAAAATTTTTTGCGGAGCCAAAAGATATTGAAGAAATTCGTACTTTACTTGCATGGTGCAGGGAGTTTAAAATAGAGTATTTTATTTTGGGCAAAGGCAGCAATGTGCTTTTTAATGATGAGGGGTATGGGGGGGTGGTAATAAAATTAGGCGGATTTTATGCAGGGAATTCTTTGCATTCTTTGATACAAAATGCGGCAAATCATGGTTTGGGCGGTTTGGAAAAGCTGGAAGGCATTCCGGGGACCATAGGCGGAGCGATTTTTATGAACGCCGGTGCGCATGGGCAGCAAATTTCGGATTGCATAAAAAGCGTCGCTTCAATAACGGCAAACGGCGAAATAACAACAAGAACAAAGGAAGAATGCGAATTTTCTTACAGAAGCAGCATATTTAAAAAACTCTCAACACCAATAATTCTCTCTGCGGAATTTAATTTCATTCCAATGCCAAAAGAAACTATAACTAAAAACAGAAAAGAAGTTTTAGCCTGGCGAAAAGCAAAGCAGCCTTTGCAATACCCAAATGCAGGTTCCGTATTTAAAAATCCCGCTAACAATTTATCAGCGGGTGCCTTAATAGAATCCTGCAACCTAAAAGGATTTTCAATCGGCGATGCTCAAGTATCCGAGCTTCATGCCAACTTTATTGTGAATAAAGGGAATGCTACGGCAAAGGATGTCAAATCCTTGATGGAGAAAATAGCCCAAAGCGTCAAGAAAACTCATGGGGTAGAGTTAGAGGCGGAAATTATGGTAATATAGAAGAATTTGAGGTAATAAATGATATTAAACAGGGAATTTAAAAAATTGGATTTGCGGCACATTGACACGGATTTTTTGATCATAGGCGGCGGCACGGCGGGATGCTGGGCAGCATTAGCCTTTCGCGAACATTCGGACGCTCGCATCCTAATCGTTGAAAAAGCCGATATTAAGCGAAGCGGTTGCCTTGCTGCCGGGGTTAATGCGCTTAATGCGTACATTGCGCCCGGCAAAAAACCGCAGGATTATGTGGATTACGCCCGAACCGATGCGGAAGGCATTGTGCGCGGCGACCTTCTGCTGACTATGGCGGAAGGGCTTAACCGTGCTGCCGAAAAGCTGGAAGAGCTTGGTCTTACAATTTTGAAGGACGAACAGGGACAGTATGTTACACGAGGCTGGCGCAACATAAAAATCAATGGAGAGAATATAAAACCCCTTTTAGCTAAAGCTGTCTTGGCACGGAAGAATGCTGCCGTGCTGAACCAAGTGAATGTATTTGAATACATAGTTAAAGACAACCGCATTCTAGGTGCCTATGCAGTATCTGTTGATGAACCTGTGCTTTATGTTATTTCGGCCAAGGCCGTGCTATGCGCCACCGGAGGTGCTTCGGGGCTGTACAAGCCGAACCATCCGGGATTTTCCCGGCACAAGCTATGGTATCCGCCTTTCAATACCGGAGCGGGTTATTCAATGGGCATTCGCGCGGGGGCAGAAATGACCACTCTGGAAATGCGCTTTATCGCACTTAGATGCAAGGATACCATCGCTCCCACAGGAACTCTGGCGCAGGGCGTGGGGGCAAAGCAAATCAATTCGGCTGGAGAAATTTATGAAGATAAATACGGCCTCACAACCTCTCAACGCCTGCACGGAACGGTGATGGAAAACTTAAACGGGCGCGGCCCCTGCTATCTGCGAACCACCGGAATTACAAAAGAGCAGGAAACGGATTTGATAAAGGCTTATCTAAATATGGCTCCAAGCCAGAGCCTGCGCTGGCTGGAAAGCGGCAAAACGCCGAGCATTCGGAATGTGGAAATTGAGGGAACCGAACCTTATATCACGGGCGGCCACACTGCCTCAGGATATTGGGTAAATACAAACCGTGAAACAACCGTGCGCGGCCTGTTCGCAGCGGGGGACGTGGCGGGCGGCTGTCCGCAGAAATATGTAACCGGAACTCTTGTAGAAGGAGAAATTGCGGCAAGGGCAGCGGTTAAATACATGGATGAAAAAACACCGGCGTTGAATGCGGACGATGCCAGAGTACTCAAGCAATGGCTGGAGGGTTATTTATCCCGCAGCAATGTTTCTTTCACCGTAGATGATTTGGAAGAAGAAATGCAGGCGGCAATGGACGAACATGCCGGAGGCATAAGCTCCTCTTATCGTTTTTCGGAAACTTCATTGAAGATTGCGGACGAAAAAATTCGTGAATTGGAAGCACGAGCCGAGCTTGTCTCTGCCGCAGATATGCAGGAACTTGTATATATATTGGAACTCAAAGAACGCCTGACTTTATGCAGAGCTTTAATTGCTCATCTGTCTGCCAGAAAGGAAACACGCTGGCACAGCTTTGCCGAGCGCGCAGATTTTTCCGAAAAAAGCGATGAGTTGGAATGTTATGTAAATTCCCGGTTGGAAAACGGAAAAATCAGCACTATTTTGCGCCCGCTGGTTCGGGAGGAGGAAGTGTATGAGCATTGAAATACGGCGTAATTTATGCATTGCCTGCGGCAGATGTACAAGGATTTGCCCCGGAAGTTTAATAAAATTGAAAGAAGGCAAGGCCGTAATTCCACGTCCGGAACGCTGCTGGGGCTGCGCTTCCTGCATCAAGGAATGTCCGTCAGAGGCAATCGCTCTTTTTCTCGGCGAGGATATGGGAGGCTTGGGCGCAAGGATGACCGTGCGCAAGGAAGGGTCGCTCTTGCGCTGGACTGTGGCAAAACCCGGTTCCGATTCCCAAACCGTTACGATTAACAGCCAGGACGCAAACAGGTATTAGCAAAAAGCACAAATATGTAAATTTGCCACTACCTCGCTATATTAGTATTTTCTATATTTAGAATTACTATGGCAGATGCTAATAAATTGGCTCTTGGAGGGGCTGAATTTCATCAGCCCCTTGTCGGTGTTCGCACAAAGCATCCGCTTTTTTCTCAAAAACCACAAATGGAGGTTACATGAAAGATTTAAAAATCTTGCCTGCAATTGCTTTTTTAGCTTTTGCCCACTCTTTTGCCCAGGAACCGGAACCTGTTGTTGAGCAGGTGCCCGCTCCTTCTCTCGAAACCCCCGCTTCGGGAACCCCAGCCCCGCCCGAAGCCACAACCCCTGCAACCGTACCCGTTGCGGCAGTCCCGGCGCAGCCACAGCCACAAGCACAATCTTCCGAAACTGTTAGCCAAAAACAAGAGGATTCAGGGCCGAAAAACACAATTACCGTTGATATTGGGCCAACAATTATCGGCGTGGGCGTTGGAATAGCAGGGAATATATTATCAGATGACATTGATGCTTCCGGTTTTGGCATTGCATTGCAATATGAGCGGCAAATATTTGAAAGATTGAGCGTGGCAGGAAGATTTGCCTATCTGGGATTGGGTATTGGAGCTGAGAAAGACGATGCTAAACTTGAGACGGGTCTCTCTTCTTTTTCCATAGAAAGCCATATCCGCACTTATCCGTTTGGAGGTTCTTTCTTTCTGGATGGCGTATTTGGTTATGCAAATATGTCGGCTGATTTTTCAGGTAAAGTCGAGGTTAAGTATGATTATGGTCCTAACCAGACCGATACAAAAGAAAAAGAAGAAGATGCTGATTTTGAGTTGTCAAGAAGTTATTTAAAGTACGGGGTAAAACTTGGATGGCGAGTGGACTTCGGCGAGCCGGGCGGATTTATTTTTGAACACGGCTTCGGATATTATTTCGGAACCAAATTTGGCAAAACAATCCCGAAACAATTCGCTGGCAAGTTTGCTGGAGATGCTGATGTTAGCGGATTTGACGATGCAATCGAAGTGCTTGAAGATTTCGTCTTTATTGGCGGACCGCGCTATACCTTTGCCTTTGGCTGGAGATTCTAGAAATTTTTTCTACATTTGCAATCACTCTCTTAGTTCTGGCTTTGGGGTGAATCTATGAAAAAATTTCTGTTTTCTGTTTGCGCCGTTTTAGCGATTTTGAGCTGCGGCGATGATGATGAGTATAAAGGGTCTGCCGGTTATACCGGCTCATACGGTTCTGTTGAATACGGCGCTCAAACGTATAAAACAGTTAAAATCGGCGCACAAACGTGGTTTGCGGAGAATTTGAATTACAATGTTGAAGGCAGTAGGTGTTATGATAACGACCCCGACAACTGCGCAAAATACGGCCGTTTATATGACTGGTCAGCAGCTATGGCAGTTTGCCCCCCAGGTTGGCATTTGCCGGACAATGATGACTGGGATGAATTATTCCGTTATGTGGATAGCCAGAATAACGGCGATGGGTCTTCAGGGAATCCTTACGACAGTTTTACGGCAGGCAGATATTTAAAAGCAACGAGTGGATGGAACGATAATGAAGGACAGTCTGTCGGCGGCAACGGCACGGACGATTACGGCTTTTCGGCCCTGCCGGGCGGCGATGGCCACTCGGATGGCAGTTTCAGCAGTATTGGCTACTTTGGCGGCTGGTGGAGCGCATCGGAGTCCAACGGCTACGCCTGCTACCGCGTCATGGTCTTCAGCCTAGAGTATGCATACCATAGCTGCTACAATAAGTCTAATTTGTTCTCTGTTCGTTGTTTCCAAGGCTGAGGTTTATTTTTATGAAGACTGAAAACATACTTACAATAGAAGAAAGCGGCGAAAATCGCATAAATCTTGTTCGCGATCGCTTGTTCTGGCAAGCATGGAACAGAAGCGCGTTTCTGTTTGCTGCGCATATAAAAAGCTATCAGGTTCATAAAAGATTTGTCCAAAAAGTTTCCCAGGAAGTCGCCTGGCTCGGCTTCCCATCCTCAGCGTTGCCGGCAATCCAGAAAACAGCAACTGACAAAGGCTTGAACTTTGAGCAAAAATCGATAGACCACATAATAATCAGCGGCGTTCCGCAAACAACCGGCTACGAGGAATGGTGGGCGGGAATTGTCAAAAAGAAACCAAAGCCTCCGGAGCCGGATCTGCCATCTGTAAAAAATGCCAAAGACAGCATTTTGCCTGCCTATAAAACCGCCTACGATTTGTGTTTGCACATTCACAGGGCAACGGTAAAAATGCCAAGGGAGTTTCGCTACGAGTTAGGAGCCAGGGTAAGGGACCGTGCTGCGGATATAGTGGAAAACCTGCATTTAATGGCAAATAATGTAGGGCTACCACAGGCAAAATCCGAGCTTGCGGACTGCGCTGCGGGAGTCCACAAACTGCGCATAAACATCAGAATATTGAAAGATTTGCACCAAATCGGCATAGAACAGTGGGGATTCCTGAACAGTCAAATTGAAATTTTGCTAAATTTATTACGGGCGGAATTCTGCAATGCCAACGCTAGGATTGCAGGAGCGACCCAAAAGCAGTCCAGCGGAACGCTCACAACCGGGGAACCGGAGAGCAAGGAGAATAATTGGTGAGATTTTCTTTTAGGGTCTCTTGCCGATTTGCAAAAAGATTCCGCTTATGTTTCGGCTCTGCCGGGCGGCAACGGTAACTCGGATGGCAATTTCAACAATGCCGGCAACAACGGCAATTGGTGGAGTGCCAGTGAGAACAATAGCAACAACGCCTACAACCGCAACATGAACTACAACAACGAGAACGCCAACTGGAACAACAACAATAAGTCTAACTTGTTTTCTGTTCGTTGCCTCCAGGACTGCAACGGGGAGGCCGGGCAACCGGCTTCCCATCTTTTTTTAGAATTGCACAAAGCCTACTTGGATGCCCGCAAGCACAAGCGAAATACAATAAATCAACTCAAATTTGAACGCTGCTTGGAAATGGAACTGCTTTCTCTCTATAGTGAATTGGAAACCCGAACTTACGAACTCAGACCGGGAATATGCTTTATCAACGAACTGCCTGTCAAGCGTGAAATAATAGCAGCGGATTTCAGGGACAGGGTAATTCATCACTTGCTCTACAACAGGATTTACCCCGCTTTGGACAGAAAATTTATCTACGATTCCTATAGTTGCAGGGTAGGCAAGGGAACATTGTTTGGCATAAAAAGAGTGCAGAGATTTTTGAAATCGCACGGGGGCGATGTCTGGGTCTTGCGTTTGGACATAAAAGGTTTTTTCATGGCTATAGACCGCAGCATCTTGTACAATTTAATAAAAAAAGGGTTACCTTCGCAAGAAGGGGATATATTAACGCAATTCCTAATCCGCAAAATCGTATTCAACGAACCTTTAAAAAACGCTCTTTTCAAAAGCCCGAAATCCGCATGGAACAATTTGCCTCCGGACAAATCCTTGATGCATTCCGCTCCGGACTGCGGCTTGCCCATCGGAAACCTGACAAGCCAGGTTTTTGCAAATGTATATCTGAATCCCCTGGACCATTTCATAAAAAGAGACTTGAAAATAAAATGCTACGGCAGATATGTCGACGATATGGTTTTAGTCCATAGCGACAAGCGGGTTTTGCTAAACGCGATTTTCAGCATACGTGAATTTCTGAAAAGCGAATTAAAACTCACATTGCATCCTAAAAAAATCAGGCTCCAGCCCGCCTATAAAGGCTTTGCCTTTTTGGGCGCATACATATATCCTGGTGGAATCACGGTTGGCAGGCGCATTGTCAAAAATTTCAGGGAATGTATTTTCAACCCGCTTGCAAACCGGCAAAAACAGGCGCAAAGGGTGCAAAGTTACTTAGGTCAATTTTAGCCAAATTCATTTTTAACCTCTTGCCGCATTTAAAATATCCATCAACTCAAATTCAAAGGAATATCCGTTTTCGCCGGCTATTTTGTTTTTGACCGCTTGAATTGCGTTTGTAATGGAAGAAACATCGCGGTTAAAGAATTTGCCTATTTCGCTCAAGGAAAGCCCGGTTTGCTTGCACAGGTAAATAGCTATTTGGCGGGGTTTGCTCACTTTTGCCATGCGGCTTTTTCCGCAAAGAGATTCCACAGGGATGCCGTAGGCGAGGGCGGCGGCCGTGGCTATGGATTGCATAGATGGCGTTTTTCCGCCTGTATTTTTTTCTCCGTGGATAGAGCGAATTATTTGCGGGGTTATTTCGCATTTCAAGTGCGCCTGCCTTGCCGCAAGTTCGTTTATGGCTCCTTCAAGCGAGCATACGTTATCGCCGAATTTTTCTGCGATTAATTTCCAGCAGTCTTCAAGCAAGGCTGCCGGCAGCCCTTTTTCCTTCGCTTTTTGGCGCAAAATAGCTATGCGGGTTCGCAAATCGGGTTTTTTAAGTTCGCATTTTATGCCCATTTTCAAAAAATTTTCGAATTCGGTTACGGGCTGATTTTTGCTTTTAGGATTAATGGCCATAACTATTGAGCGGCCTTTGTTTTTCAAATTTTTTAATATGTTCAAAAGTTCATTTTGGGAATTTTCGTGACTGTAAATATCTTGTAAATTATCAAAAAGCAGAATATCCGTTTGATAAAGAACTAAATTGCCGTTGTTTCTTTCTTTGAAAAAACGGTCGGAATCCCACATAATGGCTTTCTTTGCCCAGTTTGCCGAAGCCTCGCGGCCAATAGCGTGCAGCAAATGGGTTTTGCCTAACCCCTCCGTTCCTTTTATTACCAGGAAATTATCATGCTCGCTTGGCCTGGCAGCTATTATTTTTGCGCATTCCAAAGCAAATTCGTTGGAGGTTTCCGCGATAAAATTGTCTAGCCTGTATTTTTTGCAAAAATTGCCGGGCCTGGATTTTTCCGGTTTTTTAAACTCAGGCGGTTTTGCTAATTTGCTTTCTTCATTTATTTGGGGGGCGAAAACAGAGATTTTGTTTATATCGGGGTTTATGCTTTTGGCGATTTTCAAAAAGGATTCGTAAAAACGGCATAGAAACCATTCTTTGGCAAATTCGCTTGGCGTTTCAATGTTTAAAGCATCATTTTCTATTGATAAGTGTTTTATGGCGGAGAGCCACTGCAAATCGGGGGATTCATTGGTCTTTGAAAAAAATACCGAAAGGCACTGCTCCCAAAGTTGGGGAGCAGGCTGTTCGGCAGCGTTTATATTGACATTAACAAACACTCTTAAAATATCTAAATTTTTTTGGGACTTTACAAGGGGCTATCGGAGGTTTTGGCTACGGAAGCTAGCAATTCTTGGTTTTTTTATTTTCTTGGAAATTATTAACAAATTATTTACATAATATTCATAAAGTATAATACTTTTATTAAATATTTATTAACTTGTTATTAACAAAATTTTTTTATTTCAGCTTAACCGGATTTGGTTTCAAAATGGAACTTTAAAAACAGCGATAATGTTTCAAAATGAAACGTTATCAATGCAAAATAGCGGTTTTTCGCTCAAAAACGCAGTTTTTTATTATGGCACAACTTTTGCCTTTATTAGAGCAAAAGAAAATTTTCACTTAACCGAGAGGTAAAATATGTCCATTAAACCGCTTGCAGACCGGGTCTTGATAGAACCGGTTGAAGCAGAAACTAAAACTCAGGGTGGAATCTTTATTCCCGACAATGCAAAGGAAAAGCCCATGCAGGGCATAGTACATGCTGTTGGAGCAGGCCGCAAGAGCGATAAAGGCGAAGTTATAGCCATGGAACTCAAAGTGGGCGATAAAGTGCTTTACGGCAAATATAGCGGAACAGAGGTTACCGTTGACGGCAAAAACTATCTCATCGTTAAAGAAAACGATGTTTTGGCGGTTCTTTAACAGAAGGATTTTAAAAACAGGAGAAGACAATGGCAAAACAGTTGAAATTCGACATTCAGGCCCGCGAAGCTCTAATGCGCGGCGTAGATAAACTTGCAAATGCAGTGAAAGTAACGCTTGGTCCAAAAGGCCGCAACGTTATGCTCGGCAAATCCTTTGGCGCGCCCACCGTCACAAAAGACGGCGTAACCGTTGCCAAAGACATTGAGCTGGAGGATGCATTTGAAAACCTTGGCGCTCAAATGGCGCGTGATGCGGCTTCCAAAACCAGCGATATCGCCGGAGATGGAACCACAACCGCAACCGTTTTGGCTCAGTCCATAGCCCGCGAAGGCTTAAAAAATGTTGCTGCCGGCGCAAACCCCATGGATATAAAGAGGGGTATTGATGCTGCGGTTATCGCAGTTACAGAAGCCATAAGCAAAGCTTCCGTAAAGGTAAACGGCAAGGAGCACATCACGCAGGTTGCTTCCATTTCCGCAAACAACGACCCGGAAATCGGCAGGTTCCTCGCAGATGCCATGGAAAAAGTGGGCAAAGACGGCGTTATCACCCTTGAGGAATCCAAAACCGCAGATACTACCCTTGAAGTTGTTGAGGGAATGCAGTTTGACCGCGGATACCTGACTCCATACTTTGTCACCAACACAGACACCATGGAAGTCCAGTTGGAAAACCCGAACATTTTGCTATACGACAAAAAAATCAGTTCCATGAAGGACTTGCTTCCCACATTGGAATACATAGCAAAATCCGGAAAATCCCTGCTCATAATAGCCGAGGATGTTGATGGCGAGGCTCTTGCAACGCTTATCATAAATAGAATGCGCGGTACAATTAAGGTTGCCGCCGTCAAGGCCCCCGGCTTTGGCGATCGCAGAAAAGCGATGCTGGAAGACATTGCAATTTTAACCGGCGGCCAGCTTGTTAGCGAAGAGACCGGCGCGAAATTGGAAGATGTTCCGCCCAGCGTTCTTGGCCAGGCAAAGTCCGTAATCATAGACAAGGATAATACCACCATAGTGGAAGGCGCAGGAAAGTCTGCGGAAATAAAGGCTCGCATTGGGCAAATCAAAAAGCAGATTGAAGACACCACAAGCGACTATGACCGTGAAAAACTGCAAGAACGTTTGGCAAAGCTTTCCGGCGGCGTTGCCGTTATCAAGGTTGGCGCAGATACGGAAATTGCCATGAAGGAGAAAAAAGACCGCTTTGACGATGCTCTGCATGCCACCCGCGCTGCTATTGAAGAGGGTATTGTGGCCGGCGGCGGCGTGGCCTTTATTCGCGCTGCTTCCGTAATAGAATCCTTGACATTTGAAAACCCCGACCAGAAAACCGGTGCTGCAATAATTCGCCGCGCTTTGGAAGAGCCTTTGCGCCAGATTGCAGAAAACGCGGGTTTGGAAGGTTCCGTAGTGGTTAACATGGTTAAGGAAGGCAAAGGTGGTTTCGGCTACAACGCCAAATCCGGCGTTTACGAAGACCTTTCCAAAGCGGGTGTTATTGACCCTGCAAAGGTTTCCAAAACCGCCCTATTAAAGGCAGCTTCCATAGCCTCCATGATTCTGATAACGGATTGCGTTGTTGCCGAGAAAAAAGAGGAAAAGCCCGCAATGCCCGGAGGCATGGGTGGAATGGGCGGCATGGGCGGAATGGATATGTAAAATTTTCATTTTTTTCATTTTTTCGTATTTTTTTTCCGATAATTTTCGTCTAAGGATATGTGAAGACATATCCTTTTTTATTTTTCGCCTTTAGCCTGATTTCAGGTTCTTTTTGCTTTGCTCAAAGTGGGTTTTCCTATTGGTGGCAAAGCGATGGTTTGATAGATTATATGCAAATGGAAGAACTGGATGACCTTGACGGCGACCAGGAGCTATGGTGCGCCTTGGCGGAACTTTACGTTGGCAGAGAGCTTACAGAAGAAGCGGAATGCGTTTTTGAAGAGGCGGAACCCTCGAAAATGTCCGAAAAACAGAAAAAAATATGGAAGGCTAATTTGAACGGCGGCGCAAATTTGGACACAAACGGGAACTTGAAAAAAAAGTTTGCAAAGGTCAGCGGCAAGGTAGGCGGGGTCTCCGGAGAAGTAAAAATTAAGGAAGACGATAGAATAAAGGGAACGGCGGCTTTCCGGCACGGGATTTTTTATATAAAGGGAGGCGATTTAACCAGCAAAAACAGTGGAATTTTATCGGAACTCAAGTTGGGCGATTTGCGTTTGGGCGGTCAGTATTTTTTTAGAGATGAAAAGGATTCCTCGTGGATTTATGGAAAATTCAGCAAAAATTTTTTGGGAAAAAAAGTTTATGCCGGCGGTAATTTCAGAATAGTTGAGCCATATGTTCATGGTACAAGGTTTTGGAGCAGAACCTGGCAGGGGGTGCGGTTTTTGGATTGGAATTTTAAAATAACGGAAATCGCGGTAGCAAAGGAAAATGAAAATACCCTTGATTTTGCCCAACTTATAGAACGAAAAAGGAAAGGCGCAAGGCTTGCCTTTGAGCATGATAAAAAGAAAAGCGGCATTAGCGCAGGAATTAAACCCGTTTTGCAAGGCACAGACAGTTTATGGGCAAAAGCCGAGCATCCTTTGCGTTTGCGGGTTGGCTGGAACAAAAAAACGCAAAATGTACGAATTTCGCACTCCCTTTTGTTCAAAGAGACTTGGGAGCAGGGGAAGCCTTTGGAATTCAGAAGCGAGAGCAAAATCAAGTTTCCGCTAATGTTTTCGCCCCTCTTAACCATGAGATGGACGGCAAATATTTATAAAGACAAGAGAATCGATTTAAAGCAGTTTTATGTGGGTTTTGGGGTGAATATTTGATTATGCCATTATGACGACATAAAATTTCCCTTTTCCCCCTTGACAACCCCGCAAAAAAGGGCAAAACTTCGTTGCACAGGGGGCAAATATTGCCGCAAACAGGGCAGACATCGTTTCGAATTGGGCAGACACGCAGGTCTGCCCCTACAGCCCTTGACAACCCCGCAAAACAGGGCAAAACACCCAAAAAAAGGGCAAAACTTCGTTGCACAGGGGGCAAATATTGCCGCAAACAGGGCAGACATCGTTTCGAATTGGGCAGACACGCAGGTCTGCCCCTACAGCCCTTGACAACCCCGCAAAATATTTCTATATTGTACCCAATTCATGGCAAACATTGGCAAAATTATGGCAAAAGACCCTGCGGTACAGACCCCTGTGTGGGTATTGGCCACCGTGGGCGTGGACGTTGTAGAGACAAGGCATGCCTTGTCTCTACGGGCATGGTCACCGTTACCGCCGCCATTGCCGCCCATAAAATACGCCGTTTTTGCCCCC
>JGI24698J34947_10000928_pt1 | contig 14892 bp, 14 predicted proteins | sample TergutMp193P3_FD_34947 | JGI IMG/M metagenome (IMG submission 34947) | reverse complement strand
TCTTTCATTGGAAAGCGTCCTCCTCTTTATAAGCCTTTGTATGACGGTATGTAATCAGGGTAATCGTAGAAGTACAAATGAATGTCATAATTCCTATAAGCGCGCCCAAATTGTACTCCCTTTCATCGACTGATAATTTAAAAAGCCAAGTTACCAAAAGGTCTGTAGAGCCGGCCTTATAACCTCCGGCTACACTAGGCCCGCCGCCGGTAAGAAGGTAGATAACGTTGAAGCTGTTGAAGTTGCCGACAAAAGAAGAGATGAGGTAAGGCGTTGTAACAAAGATTATATACGGCATGGTAATCTTTACCAAACACTTGAAAGGACTCGCTCCGTCAATTCTTGCAGCCTCGTAAAGATCGGCGGGAATGTTAAGCAAAATACCGCTTGTCATAAGCATAGTGTACGGAACGCCGATCCAGAAGTTAGTGAGAATTATTGTTACCCTTACCCTTAAAATACTGTCCGAATTTGCAAGGAATGAAATTGGATCGCTTAAAAGACCCAGCTTTATGAGCAAAGTATTGAAGGGCCCAAGCTCGCCAAGAAGGTTTCTGATAGCAAGCAGTGAAACAAACTGGGGCATGGCTATTGTCAGAATGAAAATTGTCCTGAAAAGCGTCTTGCACCTTACCCCTTTTTTGTTGATGAGTATGCCGAGAAATATCCCGCCGAAGTAGCAGGTAAATGTCGAGAAAACCGTCCATACCAATGTCCAGCTAAAAACAGGAATAAACCTCTGGCCGATTTCGCCGGTTTGGGTAAAAAGGTCCTTTATATTCGCAAACCCGACCCAATCAAACAGTATCTCGCCCTGATGCAAGCTGTCAAAGTTTGTAAAAGCGATGAATATCATGAACACCGTGGGCATTATCGTAAAGAAAGTAACGCCGATAAAGGTGGGCATCAGCAAGGTGATATGAAAACGGTTGTCAAGCATATCCCTTAAATCTTCCCTAAAGGTTGCGGCCCTTCCCTTGGAACGCGCATCACATTCGGCTTTATAAGCGCTGCTTAAATTGAGCAGGTAAAATATGATGAACAGACCGATTATGCCCATTGTTACCACACCGAACAAAAGCATGAGCATGGAATCGTCGGCCTTGGTAAATATGTCTCCCGCTTCCGTGCCAAGTGTTACAAAATTTTTCAACGCTTTATAACCTAGCGGCGTATCGTTTACCCTTGGGCAGAGAACCATCAACAGAATAAAGCCCGCCTCAAGAAGCAAGAAAATCAGTCCCTTTGCGATCTGCTTATGGTAGAAATTTCCAAAACCCATAATTACATGGGAGATTTTGGTCGCAAAATTTCCATTTTTAAACCTGTACGCAAAGGTAACGAAAAACTTTATCAACCTCTTTACAACAGACACCAGGGCTTTCCCTATAGAAGCGCCCAAATTTACAAAAAAGTTTAAGATGCCTTTTAAAAATTTAATAATAAATGACACATAATACTCCTTGGAATAGAGTTGTCCAGAAACCATCTGACCGCATAAAATGAAGTTTATGCGGTCAGACCGGACAACTCTACTATGATCTTCCGGTCTAAGACCGTAGGTCTTAAAGACCAGTGGTCTTAAACCTGCGGTCTAAGACCTTCGGTATTAAGGCCTGCGGCCCGTTTTCCAGATAGTTTCTACAACAGCCATTCCGTCCTTGATTTTCGCGGTAGTATCATACAGAGGATTACCGCTTGAATCCCTTGCGTTTGTCAGAATGTCAAGTACGATGCCGGGCGCTCCCTGCGAATAATACCAGTTGTTCATCCTTGCGTTGACTCCAAAAGGCTGGGCTCTTCCCCTGTCAAACATTTCTAACTGCATCCGAGCCAGCAATCCCTCAAGAGTATTTTCCTGTATTTTCCTGAATTCGGCGACGGCGTTTTTATAGGCGGGAAGATTCGCGCAATAATCAAAAGCCTCTTCCTGGACTTCCTTGCTGGACAAATACATAAGTATGCTCTGTACCTGTTCAGCCCTTGCGTCGTCCCTTGTGAGTTTCTTCATAACAAACATTTTGGTGTCGGCAAAAGTGCCGGACCTCATCACCGTTCCGGCAGGAATGTTCGTTCCCGCGACATCAGCCTGACTAAGCGTGAAATTCGGAAGCAGCGCAATTCCGAGTTTGCTTCCCAGGGCTGACCTTGCCGCGTTAAAGTTCCACGCACCTCCGATCATTGAAAGCGAAACCTCGTTTGCCAGTTCAATCTCCCAGCCTGAGTCGGATGCCCTTTTCGCGCCGTAATTGACTCTCCCGTCAGGGCTTGAGTCGGTAAAGAACCTTTGCCCCCACTGCATTGTAGCAACCGCCAGATCTGAACTGAAATTACAATTTTCAAATTGTCCGTTCGCGTAAATATCCGCGATGTGGGTTCCGTCCGAATCCCTTGTCGCCAAAACAAGGAATGAATTGTTGTAGCCGTCGTCTCCGTTTATAGTAACGGACTGTTTTCCGTTTGCCCTTGCCACAGCCCAAATTCCTTCCCAGGTTTTTACAGCATCATCGGAAAGATAGTCTTTGTTGTAATACAGAACCAATGCTTGAGCTATGTAGGGAATACCGAAAGTGTACTCTACGGGAGAATCCCCTACCCTACCCTTGATAACCTCAAGGAAAATGGAAGGGTTGTCGTTGTTGATTTGCGCCAAAAGCCTTTGATCCGTTACGGGCGCGATTGCGCTTGAGCCGGCGATCAGCCTGCCCAGGTTATCATGGGCGACTGTAAAAATATCCGCGCCGGCCGCCGTATCGTCCAGGAACTTTGCAGCCGCCGCGCCTGTGTCAACGCTCTCCACCCTTACGGTATACGGAAACGGCTTGTCGTGAGATGCGTTGTACCTTGCGACCCATTCGTTCATCTTTATTTCATAGAAATCCCTGGCTTCGCTTCCGACCCAAATTTTGATGGTTTCTTCTTTTTTGCAACCGGCAAGAAACAAAAAACCGAAGAACGCTATAAAAACAAAGGCACATATATGCCCAAAAATTCTTCTTTTCATTTTACTCCTCCTAATCTGATTCCTGCCGGGTAAAGCACTATTGCTTTACTACAGCGCCAACTGCCCTGCTTCTGTCCTTGAGTACGGCAAACACGATATAGTAGGTCTGCGCGCCTTTCAGAAGAACAGGGTTGCCGTTGTTACTGCCAAGCCCGTCATTAGCGGCGTTGGCGGCCTCATCACTGCGGTCCATCGGAACATAAATCGTGTCCGGCGACAGGTTTTTAACTCCGCCGGCTTCAGTACTGGGTATCCACATATCAAACGCATAGCCGCTTGACTCAAAGTCATCCTTGGCGAGCCTGATGAACTTTACCGCAAACCTGCCGTCCTGGCTGATGCCCTTTCCTGGATAGTCAACAGTCCATCCCTGCGGGGCTACTGCCGCTGAGTTGTATTCCCACAGGTAGACATACTGTGCGTCTTTCAAAGCGCCCTTGATGTCCTTGATCCTCGCGTCCGACTTGGAAACATTTTCCATCATGAACCTCTGCTCGAAATTGGAACCCCATTCGGCAAATGCCCCGGTTGTGCGGTATCCGTAGTTCGGGTCTTCCGTTGCCTTATCGCAGCCCATCAAGCCAAACACGGCGACGGCAACAATAAGAATAAATGCAAGATTTTTCATAAAATTCCTCCTGTCTAGTATTTATATATAATTTAACACTTATCCATGCTTTAGGCAAGGACAGAATTATGTGAAAAGACACGGCAGGATGGGCTCGGTACAACCCTGAGCGGACATTAGACTTGTTCGGGAACCCGGTTGGTTCCTTCACAAGTCCTGCATTTTTCGGGCTTGACCTTTTCAAAGTCAGCCCTGCAAAAATGCGATTTTCTAAGGAAGTTGTTCAGAAACTGAAGTTTCCGAACAACTCTATTGATTTATGCGGATTATGTGCTATAATGCGGTTAGTTATAGATAACTTTGGGGGAAGTATTGATAGTACGGGAATCGGCGGAAAATTATCTGGAAACCATACTTGTACTGGGCCAAAAAGGGGAAAGCGTCCGTTCGATTGATATTGTAAATGAGCTTGACTACTCCAAGCCGAGCGTAAGCGTTGCCATGAAAAATCTGCGTACAAAGGGGTACATTGCAATAGACGAGGATGGGCATATAACACTGACAGGCAAGGGGCGGAAAATAGCGGAAACGATGTATGAAAGGCATATCGCAATTTCAGACTGGCTGATTTCCCTGGGGGTTGATAAAAAAACCGCCGTACATGACGCATGTAAAATGGAACACTGCATGAGCGAAAAAAGTTTTTCGGCAATAAAGACGCATATAGAGACAATATAATGAAAAGACAAATATTGATATTAACGCTTGCCGTATTATTCGCCGTAAACGGCTGTGAGCGAAACAGAACCTCCGCAGTGCGGAACATGGACGGCAGGATCAACGTAACAGCGACAATTTTTCCGCCATACGATTTTGTCCGTCAAATCGCGGGGGACATGGTCAACCTGAGTATGTTACTGCCGCCCGGAGCGGAGAGCCATTCCTTTGAACCTTCGCCGAGGGACATTATCACCATTCAGAACAGTGATATTTTTATCTATGGCGGCGGCGACTCGGATAACTGGATAGACCAGATTCTCCAGTCCATGAACACGGACAATATGCGTATTCTTGCCATGATGGACGCGGTGGACGTGGTTGAGGAAGAGATCGTCGAGGGCATGGAGGAAGAGGAGGAGGAAGAAGAGGGAACTGTTTATGATGAGCACGTCTGGACTTCACCGCGTAACGCGATATTAATTGTCAGGGCGATAGCGGAATTATTATGTGAAGCCGACTCCGCTAACGCCGTTTTGTACCGGCAAAACGCCGCTTTCTACATTGACGAACTGGCCCGGCTTGACACGGCCTTTTCCGAAACAACTGCCGGCGCAAAACGGAAAACTTTTATTTTCGCCGACCGCTTCCCGTTCCGGTATTTTGCCGATGCCTACGGTCTGTCCTACTTCGCCGCTTTTCCAGGATGTTCAACCGAGACAGAACCGAGCGCGGCAACAGTCGCTTTCCTCATCAATAAAGTCAGGGCAGAGCAAATACCCGTTGTGTTCCATATAGAACTATCCAACGAGCGGATGGCCGATACTATCAGCGGAGAAACAGGAGCAAAAAAACTCCTGTTCCATTCCTGCCACAATATCACGAAACGGGATTTTGATTCAGGGTTGGGCTATCTTGAAATCATGCGCCGTAATGTTGAAAATTTGCGGGAAGCGTTGTATTAAGGTGTTTAAGGAGAGATTGTGTTAATAGAGGGCCAAAATGTTTCGTTTGGTTATGACGGGTATGTTGTTGTCGGAGGACTTAATTTTTCGGTAAGCGCCGGGGACTTTATCTGCATTGCCGGAGAAAACGGCTGCGGTAAAACAACTTTGCTTAAAGGCATATTGCGCCTGATAACTCCAATGGAAGGCACGATGAGTTTCAGCAGTGAAATGAATCAAACCGGCACAGGCTATCTTTCTCAGGAAGCCGCCGTGAAAAAAGATTTCCCCGCAGGGGTTTTTGAAATTGTGCTGTCTGGAAACATCGGAAGAATGAAACTGCGTCCCTTTTACACCAAAGCTGAAAAAAACATAGCGGAAGAAAAACTGGAACATCTCGGCATTGCGGAACTGAAAAATAGCTGTTTTCGTGAACTGTCCGGCGGACAACAGCGTCGCGTTTTACTTGCCCGCTCGCTGTGCGCCGCAGAAAAACTTCTCGTGCTTGATGAACCATTTGCGGGTCTCGATCCCCTTATCAGCGCGGAGCTGTACAGCCTTCTAAAAAAAATAAACCGTGAAATGGGCATGACAATCGTTATGGTTTCCCACGACATTGATGCTGTAAACTGCGCCGCCAAAGTCCTGCACATACAAAAACGGCAGCTTTTTTTCGGAAGTATCGAAGATTACCGTAATTCTGAAACAGGCAAAAAATTTTTTGTGAAAATGGAGGCTGACAATGATTGATATAATTTCTGAAATGTTCGGTTATGCGTTTCTCGTCAGAGCCTTTGTAGTCGGCATACTGGTGTCTCTGTGCGCTTCCCTGCTCGGCGTGAGCCTCGTTATGAAACGTTTTTCCATGATAGGCGACGGGCTTTCCCATGTTGGGTTCGGCTCGCTGGCTGTCGCAACCGCCATGAATGCCGCGCCCCTTACCGTTTCCATTCCGGTGGTGATAGCCGCCGCTTTTCTGCTTTTGCGCCTGAGCGAAAACAGCAAGATAAAGGGAGACGCGGCCATTGCCATGATTTCCACCAGTTCTCTTGCCATAGGGGTCATAGTTATTTCTTTGACTACCGGAATGAATACCGATGTGTGCAATTATCTTTTTGGCAGTATATTGGCCATGAGCAAAAATGACGTTTATCTCAGCGTTGCCCTATCAATAATGGTACTTGTTCTCTTTTTCTTTTTTTACCACAAATTGTTCGCCATAACCTTTGATGAAACCTTTGCAAAAACCGGCGGAGTGAAAACGGGAATATACAATATGCTTATAGCTTTTTTAACAGCCTTGACTATTGTGCTGGGAATGCGTATTATGGGGGCAATGCTTATTTCAAGCCTGATTATTTTTCCTGCCCTTAGTTCAATGCGTTTGTTTAAAAAATTCAGGAGCGTTACCTTAACTTCCGCCATTGTTTCCGTTTTTTGTTTTTTTACAGGAGTTGTTATTTCATATATATACGCAACGCCCACCGGAGCAAGCGTTGTGCTGATCAATATCATTGTTTTTGTAATATTTTGGCTTACCGAAATGTTAAAAAATACAGGTTTACTGCAAAACATGAGGAGGAAGAATCATGAATAAAACCGTAATCACCGGCAAGGGTCTGTTAGCTGCAAATGCCGTTGTTTTGGCAATTGCCCTGTTTTTTTCGGCAAGCTGTACCGGAAATAACGGCGATGTCATTGAAATAAAAGAAAAAATGTTTATCTCACAGGTTAATGACGTTTATCTTAACCCGGATGATTACCTGGGGAAAACAATAAAACTTGAAGGGCTTTTTATGATGGAGTATCCTCCCTATATAGGAACGGAACCATACTGTTTTGTCCTTCGTTATGGACCGGGCTGCTGCGGAACCGACGGCAATGTCGGTTTTGAAGTAACATGGAAGGCAGACAGAAAAAATTCATATCCCGAAGTTAATTCCTGGGTTGAGGCAGTGGGCGAATTAAAAATGTACTCGGAAGAATTTTATGATGTTTTATATCTTGAATTATCTTCGCTTAATGTTAAAAATACCCGGGGCGCGGAATTTGTGAGTCAGTAATTGACTTGTTCGGGAGCTTCAGTTTCCGAACAACTCTAATATATAGCAAATTTTATCAGTTTGTTGTAATATCAAAAAAAGGGGAAAAATGTCCGTTCTTAAAGAAGGGTATCCGTTTATCTTACCGTCTCTCATTGCGGGTCTGGCTCTTTTTATAGTTTCCGGGCTTGTAAAGACAATGCCCGCCAATACAGCCTGCGCCGTCCTGGGGGCCGTGTTTGTAATATTCGCGCTCTTTTGCGTGTTCTTTTTCAGAGACCCAAAAATCACGGTTACGCAGGGAGAGGGAATTGTCCTTTCTCCATGCAACGGAACGGTAATGGAAGTTTTGGATGAGGGAGGCGAAAAAGTCGTCCGCGTGTTTCTTTCAATTTTCAGCGTTCATTTGCAGCGCTCGCCCGTGAGCGGGACTGTCGTTGATGTAAAACACAGGGACGGGAAATTCTTCGCGGCGTGGAACCCCCGCGCACAGGCGGAAAATGAACAGAATGTTATTATCATACAGGGAGCGGACGGCGTGTATACGGTGAGGCAGATCGCGGGCTTTCTGGCGAGGCGGTGCGTGTCGTGGGTAAGGGCAGGCGATGTTCTGAGAGCCGGAGATAAAATCGGCATGATCAAATTCAGTTCGCAGGTTGATATTCACCTGCCGGAGACGGCAGTGATAAAGGTTAAGCCGGGAGATAAAACAAAAGCGGGTATTACAGTGACGGCAAACGTTAGCTGAAGTTTGCGAACAACTCTATTTTTAAAGGTCGGTTGTAAAATGAGAAGAGTAAGGTTAAGAAGAACGCTTCCAAAAAGAAGGCCGCTGAAAAAAATACGGCTGAAAAAACCAGCGATAAAAAAAGAAAAACTTAAAAAGGGAATCTATATCATCCCTTCGCTTTTTACCTGCGGAAACATGAGCTTTGGAATCCTTTCGATGCTTTCTTCCATTAACGGACAATTTATACATGCCGCGTGGTTTCTTGTAGGCGCGCTTGCCTGCGATATACTGGACGGCAGAATTGCCAGAATGACAAACACCACCAGTGAGTTTGGCGTGCAGTTGGATTCGTTAAGCGATCTTGTTTCCTTTGGAATAGCGCCCGCTTTAATGATGTATATGCTTGTACTCAACAGAATGGATAAAATCGGCATAGCCATCGCCGTGCTTTTTGTACTGTGCAGTGCACTGCGTCTTGCGCGCTTCAATGTGCTTGCTCAAAGCGGAGAAGTTCACAAGCACTTTGTCGGTCTTCCAACCCCGGCATCGGCTGGAGTTCTCATTTCCTTCGTATTAAGCTACGAGCTTCTGGCCCCCGAAGAATATTCCCTCACCTTTAAAACCATTCCGGCTCTGATGGAATTTATGCCCGAATTTTTTAAAGCCATGCCGGTCGTTATCGTCGTCCTTTCTTTCCTCATGGTCTCCAATGTTCCGTATACGTCATTTAAAAGAATAAAACTGTCAAAGATCAGGACTATCGAACTTTTCGCAATATTAATCGTACTGATCATACTTGTCGTTATCTTTCCGCAAAATACGATCTTCATTATATTCACCGTTTACGCGGCATCGGGGCTTTTGTTTTACGTTCCCCGATTATTGTTGAGAAGAAGAAATATGTCTTCAGCTAACAAATCAAAATTGACGGAAAACTCCGAAATAAATTTATCAGACAGCGAGGTACTAGAAAATGATGTGTGACCCTGCAAACCCAAAAGCGTCCGGGCAGGTAGATATTTGGCAGGAAACTTTACCTGTAAGATTTGGAGCGATAGACAGATCGGACACGCTGACACTGGACTCGGTGTTTCAGTTTTTTCAGGAAGCGGCAATCTGCCACGCGGAAAATCTGGGAGTTGGGCGGGAAGATATGGCAAGAACAGGGCAGGTTTGGATTCTTTCGCGAATATCGGTGCAGGTAGACAGGAGGCCCAATTACCGCGAAGTTATCACTGTCAGGAGCTGGCCCAGGGGGTGGGAGAAACTTTTTGCCATTCGCGATTACGACATCCGGGGCAAGGACGGCGTTCCGGCAGTGTCCGCCCGCAGCGGTTGGATAATCCTGGANATTGAAAAACGCCGTCCCCTGCGCCCGCAGTCAGTCATGGACAGCCTGCCCAAAAATGANGGAGCGGACGCTCTCACCTGGGGGCCTATCGGCCTTGAGGAACGCGGAAATCTGCAAAAGACGGGAGAAAGGAAGGCCCTGTACACCGATGTTGATTACAACGGGCATGTCAACAATGTCAGCTATATTCAATGGATAGAAGACGCTCTTGACCCTCAGCTTCTTGAAAAGGCGAAAAGGATGCGTTTTGACATCAACTATCTGAATGAAATTCTAAGCGGTGAAACCATCGAAATCCTGTCCGCCCCCGTTGAAGATGAAAGCGGAGCCTCGGCTTTCGCGTTTGAAGGGCGTAAAAGCGAGAACTCTCAGCCTGCTTTTCGCTCGGAATTGCGTCTTTGGCAGTAAAAACCCGCTTGCGAATGAGCCAAATACGGCGAAACAAACCTTATTTATTCGCAAATTCCCCAAAACTATGATAGATTAATTGTAGATGTATACTAGGGAAATTTTGGCTCCGAGAGCCTCTCCTATTGAAAATGGAAATCCTCTGCATGGAACATGGAACAGGGCTTTTGAAGGAGTGGATTTGCTGGAAATACGCAAACCTTACCGCTATCCTCTGCCGAGATGGGCAAGGGATTACCGGATAAAGGAATGGGAATGTTTCAGCGCCCACGATGACCATTTTCTTCTGGAAGCGATTTTTTGTAATGTAAAACTGTACAGAATGGCGCAGGTTATACTTTATGACAAGGAAGACGGCAAAAATTTTATTTTCAGGAAGATAAAACCGGGCTCCGGCTGGCAGCTTCCGTACAGCCTTGCCAACGCCTCGGTTGACAGCCGTTCTTCCAGTTTTTATTTCCGCATTCACAGTTGGCTGGACGCTGACACCGTAAAACTCGACATCAATATTGAAGCCGCACACCGCCGTCCTTCGCTGACCGCCCATCTTGCCTATAACATAAACAGCCATGATGTTACTCCTATGGCGGTTTCGCTGGGAATAACGGAACAGCGTATCATGTACGCCTATAAAGCCCTTGCTCCTGTAAGGGGCGACATGGTTTTCTCGGGACGGCATATCAGCCTGAAGCAGGATGGCTGTTCGGGCTTTTTTTGCGATTATAAGGGTTTTTTCCCCTACCGTATGCAGACAACGATTTGCACGGCAATGGGGTTTGATGAAGAAAACAGGCGGTTTGGCTTTCATATTGCCGAAAATCAAACAAGGGAAACAAACAAGAACAACGAAAACGCGCTATGGGTAAACGGGCAGTTAACCCCCCTCCCGCCCGTGCTGATTACAATGCCAAACGGCCCTGACGCGGACTGGGTTATTCAGGATGTGGAAGGAATGGTGGATTTAACCTTCACTCCAAAAGAGGCAAATAAAAGCGGAAGGGGGCTGATTTTTACCAATGTAGAGTTTAACGCTCCGCTTGGGTATTACAATGGGATGTTGGTCAATTCTGAGGGTTTGCAAATACAGATTAAAAACCTTTTTGGAATTGGAGAAAAACTTTATTTGCGGGTGTAATTATGGCAAAAAAAGAAAATGCGGTTTACGCGCCGGGTGAACTTAGCCGCGTACGTGACAAGTTGGGAGTCAAGGATCAGGCTGAAGCCAAGCGCATAGCTCAGCTTCTCGGCGGTGAGGTGGGCACGGAACGGAGCCTTGAGCCGGATCCGTCAAAGCTCAGAAGAAATGTAAAACAGAACACTTTGGTGGGCGGTAAACGTCCTGGCCGCAGGGTAGACACCGCGCTTGGCGATGAAGAAGAAAAACTGCTCGGCAAAATCAGGAACAGGATTGATTTTTATCCGGGAGACGATCCTTCCGTAGCTCCAAGACTCGGTTACAGAGAGCGGGTTAAAATTGATCAGTTCGCGGGGCAGGTAACGTTTGAAATCAAAAATTCAATACAGGTGCTTACTTCCATTTTTTCGTTTTTTAAAGAACCGGTTGACTATGTAAATTCTCGTTTTGTAACAAAACGAATGAATGAATACTACCACAAAATTGAAAAACTGGTAACAGCGGCAAGAAACCTCTTTCCAAAAAACAACACAAAACGCAACCATCAGCTAAAAAGAGCGTCTCCATTTGTTTATAATGTAATTGAAACCATCCGGGGATGGAACATTGAACAAATAGGAAATAACATGACCGAATTACAGTCACATCCCCGTTCGGTAACGGTTTCCAATTTCGCGGATATATTAAGGAATGTATACAAACCGTTGTATATTCTTTCGGATTTAAATGCGGAACATCTGAAATCGGCTTTTAAATTAATATACAAAGTCCTGTACATAGAAAGCCCGATGGATGCAAAAGAAAAATATCAGGATATTATACGCAACATTATATTATCCATAATTGAAATACGGCGGGATGTTCAATTTGGAATGTATCCGCTGTTAATGAAATTAATATCTGACCGTTTCGTTTCTTACGAACGGTTTTTCATAGAACGCCGACGGCGTTATATGGCTTTTTTAAATGTTACCGGAGCCGAATTGCTGGACGCAGCAGGATTAAACGTACAGCAGATAGAAAGCATTGATGTTGAAACGCTTCAGCATAATAATGAAGAGGAAGAAAAAGCCGAAGAAGCGGGAACTGCCGGGCAGGAGGAGCAGGAGCCGGATGAAGAGGAAGATCCCAATGATCCTGAGGTAATCGCCCGCAAAGCGAAGCAGGAGGCGGAAAGAGCGAGACAGGAAGCTGAAAGGGCGGAACAAAAAGCTATGGAGCATGGACAGGCGGCCCTGGAAACCCTCTTTCCAAAAGCGGGGTGGGATAAACTTGAAGAGTACCCTGATCTTTATCCCTATTTTGCCAACGTATTCAACATGAAACACGGTTATGAATTAATTTCTCCCACGGATACATTACAGCAGGTTTCGGTATTGATGCAAATACTTGACGATCTTTTCATCGGGCTGCGTTATGTGAACTTTGGAACGATAACATCTCCCGACGGCACTCACATAAATATAACCGAAGAGATGTCTGAAATTATCAATAACTGGCGCAGGTACATAGAGGACAGTTTTAGCAAGGACTATCTTCCGCGCCTGAATGATTACTGCCGTATGCTGGAAAATTCCGAAGAGTCAAGGGGATCGGTATACGCAAAAAAAACATTGAATGAACTGCACTGGATCAAACGGCTTTACTTCCTTCCGTATTATAAATTTGAAGCCCTTGGACCTCCTCCGTTTCAAAAACAGGACGTTATCCCAATTTACAGCCAGATAAGAAAACTGCGGAGAAATCTTACCTCGATTGCTATGGGTATTGAACAGGGAACGCGCACGGGAGGAGCGACATCAAAGGCCTCATGCAATGGAATCAATAACCCGTGGGAGACGTGGAATTTCCAGATTCCAAATCAGGTATCCAGACGGCTGGAGATGCTGCTGCCGCAGGAAAGAAGGATAAATGCCACTCTGGTTTTCTTTTCGCTGTCGGCGATTACAGTGCTGGACTATATCGTAAACAACGAAAACAGCTGGTCCTACAGCAGCGGACGGCCAGGCCCGCTTTTCCGCAGTATCAGAAACGAGGGAATCACTCCGCTGTTTGGGGTAGATGAAAAACTTGACGCTGACAAGATTTTCAAGGACTCTTTAAAAAAGGCTGAAAAATCATAATAGGATTATTCAGAAACTGAAAGTTAACGAAGTAAACCAGACTTTCGAATAACTGTCAGCGGATTTGAAGCTGTATTCTGTTAATGTCGGCAAACAAAAACACATCATCGTCAAGCGCGTGAAAATAAGTGAAGACCCGTTTCTTCGTCGTAAAATCACGATAAGCCGAGGACAGACAGCTTTTTCCGCCCGCGATAAAAGTTTCCAGCGCTTCGCGAAAAAATCCGCGCCATGCCCAATTTTTACCGCGATAGTCACATAACGTAACATTCCCCAAATGCCATTCAAAGTTAGGTGTAATTTGATTGCCCTGCCTGTCGCACAAATAAATTCGAACAACTTCCGGCAGTTCACTGCAAAGTTCGGTAAGGTACATATCTTTATGTTCTTTCCTGAAAAAAAGCGGATTATCAATCAGAAAAACCCCGACCTTGGAATCCAGATAACTTTTCAGCAAATCAGTCTGAATTATTTTCTTATGCAGAACATTATAGGCGGCTTCGGTTGAAGCGGAAAAAACATTGTAATTAACAACCGCTTCGCTCATTGATGCCTGCGGATGGGCAATCAAAAATCCCTGATAAAACCTTCCCCTTGTATTCATGCAAATTTCAAGCTGACGCTGTGTTTCTATTCCTTCATATAACACTTCTATTCCGACAGCCTCGGCAAAAGCCGCCAGATGTTTTATATACTCACGATAATGATATGAGCTTTCGCTTTTATGAATGTAATCAATATCCAGTTTTATTATATCCGGCTGAAGCAGAGCAAGCCTTTCAAGGTTATTTGCATTCCTTCCATAATCGTCAAGCGCGATATGGCATCCGGCTTTTTTGTAAAAAGTTAAAACATTGATATGTTCGTCACTCGCGTTAAATTCTTCTTCCGTGATTTCAATAACAATTCTGTCAGGGTCTATTCCGAATTCATGCGCCCACCGTATTGTCGGCAATTCTTCGGGGTTATCGGTATATTTATCGATCCACGCCAATCTTATATTGATGAACAGATTCTCGGTCCGCTTTTCTTCCACATATTTTTTCAGAGCGTATCTTCTTACTATCCTGTCTACCCTCAGGGCTTCTTCATGCGTGATGTTTGGATCGCAGAAAAAAGGCCCCAACGATTTTATGTTTCCGTCGCTGTCTATAAAACGCCCCAAAACTTCGTAGGAGTATACTGTGTTTGAATCGGCGGAAAGAATGGGTTGAAAATAGGCAATAACGTTATTCTCTGATAGTTCCATTTTAGTTCCTGAACAAAATCCCTTCCCAGGGATCCAAACGGTGATCAAAATTAAAATCCACCCATGTTGAGATAACCGGCGTTCCCGAAAAAAGAGAGGCAAACTTTTTCGGCAGCCTGACTCTGCGGGAAGAAAAATTGAGCGCGACAGTATACTTTTCCCCGTTCAATTCACGTTGATAGATCAAAAGGCGGTTATCTGCAAAAATGGGGATAAACTCGCCGTAAATCAGACATTCGCTGTTTTTGCGCATAACGATAAGAGTTTTGTAAAAATTTAAGATTGACTCAGGATTGTCTTTCTGTGACGCGTAATTTATGTACCTGTAATTGCGGTTAACGCCCAGCCAGGGCTTTGCCGTGCTGAAACCGGCGTTCTCGCTCTTATCCCATTGCATTGGAGTGCGGGCATTGTCCCGCGAGCTTGCCCTGATCCACTTCCAGCGCAAAAAACCGGGGATGCACAGTTTCTTCATCAGTTTATTTAAACCGTGGCTTACCACATCGTCAAGTTCATTCAGGCTTTTAAAATCGAAGTTGGTCATGCCGATTTCCTGCCCCTGATAAATAAAGGGAGTGCCCCGGAGAGTCAGTTCAAACAGGGCGAGCATTTTCGCGCTCT
>JGI24698J34947_10000927_pt1 | contig 14892 bp, 15 predicted proteins | sample TergutMp193P3_FD_34947 | JGI IMG/M metagenome (IMG submission 34947) | reverse complement strand
TGGAAGGTTACGCGCAATTCCGACTGTCAGCAGTACCGGCGCGGACTCGCCGACAACCCGGCCCACGGCGAGTATTGCGGCGGTAAGTATGCCCGGCAGGGACGGCGGCAGAACCGCGTGAAGTATCGTCTGGAATTTTGTCGCGCCCAAAGAAAGCGAGCCTTCGCGGAATGAATCCGGAACGGTTTTGAGCGCCTCCTCGGTGGTTCTGATGATCACCGGAAGTATCATGATGCTTAACGTGAAACCGCCGGCTATGATCGACTGGCCTAAATTGAAAACGCGGCAAAACAGCAGCAGCCCGAAAAGGCCGTAAATAATCGAGGGTATGCCTGCAAGGGTGTCAATGGCAAGTCCCAAAAAGCGGCTAACGCCCGACTTGGGCGCGTATTCGTGCAGGTAAACCGCCGTCATTATTCCCACGGGCAGGGCTATGGCAAGGGACACCACAACAGTCCATGCCGTGGAAACAATCATGGGCAGGAGGCTTTGGTTTACCGGCCCGAAAATAATCGAGAGTTTCATCCGCCCTGCCGACTGGAGCAGAATATAGGCGATGATGCCGATGAGGGCGGCGCTGACCGCGACTGAGGCAAAAATCATCAGGCCGTACAGGAAGCCGTCGATGGTTTTTCTTTTTCGATGAGCTGTCATGCCCCATCCTCCCCGCTCCGTCGGCGTACCCAGAGGATCACGCCGTTCAAAATAAATATCATTATCAGGAGCACCACGCCGATGGAAAAGAGCATGTTGGCGTGCCTGCCGTCCGCGTAACCCATTTCCAGCGCAATGGTTGAGGTAAGCGTCCTGACGCTTTCCAGGGGATTCGTGATGAACTGCACGGAATTTCCCGCCACGAGAATCACCGCCATAGTTTCGCCTACCGCGCGGGAAAAGCCCAGAATTATTCCCGCGATTACCCCGGAACGCGCGTGGGGCAGCACCACATTCCAGGCCGTCTGCATTTTGCTTGCACCTAACGCAAGGGACGCCTCGCGCCGCGAGCGGGGCACTGCCTTGAGGCATTTTTCCGCTACGGCAATGATCGTGGGGAGTATCATTACAGCTAACACTATTACCGCCGCAAGGAGGCTGTTGCCGGACGGGACTTTAAAAGTGTTTTTGATGGCCGGCACTATCACCATGAGGCCGAAAAATCCGTAAACCACCGACGGGATGCCCGCCAGTAATTCAACGCTGCTGCGGAATATGTTTGCGATTTTTTCCGGCAGAAACTCGGACATAAACAGGGCGCAGAGTATTGCCACCGGCACTCCCACGAGCAGCGCGCCGATACAGACCAGTATGCTGCCCATTATCATGGGGAGTATCCCGTAGACCTTGCGGTCTGTGGGAAGCCAGTCCATGCCGGAAGCCAGTCCATGCCGGAAAGGAATCTGAAAAAGTTGTACGGCGGTTCCGGCAGTATGATGTGAATCTTTTGGGTCAGCCCGGCTATGGCGCCTGGGTAGCTTACGGAACAGGTGTACGCATCGGGAAAAGTAACTGTTCCGTCTCCGGCTTCAATGGGCTGCAGCAGGCGGGTTCTGCCTTTTTTCTCCGGCGCAAGGCGGAAGGCCAGCTCACGATTTTCCTCGCGATTTTGAAATTGAAGCAAAATAGCTTTAGTGTCCCAGGGCAGTTCAATAAAGCCGCGTGGGTTCTCGTAGGTTTGGCCGTTAATTGTAATGCGGTCGAATCTTTCGATGACCAGGCGCAGGGTTGTTGCGGTCGGAGAAAAGAAAGGCTCCGCCCCCTGTGCACAGATAAATATTACAATGGCTCCCAGAGCCGCGACTCCCGTAAAGGAGACGCCCCTGAAGAGCCATGCAAATACAATGTCGATAATACGGCGCGGCTGCATTACGCCCTTATCTTACGCTGATCCAGCTTTTTTTTACAATGGTTTGCCCTTCGTCACTCAGCGTCCAATCAAGGAACGCCTTTGTAGCGGCGTTGAGGGCAGTGCCCTGTTTGGTAATGAGGATAAAGGGACGGGCGATTTTGTATGAGCCGTTCTTTACGTTGTCATTGCTTGCGGCAACGCCGTCAACGCTGATGGCCTTGATTGAACTATCAACCGAGCCGAGCGAGATGTAGCCAATCGCGTCGACGTTACTCGCAACCGCTGATTTAATCGCGCCGGTTCCATCGAAAATGATCGCGTTCCTGATCAAATCGCCATCAGAAAATTTGACGAGTTCCTGAAACGCGCCCCTGGTTCCCGAACCGGGTTCCCGTGAAACTACCGCGATGCCGCCGGTCTTGCCGTTTGCCGCAACGCCGAGCTGTTCCCAGTTGCTAATGGCGCCGGTGTAAATCTCTTTGATCTGATCCATAGTCAGGCCGGAAATGGGGTTGTCGGTGTTCAAAACAACCGCAATGCCGTCAATGGCGACAACCAGCGGCTCAAGGCCGGTTCCGATTTCCGCAGGAGTCAGTTCCCGGCTGGACATGCCGATCTCGTAGGTGCCTTCGCCGGCACCCTTGATCCCGTCACCGGAACCGGTCCCGCTGATGGTAATTTTGACATCGTGGGCATTTTCGTACTCGGCCTGAAACAATTCCATCAGCGGCGTTACCGAAGTGGAACCCCCGACCGCGATTGTGTGAGCCTCTGCGGAAGATTGCGCTTTGCCCTTATTACATCCGGTAAAGACAAGGCCGGCGGCCATCAACAAGACTGCAAAAATAGTAAATAATTTTTTCATCATTCAACTCCTTAAATAAGATGATGATAAATAATTGCTGTTTGCGTGTTAATGGTTTATGATTGATTTGTTAAAATTTGGTTAAACGGAGGATAGGGAAAAGTTGTTGTCCGTAGCCTATGCGTATTGGAAAGGGCGCAGATTACGGACAAAAACCCATTCCCTATTTAGCGCTGCCTGTCCCGCAGTATTATACTATTTATTAAAATCATAAACTTGGTAAAAAAACATACGATGTTTAGGATTTTATTAAATATCGCTTGACACATATTTGCGGTTGCGTTATCCTTAAAGCAATGAAAGATATAATGATAGAAAGACCTGAATATCTCCTTGAACTTGAAAAGCAGAAAGGGAAATCCAGCCTTATTAAGGTGGTAACCGGCGTCCGGCGTTGCGGAAAATCAACGCTTCTGCGGCTGTTTCAGAAAAAGCTGGCAAAGGACTACAAAAACGCAAACCGCATAATAAGCATAAGCCTCGAAAGTATTGAGAATGATGAGCTTCGTGACGGCAAAGCTCTCTATAAATATGTCAAAGGCAGGCTTAAATCCGGCGGCATGCACTATGTATTCATTGACGAGGTGCAGCTTGCCGCCGGCTACGAAGAAGCGGTAAACAGCCTCCGCCTGCTTAAAAATGTGGATTTATATGTTACGGGTTCCAATTCAAATATCCTGTCAGGCAAATTCGCTACGCGCTGGGCGGGGCGTTATGTCGAAATCAGGATGCTTCCACTCTCGTTCAGGGAATATGCCGGCGTATTTCCCAATGCCAATCCCGATAAAATATTCAGCAACTACATCGCATGGGGTTCGTTCCCCGAAACGTTGGCTTATTATAACGAACCCCGGAGCAATGCAAGCGCCAGAAATGATCAGCGTATCCCGAAAGCGCTTTTTTCCCGGGACGGAGACGGCTGGAATGAATCCGGCGTACATGGCTATCTTGATGCAATATACAACAGCATAATGATTAAGGATGTCATGCTGCAGCATGGGGTTAAAGAAGCGGCTTTACTGGAAAGGGTTGTTAAATGCTTGTTCTCGAACATTGGGAGCGAAACTTCCGTAAACGGCATGGTAAATATGCTGAACAACGATTTAAAATTGCGCGTAACGGACAAAAAAGTCTATGCCGCAACATTGGAAGCCTACATAGACGGGCTGTTAAAGAGTTTCGTATTTTACAAAGCCGAGCGCCGCTGTATCAAAGGAAGGGAATACCTGAGAACGAATGCCAAATACTACGCGGTTGATGTTGCCCTGCGTTATTATCTGCTCGGAAACAAAGGTGCCGACAGCGGGCATATCCTTGAAAATATTGTGTATTTGGAACTCCTGCGGCGCGGCTATAAGGTCAATATCGGCAAAGTCGGAGAAAGGGAAGTTGATTTTGCTGCGAAAAACACGGACGGAATTGAGTATTACCAGGTGGCAGAAACGGTTCGCGGAAAGGAAACCCTTGCCCGCGAAGTTTCTCCGTTAGATGCTATCAAAGATCATAATCCCAAGTTTCTTTTGACCCGCGATTATGAACCTAGAAAAACGCATAACGGGATAAAACAACTCAATGTGCTGGAATGGCTTTTGGGATAGTCACCGTAACAGTAAAAGAGTCAGCAGAGCCAAGCCTATTTGCCGCTTGCCTTTACAGCGGCGGCAGCGCGTACTCGATTCGCCCGGCGCGGACAGCATTCATAAAAGCGTCAAATTGTTCCTGTATGCTTTTGGGCAGGTAATCGCGATACCCGGCATCATCATCAATAAAATTGAGGTAGCCGTCCCGCGCTCCCACAATGCGAGCCGTTCCGTATTGAAGCTTTCCCGCGACAGCTTCACCAAGAATCTCCTTGACGAGTTTTTTCTGCTCCATGAGTCCGCAACCCAGTATGTATCCCGGCGCCCGCGCGTACTCGCTGGTGTTGAAGAAAACCGCGTACGCGCCTTTTTCCCGTATGGCGCGTATGAGGCCCTGCGCCGCGCCGCCCGCAATGGAAGTAAATACATCAACTCCGCCGTCAATCATGCCGGACGCAAGGTCAGCGGCCTTGTTCGCGTCATACCAGTTGCCTATTACGCGAAAATCGAGAGTGATTTCAGGATCAACACGCCGCGCCCCGTCGAGAAAGCCGGGAACTATATGCCGGATGAGCAGGGGGTACTCCTGCGCCGCGATAAAGCCGATTTTTTTCGCGGAATTGGCGCGGGGCATGGCGCTCGTTGTTATCAGCCCCGCAAGATAGCCCAGGTACAGGGACTGCTCGTATTGATTGTACAGCCATGTGCTTATCTGCGGGCTGCCTTCGTAATACGCATCGGTAACAAGAAATTTCTGGCTGGGGAATTTCGCTCCCACGCTGGCGCAGATTTCGGGTAACGAAGGATTCGATCCCAATACGAGATCATAGCCGCCCTCTGCCACCAGAGACGTAAGCTGTTCCTCCCATTCGGCCTGATTAAAACCCGCTTCGTATACCCGCACCGTTACATTCGGATTCTCTTCCGCAAATTCCATCGCGCCGTCCGCCATCATTTCATATGGGGGGCTTCCCGCCGTTACCCCGGTAACATACACCAGCACTGAAAAATTTCCCGTAACGGATGCACCTGCCTCGACTTTGCCCCCGCTTACACTAACAATCAGTGTCGCTATAATCGTGATTATCAGCAAAGTACGCATTGCCGCATTAATTTTTTTGTTTTTCATTTCTCATTACTCCCTGTTTTTAATTTCCTTTATTTCTGCCCCGGTGGGCAATTTTGTAATTGTTTCATGCCCCGGTATTCCTCAAAAAGCCGCGCATAAGGTTCTGCCTTTTTTTCATCGGGCTGTACGCGGCTTTCAATGCGTACCAGTGCCGAGGCAGCCTCGCAAAGCGATGCATATTTTCCCAAGGCAAGCGCTCCGGCAATGGCAAGCCCCAAAAGTTCAGTTTCCTTTTGCGCCGGAACAAGTATCTCGCGCCCGCTTACATCGGCTTTTATCCGGTTCAGTATGCCGTTGTGCGCGGCAGCCCCTGCCACGCGCAGTTCAGTGATTTTTGCGCCCGCTTCTTCCATGACGGCGATAAGGTCGCGGATTGCGAAACAGATTCCTTCCAGCACGGAGCGGGCGAATTCCGGCCTGCCTGTTGACAGGCTGAGGTTTCGCATAACAGCCAGTGCCTGCGGATTCCAGACCGGTGCGCGTTCCCCGGCAAGGTAAGGCAGAAACACCGGGAGTTCCTCACCGTCCGGCGCAGCTTCCGCCAAGGCAAAAAATTCATCGTAGGTTTTAAGGCCCAGCAGGTCCCTGGCCCATTCAACGGCCCTGCCACTGCAAGAAATTATTCCCGAAAGATTCCAGTACGGCGTTACCGGGTGCCTGTAAGACAGCAGCCGCGCATCGTCAATGCGCCGCTCCGTGCATGCGTTTATTCCCTCGGAGGAACCGGCCCGGTCGCAGGCCTGCCCCGGACTGCTAATGCCGGTGCCGAGTATTGCCGCGATAAAATCAGAACCGCCTGAAATAACCGGAATGTTAGGCGCAAAACCAAAGTGTTTGGCAAGCGATGGAAGGATACCGCCGAAAATTTCCATCGGCCTGATAAAGGGAGGGAATTTTTCCGCATCGAGTTTCAGCGTTTCGAGTAACTGCGCGTCCCAAAACCAGCGCTCAAATCCTTCCGCCGGAAACACTGTCCGCGCCTCGCCGGTCAGCGCGTACGCAAGCAATTCGGGACAGCCCAAAAACACGCGGACGCGCTCATACAATTCAGGCTCATTGCTTTTAACGGCAAGCGCCTTGGGCACAAAAAAACTCTGGTCAACAAAAGCGCCGCGCAGCGATGAAACTTCTGCGGCTGCCGCTTCCGCACGGCGGTCAAGCCAGAGGCGGGCAGGAGCCGCGTCCACATGCAGTCCCGCCGCGGTAAGTTCAGGTTCCCCCAGAACAGGCGTCAAGCTGGGGCCGTTCCCGCTGATGACCACGGCGTTTACATCAGCCAGGCGTATCGCGCCATTGCCTGCTCGTGCGGCATGAGCCAGAACCGCGCAGCAATCGCCAAACGCCCGCAGCCATTGGCCGCAATCCGCCTCGTGGCGCAAACCCTCAGCCGGAAATGACTTAACGGGAACGGCTGCATAAGCCAGGCGATTCCCCTCAAAATCCCATAACGCGGATTTAAAGACCGATGTTCCTATATCAATAGTAAGAAGCAAGAGCAAAGCCCCCGTATTTTCCCAATTACCACAAATCCTATGGTGTTTTTAAATCAATGTCAATTCAGAAATTTTTACTTTTTAGCGGCGCAGACCCGATAGTAATAAGCCTAAAAAAGCAGGTTAATTTTTTCATAGCGATTTATTCATTCGGCAATAGTTTAAGCATTTGGACCTGATTGTCTTTTTCCGCCAGCATCCAAATGTACGGCTTGTCGTAAATAATGCTTTGGGGTATTGTTAATGTGCCGAGGTATTCCACGTCAATGAAATGCAAAACTTCTTCCGGATTGTCAATATTCCGCTTTTCTATTCCTACCATCGTCACCTGATTTATAAAATCGAGTGAAGTATGAACGGTATTCCAACTTTCATTGCCGTAAACGCTCGCGCCATATACAAATAACCAATATCCGCTCGGCATAAAACCTCTTTGGCTGCCTAAAGCTGTGAAATTTTGCATATCGTTCGCATATTGAAAAAAATGAAAAAGGAAATTGTTTTTTTCAATATTATCTATAAGAAGCCATATACTTTCATTTCCTTTGTTATATCCCATTAATGAATACGGACGACCAGGATTCAAGCTAAACCCCAATTCTTTCTCATCGTTTATTATCAGCGTATCACCAGTGGATAAATCAATAGAAACCAAACAATTTTCAACCGATCCGCGTTGACATAGTAAAGAAAAGGCCGTATCGCCATTGACCACCGCTAACCCTTTGCCGTCAGCATATCGGAAACCAAAATAATTCGGAATGTTGTTTAGACTCAGTTCAGTCTGTTTATGCATTGTTTCTTTTTCAAAAATGTATATATAATCTGTAGCCATTATATAGATACAGTCATTATATTCAGCCAGATCGTAATTGCCGATTATTTTGGGAGGAGAGCCTACAGAACCGGGACGACTAACAAACCCGTTATCGGTCAAATCAAAACTTTCCACAATTACCGCGCCGGCTTTTTCCGGGTTATACGGTTTTAGTTTGCGCGGCGGGGCCTGATCGGTAGCCCCATTATCACAGGCAAAACTGCAAAGAGTTAAAACAAATATAATTGTAAAAATAGCTATCCGCATGGTTTTTCCTTTAGTTCAGTTAAATTTATCAGGAGGCCATTTTTTTACAAATTCTTCAAATTTCGCACATGGCACTGCGCGCGTCTACTGTATGCTAACAGGCAGGGGGGATCCTTGTCTATAAATAGACACAAAAGTAAGGCTGCTTTTCATTCCCTTATAGTCCGCCCTTACATAAAATCTCGCAAGCTGTGCCCCCGGCATAAGGGAGACGGGAAGCGGATCGCCGTGCCGTATGGGTTTCCATGCGGAACTGTCTTCCATCCATTCCACTGTTTTTTTATTCCTTTCCTCCCACGTCATAAGCCCTTCCATATCCGGCTCCACCGACCACTCCTGAGTGAATCCGGAATCAATTGTAATCTGCGTGTAATCCGTGTAAAACAAGTTTAATTTGCTCCCAGTGGCAGCAAAGGTTTCAAGCTCATGGTAATACTGCCTGATATACAATAAGCTGACAAAAAGAATATTTTCATCCGGGGGCGGATTGCAGGGGATGCCGTTATCGCCGCCGCCGCACCCCGGCAGCAAAAGCGCGGTTGCCAGCCCGACGGTAATAAGCCTGAAAAAGCAGGTTAATTTTTTCATAGCGAACCGTCCTGCTTAATAATCGCTTAAAAAAGAACGGAAACGTCGGAAAGGACTACCGGGTCGTTTCTGGAGATTGCCAGTATGTCCATCGGGCGTTCTTCGTCAAGGATGGTGATATGCTTATCGTTTTCGTCAATAATTACCATATTGCGGACGGTGATGTTGAGTTTTTCGACGGTTTTGTTATCTTTTTTGAACGGGGTGTCGTGGATTGCCACGACAAGGCGGGTTTCGCCGCCCGGGCGTCCGGCAGCTCGTTCTCGCTATTAGCGTTTTTATTTGCGTCTGGGAAAGCGGGCGCATGGCACGTTAGCGTAAAAATTGAAGCGTTCAAAAGGGCAAGGGATATGGCCGCTATAAATAATATTTTTTTACATGGCATCTTAAGCTCCGGCTATTGGCTATTATATGAAAAGCGCCGGGTGATTAAGATAGCCTATAACCTGAGCATATACGCCGCCAGTTTGTTTGTCAAGGGGAATTTGTACTTTTTTGGGGCAAAGCCGCGCCTGTTTGCGGGGACTTGATTATTATTCGCCAGTCTTCTATTTTAATAGTATGAGGATTCTTTCCCCTCTGCGCGGAGGGCTTTTTATCATTGAGTGCGCCCGTTTCTCTTTTCTAATCGGGAGCATGGCTATACTCAGGCACAACGCGGGAACGGCCTTTCCCTGGCAACTGTACGCGGTGCCAAACGCCCTGTTTTTACTGATGGCCTTGTTTCTGTGGCTGGACACGTCCAAATACGGCGTTTATTCGCTGCTGTATATTTCAGGCAAATCATTAAGCCTCTTTTCAGGAATAGCGAGCGGGATTGCTTTTTCCCAAAACCTGGGAAACCTGAATTTTTATGAACGGGGGCTTGCCAACCCGCTCCTTGTTTTGGCGCTTGTTATTATTATCGATCTGATTTCCCTTGTCATTGCATTGATTCTTTCCATCAAAAATAAAAATCACATACCGGTTTTGTCAAATACCGACACGGCTGCCGGAGTTCAGGCGGCGGATAATGAAACCGGCAAATACGGAGGCGCGTAATGCGTATTATTCCTGTAGCAAGCGGTAAAGGCGGAGTTGGAAAATCTCTGGTTGCCGCTAATTTGGGCGTTGCTTTGGCGCAGGCGGGGCAGCGGGTAGTGTTAGCCGATCTGGATTTGGGCGCGTCGAATCTCCATCTCGTGCTGGGGCATCATTCGCCCCGCAGCGGGATAGGGACTTTCCTGAGCAATACCAAATCGGATTTTAATGATGTCATTGCGGATACCGAGGTTCGGGGCCTGCGCTTTATTCCCGGTGATACTGAAATTCCCGGAACGGCGAACCTCAAGGTGTTTCAGCTCAAGGCGCTGGTCAAAAGGCTGCTTGCGTTAAAAAACGACGCCGATACTTTGATTCTTGATCTGGGCGCAGGGACTCATCAATCAATACTTGATTTTTTCCTGCTGTCCGGCCAGGGGATTGTAGTTACCGCGCCTGCGGTAACGGCGGTGCTTAACGCCTACGTGTTCCTCAAGAATACCGTGTTCAGGCTGCTGTTTACCTACTGTACCAAAGGTTCCCCTGCCCGCGAATACCTTGAAATGATTCGCAAAGACGGTTCGGGCGCGCAGAAACTCTATATCCCCAAAATACTTAAGGAGCTTAAAAGAATCGATGAGGAATCGCATAATAAGTTTGAATCCCACCTGAACAAGCTCCACCCCCGCCTCATAATGAATATGGTGGAGGGTCCCAAGGAAGCCAGCCATGCCATGAAGATACGGCGTTCCTGCGAAGAATACCTCGATCTGAAAATTGAACATTTGGGAGTTATCTACCGGGATCCAATGCAGGACAAGGCGCTTGGCTCCCGGCTGCCCATCATCCTGTATAAACCCCAATCGCTTTTGTCTCAGGCAATTTACCGCATAGCGGACAAGGTTCTCCAGTTCCCCGAAGATGATTTTGTTTTGGATGATAAAGCGATTGATGAAAGTTTCCAGGAAGCGGGATTGGAAGCTGAAATTGATTTTGGCAATAAAATGGAATATATTGAGGATTTGCTTCATACCGGAGCGCTTACTCAGAGCGATTTGATTGAAACAATCAGAAGCCAGCAGCTTGAAATTTCCAAACTGAAAAAAGACAGCGACGTGCTTAAAACAAAATTACTCCTGGCGGCGGCCCAGGGTTTTAAACCATAGGGGGCGGCCATGCTGCTATCGATTCCCTTTCCATCGTGGCTTAAACCGGAAATAATTCCCGGGCTTCCCGTGCGCTGGTACGGGCTGATGTACATAATTGCCTTTGGCGTCGCGTTTGTGATGTACCGCCGCCAGGTTCGGGAACGAAATTTTCCCATGAGCGATGATGACCTGTCCGGCCTGTTCTTCTGGGGCATTCTCGGCCTGCTGCTGGGAGCGCGGCTTTTTTCCACGCTTGTTTACGAAACCAGCGACATATACTGGCGACAGCCCTGGCTGATCTTCTGGCCATTCAGAAACGGCAGGTTCACCGGCCTTATGGGGATGAGCTACCACGGCGGCGCTTTTGCCGGCGCTTTGGCAATATTTATCTATTCGCGGGTAAAGCGTTACAGTTTTCGGGAAATAGGCGACATGTTTGCGGCAAGCATCCCCCTGGGCTACACCTTTGGCCGGCTGGGAAATTTCATCAACGCCGAACTCTACGGCAGGGTTACAAGCGGCCCCCTGGGTATGATTTTCCCCGATGCCGCGCCGCTGAACGCAAATGAGGAATGGGTGCGCGTTGCCGCCGCGAAAGCCGGCATTGCCATAACAGGCCCGACAGTGAATCTGCCGCGCCATCCATCGCAGTTATATGAAATGATTCTGGAAGGAGTCGTGCTCTGGGCGATCATCTGGCTGTGGCGCAACCGCAAGCCGGTGAAGGGTTTCCTTATCGGGCTGTACTTTTTGGGCTACGGCTTTTTCCGCTTTATTATCGAATACTTTCGCGAGCCTGACGCGGACTTGGGCTACCGCATTGAATTTGTCAAGACGAATCTGTCTACGGCCTATGCCCATCCCCTGCTGAGTTTTTCCACCGGGCAGGTTCTTTCGTTTTGGATGATAGTGTTCGGCATAGCGTGGATTATTATCGTGTCACGCCTGCCCGGGCGCGAGCCGATACGTATCTACGACAATGACACAAAATGGAAAGAAAGCAAGCCCGCCGCAAATGCGGCTGAAAAAGCAAATGAGCGCAACAGGCGGCGCAAGCTGCGTAAAAAACTTCGCTAAGGGGAAGATATGGGCATAAAAGTACGATACCGCGCGCGTCTGGCGCAGTTCACCAATACCGGCGAAGAAACGCTTGAGGCTGCTTCGGTAAAGGACGTATTGGCGCATATCAAAAAAAGTTTTGGGGCAGATGCTGAAAAAAACGCCAAAGCCATGATTGTCGCGGTAAACGGGCAGAGCATACTCCAGTTGAGGCATTTCAAAACACCCCTGCAAGACGGGGACGAAGTTTCTTTTCTGCCGATTTGCGGCGGCGGCTGAAGGCTGGGTGATGATAACGATACGCAATTTTAACGCGGACGCTTACGACGAGTATCGCAACAATTTTCTCTATCAGTTGATGTCGAATAACGCCCGCGAATCGAATCCCGGCGATGCGCTTGCCAATGAGCGGGAAGCCTTTGCCGAATACGCGGTGTCTGTTTTTGCCGATGATATTAAATCGTTCGTTGAGCAGGCGCATGACGCGGACGTATATAAAGAATTTGTCAATTCAATTTTTCAAAGAGTCCTCAACAGGGCGACTGACGACCCTGTGTGGAAATTGCTTGAATACCTTGCCAATGAAAGCGACTTTTTTTTATGCCCCGCGTCTACCAAGTACCACGGCAACGAACAGTACGGCCTTATACGCCACTCGCTGATGGTTCTTGCCAACGGTTTAAAGCTCACGCCGCTGATGCTGTGCGGCGAAGTTGATATGTACTATTTGGCGATTTCCTGCCTGTTTCACGATTTGTGCAAAGTAAACATGTATGAAATAAAAACACGGAATATCAGGAATGAAGAAACCGGCAGTTGGGAAAAAGCGCCGTATTACAGAGTCATGGACTCGTATATCTCCTACGGCCACGGCGTTGAATCAATACTGCGGCTCAATAAATACATAGCGCTGCCTGAGGCGTGGAATCAGGCCGTACGCTGGCACATGGGCGCGTACGACATCAGCCCGCTGGATAAATACGCCCTTGACAAAGCAATGCTTTCCTTTCGGGAGGTCTTCTTTCTGCATACGGCGGATATGCTGGCGGGCCATATTGATGATGTATAACCCGCGTACCGGGAATCAATATAACTAAGGAGCTTGATCAATATGGAAAAGCACACTTTAGCAGTGAGGGGAATGTCCTGCGAACATTGCGTAAGGGCCGTTACCGCAGCCCTGAACGCCCAGCCCGGCGTGGCCGCCGTCAGCGTCGATCTTGCGGGCGGCAGCGCATCGTTTGATTTTGATCCTGGCAAAACGAGTCTTGATGCAATCAAGGCGGCCATTGCCGAAGAGGGCTTCGAGGCGTAAGCGGCCGCTACGCGCGGCCTGCAATTTTAAAACGCCGGCCTTATAAGCGGCGCAATCTAGGCATCCGCTTTTTCGGCTTGAGGCAAACCCTCAGGCTTCGCCTCAGGTTCTTTTTTCACGACGGGTTCCTCAACCGCTTTTTTCACAGCGGGGGCCTTCTCGACCGCTTTTTTAACCGGCTCTTTTTTCACAGCGGGCACTTTCTCAGCGGCTTTTTTAGCCGGCGCTTTTTTCGCGGCAGGCGACTTCCCCGCCGCTTTTTTTGCCGGCGCTTTTTTGGCCGGTTCCTTTTTTATAGTTTCGTCCACAACTGCGGCGGCGGGGGCATTCTTTTGAATGGATTTAATCCCATTAATGCAGGCGGCCTTGCTTTCATAAGCTTCACCCGATGCGACGATTTCACCGTTGGACGCCAAAAACCGGAAGCGGTGTTTCTTTGCCTTGTCCTGATAGATAACAAATTTTGCAGGCATAAGACTCTCCTTCGTTGATAATATTTTTTTGAAGAAGTTGTTCCGAACAACTCTGTTGTTGATTTTATGCCTATTGATGGATTTGTGTCAAGGGCGATTAAAAACTTCGTATAATTTGCCCTTTTCAAAAAAACGTTTTTGGGGTATAATATATACATGAATATTAGAAAAACCAAAATAGTCTGCTCAATTGGTCCGGCATCGTCTGAGGACCAAGTGGTACAAGACCTCCTGCTTGCGGGCATGAACGTTGCCCGCTTCAATTTTTCACACGACACCCACGAAGCACACCGTGTCGCAATTGATAGAGTCCGGCGTGTTTCACGCAAGCTGGGGATTCCGGTCGCCCTGCTGCTGGATACCAAGGGACCCGAAATCCGTACCGGCATGGTTGAAAATGACGGCAAGGTAACGATAACAAAAGGGGAGCGCGTTATAGTTACCACCGATGACTGTTTTACCACAGCGGCCGGCAAGGATACTCCCGCGCGAATTTCAATTTCGTGGAAAGAGGCCGCGTCAAAGCTGCAAGGCGGGCACCGCATTCTTGTGGCTGACGGACTCCTTGAGCTTGAGGTAGTTGATTCTACGAAAGGCATCATCAATTGCATGGCGAATAACACCGCTATAATCGGCAGCAAAAAAAACGTGAACCTTTCCGGCATTCACGCAGGACTGCCGATTATGGGCGAGCAGGACAAAAAAGATATCGCGTTTGGCGCAGAAATGAATCTTGATTTTGTCGCCGCCAGCTTTTTGAGTTTTCCCCACGAAGTAAATGAAATCAGAAAATACCTCGACAGCCTCAATTCCACTATAAAAATTATCGCGAAAATTGAAAGCGCCGAGGGGCTTGAAAACATCAGGGAAATCGCGCATCTTGCGGACGGCGTTATGGTGGCGCGCGGCGATCTGGGCGTACAGCTCCCCACCGAGCAGATTCCGCTTGCACAGAAACATATTATCAGCGTGTGCCGCAGAGTGGGAAAGCCCGTCATCACCGCGACGCAGATGCTGGAATCAATGATAACGAATCCCCGCCCCACGCGCGCCGAGCTTACCGACGTGGCAAACGCGATTTTTGACGGAACGGACGCGGTCATGCTTTCCGGCGAAACAGCCGCCGGAGCGTATCCGGTGGAAGCGGTAAAGATAATGGATAAAGTTGCGCGTAACATTGAACAGTCCCCCGAATTCCACATGAGGGCGAAGAGCTTTCGCGATGAATGCCTCTCAGAGGCGCATAACCACAAGGAAAATTTGGGCGTCATTATGTCGCGGGCCGGGGTAGA
>JGI24698J34947_10000926_pt1 | contig 14892 bp, 11 predicted proteins | sample TergutMp193P3_FD_34947 | JGI IMG/M metagenome (IMG submission 34947) | reverse complement strand
AATATCGTAACCAGCGGAGCGAAGATAACGGTTGAGAGTCCAAACGCGCAGACGCTTACGCCGGTGGCAAAGCCGCGGTTTTGCGGAAACCACTTCTGCGCGGTGGAAATGATCGCGTTATAACCCGCGCCCACGCCGAAGCCGCCGATTATCCCATAGAAAAGGTAGATCAGGAAAACAGGCGCGTTACCGTCTGTGGGGATCAGCGCCGTTGTCAGCATACCTGCCGCGACCATAAGCCCGCCGATCAAAACGGTAAACTTTACGCCGATTTTTACCTGCGCCTTTCCGCCCGCCAAAATACCGATGACGAAAAAGCAGAGCATAAACGAAGCCGTAAGCCCCACGGCGGTCGAATCCCAGCCGTAATACGCGCTGACGGGATTTTTAAAAACGCTCCAAACATAGATGATTCCAAGGAACAACTGTAAAATACTTCCCGTTACGAGAACTTTCAAACCCTGTTTGTTTTCTGTGATAGCTGACATAACTCCCCCGCTTATTCGTAATCTTTTTCCATTTTATTATTCACTTCATCAATACAATCAAGATACGCTTTTTCCAAATCTGAAATACACGCGGCAATTGTGGCTTTTTTATCTTTTTTGTAATCGGGAAGGCGCTCGCTTAAATTAATAACCGGAGCGGAATATACGATCACCTTCCGCAGAAGGATATTTTTTCTGTCGGATAACGCGCCGCCCATTGTACGGCTGGCAAAATCCCAAAGATTTTGAATATACTCGATCTTTTGATGAAGCGTGGAATCCTCTGAAGGAACAGGGCTGTGGAAATACCAGCCGAAATCCGCCAGTTCCTGATGCCGCGCGATATGCCATGCCTCTCCCGCTCTGAGATCCAGCGTACTTCGCTCAACAGGCGATATGTCATCAAAATTATCTACGCCGGGCAAAAAGATTCTGTCCCAGCATATCTGCCGCACTTTATACAGCCGCGAGAAAAAATCGCCTTCGCTTTTCAAATCCAACATCCGTTCGGCGGTTTCCAGCGCGGCGTAAACCACCTGTTCGAGACGCTTGTCAAACGGCAGAGACTCATCGCTGTTAATGTTGTACCGGCCTTCGTTTATCTTGAGAACATGATCCCTGCACCGGCGCAGTCTTTCGGCAAAAGAAAGATCGCCCTTGTTCCCGCCGGAAAAACCGCAGTTTTTTTCTATTTTTTTCAGAAGCCGGTTCATTAATACATTTCCCAAAATACCAAAACGGAAATGAATCGATACGGGAAGAATTTCAACAGGGCAGTCATTTTTTTTATCTGCCAAATGCTGGGCGGCATGAAAACCCATGCGAATAACTCCGGATTCAAGGTGGGGAACAGAATCGGTAAAATAGGAAACTTGGCCTTCCGGCGCCAATGCCAGCGGATAGTCACCTTCGGTTATGTAATTGTATACCCTTCTCATTCCTGTAGAGTCTACTTTTGAATGATGAATTGGCATCGCTCCCAGATTCGGCATGACATACCGCGCCGGCCAGCCGCCGTACCGGGTTACTTCGAAACCGTACAAAAACACCGCATGCGGCCTGCGGGAGAAACGCACCCCCCTTTTTGCGGCAACACGCCGAAGTTTAAAAAGGGTAAACATTGTCAAAATCTGCGGCTCCCCCCCGTTAGGATGGCGAAAAGCCAATATACAACGGCTTTCTCCGGCCAAATGCCTCTTAAAAGCGTCAATCAGGGAGTCCCCATGCAGAACTGTTCTGACTACCCCGAAATACAGAAAAAGATAGAGCCTGCCCAGTAAATTAACCAGAAAGACAACAAATTTTGAAACCCGCGGCTCCCGAACCTTGATGTCCGGTGAAGCTGTTACGATTGGCGTTTTATAAGGCTTATACATCTGAAACGACATGGTAACATAAAAATAAAGCAGTTTCAATAATTCGCGGCACAATGCGCAGGCTAATCGCGTATTAACGCGCTTTTTTGATTTTCGATAAAGCGCCCTTCATCTGCGCACCCATATAAGGGTATGATTGTAAATAACAAATTCAAAAACAGCGTGTTCACCATGCTGTTCAGCGACCCCGACTTGCTGCGGGAACTGTACTGCGCGCTTGAAGGCGTCTCCCTGCCGCCTGACGTGCCTGTAACGATAAACACGCTGGAAAACGCGCTGTTCATGGGGCAGATTAACGACGTCTCTTTCGAGATCGGCGGAAAACTGGTAGTGCTTGTAGAACATCAGAGCACCATTAACGTAAACATGGCACTGCGCCTTCTGATGTACGCCGGCCGTGTGTACGAGAAGATAATCGAAGGCAGAAATATTTATTCAAGCAAACGCCTTTCAATTCCAAGACCCGAATTCTTCGTGCTCTACAACGGGACAGACCCGTTTCCCGACAACGAGATTTACCGGCTGTCAGACTCTTTTGAAAGCCTGAAAGAACTGGGTCTTGAAGAAAAAGACTTTCTTTCGCTTGAGCTTGTCGTAAGGGTGGTAAACATTAACGAAGGCCGAAACGGGGCAATCGCGAGCAGGTGTAAAAAGCTCGCTGAATACAGCGCGTTTGTAGCCAAAGCCCGCGCGTTCGTGAAGGAGTTCGGCAGCAGGGAGGAAGCGGTAAAAGAGGCTGTCAAATACTGCAAAAAACATGGTATACTTAAGGGGTTTTTAAAACTTCACGCTGCGGAGGTGCTGGGTATGCTTTTTACGGAATGGAATCTTGATGACGCGATAGCGGTCGCCCGTGAAGAAGCCCTGGAAGACGGCTTTGAGAAGGGGATGGCGGAAGGACGTGTTGAAGGTTTTGAAGAGGGCATAGCGGAAGGCAGAACCGACGAAAAACTCGAAATTGCGCGTAACTTGCTGTCCGAAGGATCAACGCCAGAATTCGTGCGGAAAATCACCGGGCTTGATTTGGAGACGATTGCCGATCTCGGGAATTAACAAAATCCTCGGCGCAGGGCCAGTCCGCACTGTATGTATTTTACCATTCTTTAGGCGGCCCGTTTGGAGGGGTAATATTGAAAGTTTCACCGGAAGGTTCTATCACGTAAAGGCCCTGTTCTAACGCGTACTCCTTTACGTTGTCGGTCATTACCACCCCGGCAGCCGCCCCTAAAAACGCGCGCTTGTCGCCGTGCAAATCGGCATATTTCCGCATTTTTTCAATACGCGCGATATGGGCTTTTACATCTTCGATGGTGAGTTTGGTTTTTACTTCAACCAACAGAGCCTTCTCGCCGTTTTCAAGCATGACGTCAATTTCAAAGAATATATTATTATCGTAATCCTTAACGCGAGTACCGGAATTGGCTTTGGGGAAGTTAAGACCTATCTCCCTGAATTTTTCCCGCAAATTGGGCGCGATCATATATTCAACGACTTCGCCGAAACGGTTGGTAAATTCGCCAAACCGTTTATTGTTATCCTTTATCTGCCGATCAGTTTCCTCTTGGCTTTCGTTGAGTTCTTTTATCATCCGATCAGTTTCTTTCATCTGCTGGGCAGTTTCCTCTTGCCGCCGGGCGGTTTCCTTTTGCAGTTCGCCAACTTCCTTGATAATCCGATCGGTTTCCTCTTGCCGCCGAGCGGTTTCCTTTTGCAGTTCGCCAACTTCCTTGACAATCCGATCGGTTTCCTGCAAGGCGGCCCAGACCGTCTCAAAACTGGGGGCGGCGGCTGTTTGCGTTGCTTCCATTGTGACAACTCCTGTTTATAATATACTGCTATTTTTGGCTTTTGGCGAATGGCCGCTTGCCTTCGCGCGAGGCGGCTAGCCTGCCTGTAAAACCGTGGGAGTCCGTTTGCCTTCGCGTGAGGCGGCTAGCCTGCCTGTAAAACTCCGTAGGAGTCCGCCTGCGAACCCATTCTGAAAAATCGTATGTCATCAATCAGATTGGAAGAAGCGCCGTTTTATTAAGGTAAATAAATGACAGATTATTCTTTCCTGTTATTTTTCAGCATGGTTTCTCCGGCGGGGAATTACGGAAAATGTTTTACAGGCAGGCTAGCCGCCCCACGCGAAGGCAAGCGGCTAACTATGTATAAGTTTTTTGAAAAAGCAGGCAGGGGTTTTGTGGGGTCGCCCGGCGGCTTCAGCAGGCGGAAACCACGGGATAAAATGGCTATTTGCGCAGGGCTCCGAAGCGTATTCCTCCTACATAAAACTCGTTTGCCTTAGCGCCGGCGCCCGGTCAGCGCGTTGCCAAAACTGTTTTTTGGGTCTCGCCGCCGGAGAAACCTGACCGCTAAAACGAATATCGGTTGTTGAATCTTTGCGTTTTCCAGCGGTCAGGGTTCGTAGGCGGACTCCCCCAAAAGTTTTGGCGGCGCGCTGCCCGGGCGCCGGCGCTAGGGCAAACGGGGCGGCGGCTTGTCAAAAACCCCGGTTTTCCGGTAAAATTGAGCAATTGTTCCGAAAAAAACCATGTTTTGGAACGCTCAAATTTACCATTTTTTTTACAAGTGATTGACATTTTTTGGAAAAAACGGTATTATGTTATTAAATGGTGGGCTTCCGTTCAGTCGGAGCTTATCAGGGTTGTTTGGGGATTGTGTGCCATAGGCGCCATGTTCCCGGACAGGGAGTTCAGGATAAAAAGTCGGCCCCTACCGGCTTTTATATATCCCCGTTCATGGAATGGGTTAATATTCGTGATTACAATTTCTAACGCTAATCCCGTTAGAATAAATTGTGTCACACAAAGGAGTTTTTAAACATGAAAAACTTGCTAAAATTTTTGGGGATTATCGCTATTGTAGCGATGGTCGGATTTACATTAGCATCCTGCGGAGGCACAACGTCACCTGCCGATGAACCGCCACAGCCGCCGCCGCCGCCGGATACCAGCGTTTGGGAATTAAAAATTGTACCTAATGAATTTACAAACGGACTTTGGGAATGTGTTACCGCCGGCCCCAACGACGACGTGGGTGATACCGTGACGGCGTACGCCTATGGCTCGGCAGGGCTTAAATATGCTGGCGGCATCCTCGAAGGCCCTGATAGTGCGGCGATCCCTCCTTTCGATCCTACCACCGCAGCGACTCTTTATATAGCCGCTCGTGTTGGACCAGCTAAAGGAGTCACGAAAGTAACAAGCAAACCTTCGTACCCACCAGTAACGGCAATCAAGGAAAGTGCGTTCACTGGTGCTACTGGTCTAACAGATGTAGTTGTTGTGGCAGACGATACCAGCGCTTACATTCCAGCGGCAAATAAAAAATACAACCTTCAAACAATTAAAGAGGACGCGTTCTCTGGTAGTACTAATTTAGCAAACTTTGCATTGCCCGAAGGCTTAAAGACAATCGGCGACAACGCGTTTAAAAACACTGCTCTCGTGGATTTAGCAATCCCTTCCACCGTAACGACAATCGGCGAAAGCGCGTTTGAGGGTATTACTACTCTGACTTCCATATCCTTTGCGGCAGACAGCGTTCTTACAACCATCGGCGACTCTGCGTTTAAACTTGGCGGCGGCGGCGGCTCGATCATCAGCCTGCCGGCGTCCGTAACGACAATCGGCGATGAGGCTTTTGCTTTTGCATATAACGGTATTATTGCGCTGGACGGCGCCGGAATAACTACCTTAGGCCAGAATGTGCTCGAGAGTGTTACCGGCACTCTCATGGTTTCCGGCTTGGGAACGGGCGTGAACGGTTTAAAAGCCGTGGACGATATGTGGGAAGTTGAGTTTACCTTTGATGATCCCGACAATCCTCAGAGTGTTATTTCTGTTGGAGACGACTGGCTTTGCTCTAATAGAATGAGCCCAGCCATCACCACAGTCATCTTTGACCAAGTTGCTATTCCTATTGCTAAACTTTATACGTACGTCTTACCCACACCCTAATTAAAACCTCTGTCTGTTAGCCCGGCGCCCACGCGCTTGGCTAACGGAGAGTTTGTACACACAACGCTTGGCCCTCGCTGACGCGGGGGCTGGGTTTTTTTTGAGGCATTGGAGGTTTTTTTATGGCTGCCGCGATCACTGCTGAAGATATTGAAGTTGTTGACTCTGTCCGGCTGGACTTGCTTAATTGCACAAGTAAAAAGGAAATAGACGCTGTTTTTGCAAGGAACAAAATCGATGATTTTGGGATAAAAACCGAGTTTTTGTACAGGACTATGCAAATTCAGAAAGTATACGGCATTTCGGATGGTACTGTTCCAGATGCTAAAAATGTCTATGAATATTACGTAAAGTTTTATCTCGAAGGTGCGTGGAGGGACTTTGTCTGATGGCTCCGGAGGCAATTACCCCGGAAATATAGTAATGAAATCCTGCCTCGCATTCAAAAAAAGTATCTGGCCCATTTGGTCATTTCCATTGAAGAAATGATAGATGAAAAGCTTCGGAAAGACCGTAGGGAAAAATCGCAGAAAAATAATACTGAAGAAAATAAAACCATTGAAAACAAGGGGCGTAAATTTACTATTGCTCTGTTGTCCACAGATGAACTTCCCAAAGGAATTGGCCTTCCACCCGGAAAAAACAATGCGGCAGCAATAGTTTACCGTGAATGTGTGGTCATCTATTATGAACCGGTAGAGGATACCATAGAGGGTACCAGAAAGCTTCGCATATTCATTGCCCACGAGTTGGGCCACGTACTTATGCATTATAAAGTTATCCATAGTAATGACGATTTAGAAAACTATGCAAATCTGTTTGCATATTTTGCGATAAGCGGTAAAAACAAATTTTATCAGGAAAGGGTAGTAGACATTCTTTACCGCGGCGGAGAAGAAGAAATAATAAGAAGCATTAATGAAGTGTATCCGACTACAGACCGCAGAGATACAAATCGCGACCATTTGCAAGTGGAGCCTGTATGATTACTGCTGATTTTATACAAAGAATCGATAACGCAAGGGTGGAGCTTTCAGAATGCACAACTCGGGAAGGGGTTGAAAAAGTCTTCTCCGAATTTGAAATTACGGACTATCCTCCAAAAATTGCGCTTTTACGGCGTTGTATGCAGATACAAAAACCAAAAAATGCCCCGGATACTGCCGAAGATGATAAAGCCGACTATGAGGATCATTTAACGATCTTTTTATCAGGAGAATGGAAGAAAACCAATCAGACCAGAGAGCCGGCAATACCCGGTTCCGGTTCGAGCTTATCAAGCGCGGATGCTAAAAAACAATCAAAAGAAAGTAACGCAGCGCCATCAGATATGGAAAAGTTCTGCAAAGATTTAAATGTTTCCGAAAAAGATCGTGATTTATTCGAAAAATTTTACAAGATGAATATTATACCTCGTATGCAAAAGAAATATTTGGCGCAGTTGATCTCTGTTGTAGAAGATATGATAGAGGAAAAAATTCGTGAACAAGAAAAAAAACAGAAACCAATTCCCAAAAATCTTAAAACAGACAGATATAGAATAAACCTTATTGAATTTAAATTGGATTCTGGACAGGGATTGGGAGCCGAGAATGGTCGTTCCATTTGCTTTTCTAATTTCTCTGTCATTTTTTATAACCCAAAACTTGATGTTGCGTCTATTCGTTTTTCAATTGCCCATCAATTGGGGCATTTACTGCAACATTATGATGTCATTAAATGTGACAATGCTAACATGGAAAATTACGCAAATCTGTTTGCGCATTTCGCCGTAAAAGAAGAAAACAGCTTATAAATGCTTTAAAAGCATCCTTGTTTAACTTCGCAGAGCAAGTCTTGACAACACCCTTAGACAAGCCCTGACAGCCTCATCGGCAGCGCGAATGTATGGCATTGAGAGCCATTTACCCTCGCTTACGCGGGGGCTGGGGCTTGTTTTTTGAGGCAAGGAAAAAGTGAAAAATAATGGCGTTTCAGATGCAAGAAAATCTGACAGGTTTCTGACAATTTCTATATTGTCTGATAGATCAAGTTTTAGCGATCACACCAGCCAATCAGATACCAGTCTCCGTCAACTTTAGTTCTTTCCAATTTAACATTTGTTTTGAACCGTGCTTTTATTTCATCCGTCTTTGCTTTGTCGTACATGATTGTTATGCGCCCCTTCTCTTCCGTCTCAATTACAAAACGCGGTTTTTCGCTTTCCTCGCCGACAATAAGACCGAGAAACCCTGATATGGTTGTGTCTTCCATTGTTTTTAACGAATCTGATAAGTTCTTAAGAGCCTTATCAAAACAATCCGCCCCTTCATAATTAAATTTTGCAATAGGCTTTTCCTGCGGTTTTGAAAAAACTTCGACTATGTTGGTTTTATTCACGTTTTTCGGGAATATTTTTCGTATTGGTATTAAAATGTTATTTGCCTGAACAGGATCAAGTTTTGTCTTCCTGCAGAAATTATTAACACGTTCTTGTTCTTCGCCCTTCCTTGCAAGATGCGAAATTGCTTTAAATGTCATTTGAAGATGCCGCTTGCTCTCCTCCCAATTATGTTTTTCTTGAGCGTCCATAATATTTCTTGGAACTAATTGTATAGTTAGTGCAGCGCTTCCTGCCGCATTGTCAGGAACTCTTAGCAAACAACTGTGAAGCGGTGCTTTATGAACTGTTTTACAAAAATTTTCAATGAATTGCTCAACCGACTTAATTCGGGCATAGGTATCTGCGAGTTGAATCGTGTAATCAGCCTCATATTGAAATCGCAAAAATCCGTTTGTACGCTTAAGCACTTTCCTGTGGTACGCAATTTGACGAGCCAAACAATCACGAGCCTGTTTTAAATATTTGTTGCCAGGTTCGGATATAACAAGGGGTTTGTAAATATCCAATTGTCCCTTTTCAAATATAATTGTACCGGCATCCACCCTCAGCTTGGAAAACGGTTTCGGACACATTTCGTACGTTTTTTTATCTTCATCCTCGTTCAAGACCCCAAACGCGTAATCCCCATTCCAATAACCCGCATGCCTGGCTAAATCGACAATAGTAGTTATATTTAGCATATTGTACCCAGTTGTGTAAATCGCCGGCAGTGAATAAAAATGCTCTTCATTTCTGATAATTATTTGTTCCGATGTTTCTTTGGAAAAAAAACCGGCACAAAACATGCTATGGTAAACGATCCATAAATTTTGTTTAGGAAAAGGAGCACTAGATCCGCATCCTGATTTAAACACTGGTCGACTATTTCCCTTATTCTATTATGTATGTGTTCAGAAAAATTCAACAGGAGGAAAGTTTCAAGATAATTATGATGGATTATCGTTTTGATGCTGTCAAGGTCTTTTTCAAATGCAAATGTACTAGCCATGATTGCCCTCCCCATAGCTTCGCCAATAAGCTCTTTACAATCTTTCCTTTCATGCCCCTTTGCCAGCAAAAGATTTATCCGTAACCGGCAATTTTTGTTATTCAAATTTTCGGCGTTTTGATCAATATTCTACACCCCCTAAATTTTTTTCTTTCACACAGCCAGCCCCCTCTTCCCGCCAGAATTATCGGTATTTCCCCCCTTTTGCATTTCGGCCCGCATAATGCCTCAAAATAAAATCTAACCGTAGCTAGAGGCATGAAGAGCCAAAGAAGCGAGGGACACAGGCTCTTCAAGATCCGAACAGCGTTTAAGCGACGTCAAGACGCCAACCGCTTCGTGGACTTCTTGTTGAAGCGCGACAGGATTGAACGCTTCGCCGCTTTTGACCAGCCGCGCCTTGACTTCATCTTATGCGCTTTATCGAAAATTAAAAAAATATGCCCTTGAGAGCCGCCTGCCCTCGCGTGAGGGCAAGGCGTATCCTTCCCTCTTATCGCCTGACAATTGCCGCCGCGGGGCAATTGTCAGGACTTCTCCAACCCGGCAATCGTCTCCAAATCAAGCCCGGTGATGTCATGCACAAATTCGGGCGTCATGCCTTTAGCCAGCAAATTACGCGCAATCTCGAGTTTTTCGTCGGTTCTACCTTCCGCTATGCCTTTCTCAAAGCCGTCTTCCAGGGCTTCCTCACGGGCGACCGCTATCGCATCATCAAGATTCCATTCCGTAAATAGCATACCCAATACCTCCGCAGCGTGAAGTTTCATAAACTCCCTCAGTATACCATGTTTCCGGCAATATTTTACAGCCTCTTTTACCGCTTCCTCCCTGCTGCCGAGTTCATACAATAACGTGCGGGCTTTGGCCACAAACGCACTGTACTCGGCAAGCTTTTTACACCTGCTCGCGATTGCCTCGTTCCGGCCCTCGTTTATGTTTACTACCTTTACGATAAGCTCCAGCGAGAGGAAGTCTTTTTCCTCAAGGCCCAAGTCCTTGAGTTTTTCAAAAGAGTCTGACAGCCGGTAAATCTCGTTATCGGGGAACGGGTCTGTCCCGTTGTAGAGCACGAAGAATTCGGGTCTTGGAATTGAAAGGCGTTTGCTTGAATATATATTTCTGCCTTCGATTATTTTTTCGTACACGCGACCGGCGTACATCAGAAGGCGCAGGGCCATGTTCACGTTAATGGTGCTTTGATGTTCTACAAGCACGACAAGTTTTCCGCCGATCTCGAAGGAGACGTCGTTAATCTGCCCCATGAACAGCGCGTTTTCCAGCGTGTTTATTGTTACAGGCACGTCAGGCGGCAGGGATACGCCTTCAAGCGCGCAGTACAGTTCCCGCAACAAGTCTGGGTCGCTGAACAGCATGGTGAACACGCTGTTTTTGAATTTATTGTTTACAATCATACCCTTATATGGGTGCGTACATGCAATGCACTTTATCGAAAATTAAAAAATCTCATGTTTTCGCGGCAGGCTGCGCTGTCGCGCTATGCCGTTGTTTTCTGTAGAAAATGTTCAACATCAGGGCTAGTACATTATTTTATTAACAGGTAAAATTGAGAAAATTATGTTAATCTGGGGCTATAAAACAGAGGCCATGTTTGATCTTTGGTCATTGGAACATTTTGCAAACGGAATCTGCGTAGCCGCTTTTGCGGTGCTAATAACTGGAATTATCCTAAAAGAGTCGGAGCTTGAGCCTGCGCCCCGGAAAGTCATCAATTTTATTTTGGTGTTGACGCTTTCCCTGTTCTGGGAAGTTATAGAACATTATATTGAAGCCGGAGTCCTTGCGGGGGCGGCAGGAGCGCGGGTAACCTACTGGTTTCAGGGTGTTGAACATTGGTCAAACCGCATTATCGGAGACACTCTTATGGTACTGCTGGGATGGTACGTTTATACCAAAAAGAAAAATCTCGCCGTTCCCGCAAAGATTTTTTCTCTTGTTTGGATGCTTGTTCATATTTTTGTCTTTCCTGACAGTATGTATCTGCAAAGGCTGTTGTTCTCTTAAAAGAGGTTGCCATGGACTACGACAAATTTACCATAAAAGCGCAGGAGGCCCTGAACGAAGCCGCCGGAATCGCGCAGAAAAACGACCATTCCCAGATTGAAGGCGAACACCTTCTGCTTGCGCTGCTGAGGCAGGAGAACGGAATTGTTACGCCGATTATTGAGCGGATAGGGGGCGACATTGCTAGGCTTACGGGCGACACCGAGGCGCTGGTAAAAGGAACGCCGAAAGTTTACGGCGAGGCGGCGCAGGTTTTTTATTCGCCGGCGCTGTCTAAAGTTTTGGCAAAAGCCGAAGTCGAGGCTTCGTCGCTGAAAGACGAGTTCGTCTCCACAGAACACATTCTTATCGCGATGGCGGCAGGCGAAGGCAAAGCCGCCGACCTGCTCAAGAAAGCCGGCGTTAACAAGAACGCAATTCTCGGCGCGCTGAAACAAGTGAGGGGCAATTCGCGCGTTACCGATCAGAACCCTGAGGAAAAGTATCAGGTGCTTGACCGTTACTGCAGAGACTTGACCGCGCTTGCAAGACAGGAAAAACTCGACCCGGTGATTGGGCGCGATGAAGAAATCCGCCGCTGTATGCAGGTGCTGTCCCGCCGCACAAAGAACAACCCCGTACTTATCGGCGAGCCCGGCGTTGGCAAGACCGCCATTGTCGAAGGGCTTGCGCGGCGTATTGTGGCAGGCGATGTGCCGGAAGGCTTGAAGGGGAAAAAACTTCTCGCGCTGGATTTGGGCGCGCTGGTCGCCGGAGCGAAATTTCGCGGAGAGTTTGAGGAGCGACTCAAGGCTGTTATTCACGAGGTGCAGGCGGCTGACGGAAAAATTATTTTGTTTATTGACGAGATGCACACGCTTGTCGGAGCCGGAGCCGCCGAGGGCGCGACTGACGCTTCCAATTTGCTAAAGCCCGCGCTGGCGCGAGGTGAACTGCGCTGTATCGGTGCGACTACGTTAGACGAATACCGCAAGCATATTGAAAAAGACGCGGCGTTAGAACGGCGTTTCCAGCAGGTGTACACTGCCGAGCCTTCGGTGGAAGACACGATTGCGATTTTGCGCGGATTAAAAGAGCGTTACGAGGTTCATCACGGCGTGCGGATCAAGGACGAGGCGCTTGTGGCGGCGGCAACGCTTTCCAGCCGTTACATCACCAGCCGCTTTTTGCCGGACAAGGCGATTGACCTTGTTGACGAAGCGGCGAGCCGCCTGAAAATGGAACTTGACAGCCGCCCCACGGAACTCGATAAACTGGAGCGGAAACTTCTCCAGCTTTCGATTGAAAGGCAGGCTCTTTCACGCGAGGAAGACCCGGCTTCCAAAGAGCGTATGTCAAAACTGGAAAAGGAAATCGGCGATCTTACAGCGGAACGGGACGCGATGAAAGCGCGGTGGGAAAGCGAAAAGATCGATATTCAAAAAATCCGCGAACTGAAACAGCGAATCGAGGAACTGAAAATTGAGGAAACGCGCTACGAGCGCGAAGGCAATCTTTCAAAAGCCGCCGAGGTGAAGCACGGAAGAATCCCCGAAGCGCAGAAACAACTTGCCCTTCTCACGGATCAAATGGAGAAAAAACGCGAAGCGGCGGCTGGCGGAGAGGCTTCCGCGTTACTACGCGAAGAGGTGAGCGAAGAAGACATCGCAGGCGTTGTGTCAACATGGACGGGCATTCCCGTTTCAAAGATGCTTTCAGGCGAATTGCAAAAATATTTAGACCTTGAAAAAGTCCTTGAAAAGCGCGTTGTCGGACAGGACGAGGCTCTTGCCGCTGTCGCCGACGCGATCAGGCGCAACAAAGCGGGCCTCTCTGACGCGGCGCGTCCGCTTGGCTCGTTCCTGTTTTTGGGACCGACAGGTGTGGGAAAAACCGAGCTTGCCAAAACGTTGGCGGATTTTCTCTTTAACGACGAAAAGGCCCTCACGCGGATCGACATGAGCGAGTACGGAGAGAAACACTCGGTAAGCCGTTTGATTGGCGCACCGCCGGGCTATGTCGGCTACGAACAGGGCGGCCAGCTTACCGAAGCGGTCAGGCGACGTCCCTATAGCGTTATACTTTTTGACGAAATTGAAAAAGCGCACCCGGAAGTGTTCAACGTGTTTTTGCAGATACTCGACGACGGCCGCCTGACGGACGGACAGGGGCGCGTTGTCGATTTCAAAAACGTGATCATCATAATGACGAGCAATCTCGGCTCGGACTTGATCCTCGAAGCGAAAGAGCCGCAAGCGCTGCGTAATTCGCTTTTGGAACTCCTCAAACAGAGTTTCAGGCCGGAGTTTCTCAACCGCATTGACGAGACGGTAATTTTCAATAGGCTTGGCAAGGGCGAGATTGGCAAAATTGTCGATATTCAGCTAACGCGTCTTTCACAGCGGCTGGCGGAGCGCAAGATCACGCTCAAGCTGACTGACGCGGCGAAGTCCCTGCTTGCCGAGCGCGGCTACGATCCAATGTTTGGGGCGCGTCCCCTCAAGCGCACGATTCAGAGCGACCTTGAAAACCCGCTGGCAAAGCAGGTAATCTCAGGCGCAATCAGCGAGGGTGATACTGTTATCGCGGACGCAGACAAGGAGGGGATTGTTTTTAAGAAGAAGTGAGAATTAAACTATGGGGTTTCATGAGCCTGTCCAAAATCGGACAGGATGTTCATTGCACAATCGAAAAATGCATTCTAATGCCTGATATGTATCTTTCCATTTTCACCTATATTGTATTCTGAAATTTTATTCCAGCGAAAAAAGCAATCAAGAATAAATTTGTTAAGCTTAGTATTTTCAAACTGTGGTTTCTTGTTTTTATCAAAAATATCCGCAAATTGTTCAAGCCCATGCGTTATTAAGTATTCAATACAATCATTTTCTCCAATATTCGGCAACGCAAGGGCAAGGATATATTTTATCTGTTCATCACTCATTTGACTGCTATCTATTAAATCATCAAAGAGAGTTTTTGAGATGGGATACTTCATTTCTATAGTTTTTTCGATACGACTGGCGATTAAGTTAACAATTGTCTTCCGTATATCATTAGAAAATTTATCATAATCATTAATTAGATATTCATAATCGTCTTCAGAAAAATTATGAGATAAAATATAAAGTTTAATCAGGTCAGAGTAAGACTTGCCTTTAATAGACAATTTTCCATTTTTTAATTTTAAAAGTTTGAGCTGATTTTCTTGCAAAACACCCGACTCTGTCGAAATAACGTATTCCATTTCGGTGACATCCAATAGATTTGGCTGTTCTTCAATTATTTGGTCATACTCATCTATTCTTTTAGTTATAAAATGGTATAATACTTCTTTAGAATAATTATTTCGAACAAATTCTAAGTTTTCTGGATTCATCATAATAACGCNGTTTTCAATAAGAATCTTCATCTTTTTTTCNTCAATATCTTCAAAAATAAATTCNTCATACTTTCGTTCAATTGTTTTTGTAAATTCTGAATATTTATCATCTCTCAATGAATTNCATTGTACAACAGCATCTAAAAACTTATNCCTTTTTTCATCTATAAAATCAGATAATAAATTCTCAGAAAAATCTAACNGTACTGTTTGTTGATTAATCCAGTCCGTTAATATATCATCAAATTGGTCTCCAATACTAATAAAGTAGTCTATAACATTCTTCTCCGAATAGATAATTGAATC